>Ga0247722_10001660_pt1 | contig 12143 bp, 23 predicted proteins | sample MSEWelMarce3H_FC_FD_189094 | JGI IMG/M metagenome (GOLD analysis project Ga0247722, IMG submission 189094) | Subsurface sediment microbial communities from gas well in West Virginia, United States - MSEEL Well Study Marcellus 3H_FC | ecosystem: Environmental > Terrestrial > Deep subsurface >... | reverse complement strand
AGAATCTCATGACTGAATTTGGCAAGAACTGTTTTTTTTCAATCATCTTGGCAAATGGCTCACCATTTCTACTGGCTGTTTCATAAGTTACAACTTTAAATCTATCTTTTGGCTCTAAGGAATCTTGATACTCAATCCAAACAATTGGAATTTTCCAATTTACTTCACAGTCATGTACAAATTTAAGAGTTGCCTCATCTTCTTTTCCCGTATTTGCAAAACAAACTATTGCATTGCTTGGCAGTTGCCCCCCCCCCAACTTGTAATACTTTATGCAACATATATGCACTTGTTCTACCGCCAGAAAAACTAATTACTGTTGTCTCTAAGATTTCATAAGGGCTTCTCATTCCAAACACTCCTTGACGCAAATATCAACACCTGACAGACTTGAATAAACCTTGGTAATGTGATGGTTGATGATTTGACAGTCATCTTTGTAGACAACCCCATTCATTGCATCTTCTACACTCTTGAGAATATTTGAGGAATCGGGCTTCTTTGTTGGCTTCTCAGATCCATTGGCAATGGCCTCTAGTCGCTTTTTAGTGCATGACTTGGGGATTGGCACTCTGATGTACAGATACAGGCTTACAGGGGTTTCTAAAGGTTCTGAGCTACCCATTGCCTCGATTGCAGCATCTTTAAGTAAGGCTTCATAGGTTCTAGTTTTTTCAGGGGTGTAGGTGCTGACAAAATTACCCCTCTTGACATACCTTGCCCTTTGCTTGCCAACAGGGTCAGCATCCAACTTAAAAGTCACCATGAAAGTCATAGAAGTGTCCCGTCTTTAATTCTGTTCATATATTCTCGGATTCTGTCTCTAGCACCAATGCCATAAATGCGTTCTGCTCTCTCAAGCCTGGCACGAATGAGATCACGATTCTTTGATGACTCCCAATTACGATAGAGTTCCCTAGCCTCTGCTTGCTCTAGGATCACTCTATCTCCCGCATTAGATATGTTTTTTCTGCTGTAATTCATTTTTTAACCAAGATTTGCGTACTCGCCATGGTATTCAATTGCTACACGAGAATATTCCTCGTAAGCTTTTTCAGCAGATTCAAACAAACCTAAATAAAAGTGCTGCTTGTTAAGTTTTATTTGTGCAACCCATTTATTTGTTTTTTTATTAAATGAAACACCCTTGTATCCAGAAGTATTTTTAGATGTTTTTTTAACATTCATCATGTTTTGGCATCTAGTAACATCTCTTAGATTTTCAATTCTGTTGTCTGTTTTGCATCCATTTATATGGTCAACAAAATTCGGCATATATCCATGGTGATATAAAAAAACTAGCCTATGTACATACATTGTTTTTTTAAAAAACTTCATACATACATAACCATTTGGCAGAACATTGCCTAAAGCTGATTTCTTTGCATTTGGTCTGATAGAAAAATCAATCCAATACAAAGAACCATCTTCATACTTTAGGTGATTTTTAAGTATTGATTGTGATACTACCACTGGTATATATCCTACTCATCTAAGTCGCCAGTTAGGATTAACGCTTCACAAATGAGGCGTACGGGATATGGTACGCCTTCCTTTACTTTGTCCAACAGTCTCATAGCTTGAAAGTAGTTCACTTGATTGCATCCCGCAAAGATTGAATAGTTTTCTCAAGATTTTTTATTCTCTCTTCTTGGTCATCAAATCTCTCTTTAAGAATTTCAAGAAATTCGCCAATGTATTTCCATGCTTCTTCTGTCATACAACACCTTTCACTTTTTGTGCAAATTGTCTAAAACTGTCAGGCATAGGTGCAGCCTTCAAAGCATCAGCCTTAATCTTTTCTAAAGCAGGGTCAGGCTCATTTTTGCTCGGAACTGTGAGCCTTACTTTGTCTGCAGGGTTTGGTTTGACAATCCATTCTGCTTTTAAGCCTTGGCTACCACGACTACACCATTCAGCCAAAAACTTCTCCAAAGGCCAATCAAGTATCTTTGCTTCAGCAATAGCACCATTCAAAACTGTTTGGGTAATCGGTGCTTTTTTGCTTTTACGCAAGGCTACCCAATCACCCCAAACTTGTTGAGAAACATCTAGTGGGCAAGCAACGACAGTTGCGCTCTCTCTCTTTGGTTTATGGTTAATGGTTATTGGTTCTTGGTTAGGGTTATCTTTGGAAACCACTTGGGTTTCTTGTGGGATAGCACTTGGGTTTAACTTGGGTCTACCACCAAGCTTACCAACCTCCCTGTTACGCTCGGCTTTTGCTTGATAAGCCAAAATAGTTTCGTCACATCTTTTGTGAAACCAGCAATCATTCTCCATGTCAAACATAAAGAATTCTTCCAGAACTGTTTGAACAGCATTGATTTGATTTGCCATTCTTATCCGTCTGGAAACCTCATGGGTTTTGTTTGGGATAGGCTTCTCACTTGTGTAGTACAAGTCGAGCAAACGCCTAAACGCTAAATCTTCGTACAAAGATAAATGCGCTGTGTCGTGAATGTAGTCACTCACATGAAATGAATAGTAGTGCATAGCAGTCTCTTGTTCCAATTCTCCCTGAAAGAAACTGCGGCAGGAGGGGAGACTTCTCTTTTCGGTGGGGTAGCTACCCCCCACCTAGCCGTGTTTCAAAACATTGTATCAAATAAATTGATTGTTGGTAATTTCGTTTGTTGGTTGTTTGCCAAGCAATCGTTTAGCTTGGGCGTTCATAACCGCATACTCAGCCTTGGTAAAGATACCTTGGGCATTCCTGATGTCAAATGGGTTTAGTCGGCAACGTGGCTCATCTATGATAACTTTTTGAGCCTCAATCATGTGTGGGGCTAAAGTGTACTTAGAAACCCATGAACGGCCCATCTTAACTTTTTCAATTGTTATTTTCTTCTTGTAGCGCATCTTAGTGCAACAAGCTGCAATAGATAGTCTAGGTATGCCAGTTAAGTCTTCTAATTGATAGGACGTAAGTGGCCCATTTTGTAGACATCTGATAACTGCTTCTTGGGTCATTTGTAAAGGTTCTCCAGGTTAATTGGGCGGTTTAGATGGAGTTCTAGCGTTCTGGCAAGCAAGGCTGTTACAGAGGCAGAATAATCCTCTGGTTCTTTCACATAAGCATCAGCCATATTGTGAGAGAACTGAAGCAAGAGATCAGCACAGGTTTGTTCAATTTGTTCGATGTTCATGCCGTAAGCCTAGCATGATAAAAAAGTTGCGTAAATTAGGGAAAACCCCTATGTAAATTCAGGAATCTATGTGGCACATTATGGGTGTGGGCAAACAGTAACCCACGCTTAACAGGAGTAAATATGCCGATTCTTAATGGAAAAAAGGTTGTAGACCTAGAGATAGATGGAGTGGATTCAAGAGACTTCCCAGACTTCTCTGATGCCTACTTTTCAAGTGGTTGCTACGAAGATGGAACACCATTGACAGAAGATGAGTTGAACAAACTCACCGATCTGGCTGGTGATGTTTTGTGGGAAATGGCTTTCGATAGTCTCACATGAAAACACTATTCCAGTTCTTTGTGGAAGAGTTCTCAGACATCCACTACTGCCCCTATTGCCTGGCAATCAAGGGAGATAAAATAGTTTGCTGCCAAGAAGCAGACTTTGTTGAGTTCAAGGATTTATATGTTGACCAACAAAAAGAAATCATTAATGCTGAATTAAACGAAAATACTTAAGGAAATATCATGGGTGTACATAAAAAATTGATGGAAGCAAGGATTGCCTTGCAAGCGGCTCCACTCAAAAAGTCAGGCCACAACAAGTTTGCAGGGTATCAATACTTTGAACTTGGAGACTTTTTGCCTACAATTAACCAAATCTTCTACAAAGTAGGTTTGTGCGGTGTAGTGTCATTTGACAAGGAGTTGGCTACTCTGTGTATTACAGATACAGATGATGGCTCTCAGATCGTTCTGACAAGCCCTATGGCAGAAGCGAACCTAAAGGGATGCCACCCGATCCAGAATCTTGGTGCGGTAGAGACATACACCAGGCGCTACCTTTGGGTTTCAGCAATGGAAATTGTTGAGCATGATGCGCTAGATTCTTCTGCCCCATTGAAAGAAGAGAAGCAAGCCCCTGTGATTACTCCAACTCAGGGTGCGATGGATAATATTCCTCCAGAGGAAGTACAGTACTTGCAAGAGATGGCAGTTGAATTGATTGCCATGTGTGAGCAAGGTGATCCCAAGGCAGCTTGGGTTAAGTTGGAAGAAGAAAACCTAGATGACCAACAGAAAATCGCCCTCTGGACATTATTGCCAAGCAAGGTAAGAAGTGCTTTGAAAAAGGCTAAAGAGCTGTAAAATGGTGGCATGGCTAGGGTCTGCAGCCCGAAAAGAAACTCATCATTTCCTGCCATAACTTCCTTGATGACACTTGATGGAGTGAAATATGCTAAACATAGCTTTGTTAAAAGAAACACTTTCTTATGACCAAGAAACAGGATTGTTTACTAGGATAAAAAGAACTTCAAATTGCATAAAAGCAAATGAAGTAGCTTGTAGACTAAATTCTTTCAATAAATATAGACAAGTAGCATTCATGGGCAAAACATATCAAGCGCATAGATTGGCATGGTTTTATGTTCATGGTGTTTTTCCTTGTGGACAAATTGACCATATAAATAGGAACAAATCTGACAACAGGCTTGTAAATTTAAGAGATTGCTCAATAAGCGAGAACAAACAAAATTCTGGCTTATACAAAAGCAATAAATCAGGTTTTAAAGGTGTTTTTAGAAAAGGAAACAGATATGAAGCGGGGATAAGAGTTAACAACAAAAGAATATATCTTGGGAAGTTTGGTTCTGCGGAGCTTGCGTATGAAGCATATATATCAGCAGCAAAGAAACTTCACACACACAATGAAATGATTAAAGAGGCTTAATATGGACAATAAACAAAATCAGCGGGACAACAGTGGTGTTTTGTTCCGCAATGAGAAAAAAGACAATGAACGTGCGCCTGAATATAAAGGCAACATAACTGTTGATGGCAAAGACTACTGGCTAAGTGCTTGGGTCAAGGAAGGGAAGTCAGGCAAATTTATGGGCTTGGCAGTATCACCAAAGGAAGAATACAAACCAAAGCCTTCTGAGCGTTCTAAAACAACAGGGTTTGATGACGAAACAATGCCCTTTTAAGTTAATATAAACCTGAGGGGAGAGCTGTGCAAAGGATTTTCCTAGCTTGCAGACGAGCAGTTTTCCCCTCACCCAATAGGAGTTAATGATGAGTTTACTAACGAGCGTGTATTTTAAAGATACCTTTAATAGACTCTTTGGTTCAGAGCCAAAGATGATGGTCAGGACCACAGATCCAGACACAAGCATGGATGCTGCTGAGAAGGTTAATTCAACAACACTTGAGCAACAGGTCTATGAAGTTATAGCCAAGTATCCAAATGGATGTATCTCAGACGAGATACTTGAACACTTCCCAAACAGAGGTGTTCAAACAATTTCACCACGTTATGCACCATTGATCCGCAAAGGATTAATTGAAGATACTGGTGAAAGACGCAAATCAAGTACAGGCCATTCTCAACGTGTTTTGAAAGCAATTAAATGTTAGAAAAACCCCCATATTCAAAGATTAGCTATCCATCAGTAGCAACAAAAGACTTCAAGTGGGAGTCAGGATCAGATGTTCAGGCGCTATGGAAAAAACATGGATGGAGTCCACCTAGCGAGAAGATGTTGCCACCACCACCCGAGAAAGTTATGGAATTAAGGAGAGTTAGATGAGTTACGCTGATGTAGAAATAAAGATAATCCAATGGGCAGAAGCCCGAAAGATTATTCCAAATAGTAACCCAGAGTCTCAGCTACTCAAGGCTGTTTCTGAGATAGGAGAACTAGCAGATGCCACGATTAAAAAAGACAGAGAAGCTATTGTGGATTCTGTTGGTGATGTCATGGTCTGCCTTATCAATTACTGCGCTTTACAAGACATCAATCTGGTAAACTGCATGGAAGTTGCATACGATCAGATCAAGAATCGTAGGGGTACTCTTTTGCCAAATGGAGTCTTCCAAAAGGAGGTGTAACCATGAAATTTGAAATGGAATTTGGTATTTTCAATGACAAGTTAATTATTGAAACCAGTGACTTTGAAATAATAAAGATATTCCAAGAGTTTGTTATGTTCCAAGAGGCTTATGGGTGGGCGGTTAACTATAAAGCAGTTGATCCTGATGATGAAATTAAAGAAGAAATCCCGCCATTTGCGCTAGACACTTACGAGCCTTTGTAAGCTACTTTGCCAACAGATAAAGCCCCACATTGCTAAAGGCGTACCCTGCGTACACGATAGCCATGTGCGGGTTATCTTTCAATAGCTGCTCACCAGCAATATAAGCGTAGATAGCCCCCGTCAAAATGATTAGCCAAGCACTCAAAATGCACCTACATCAATTACTTCGCCTCTAAACTGAACCATGTCCTCATCAAATTTATGGACGAGTTCAGGCCATAAAAGCTGACCATTGAAGAAGTTTAACACCGCAAACCCTGATCTGTGGTTATTTGGGTTTATCTCAGCATAAGTAAATTGTGGGCCATCAGTCTCGGCTAAAGTCCCTGTATCTACCCCGTACCGAACCCCGTTGTAGTCAGAAAAAGGTGTAACTTTTAAAGAATGTAAATGTCCAGTAACCACCGATACACCAGCGTTCACAGTATTGTTGTGTGTGGCATGGACTCCACCTTTGTATCGGTGCTTGATAATGACACTCTCAGTAGGCCATACTGCCCAACAGAAGTCCCAATCTGGGATATGGTCTGTCAACTTAAATCCTAATACTTCTTTGTACTGGGGTGCGTGTTGGGCTAATCTATTGCCAAACCGAATATCGTGATTACCCCATGTAAACAGTAGCTTTACATTGTGTCTCGCTGCTTTAGCGACTTCCTCAATCTCACCTAGCGCACCCTGACAAGCCTTCAGTTCTTGAATGACAGAAGTTTGTGGTTGGTCAGTTACATCATGGCGTGATATAGACGCTCCATCAAAGGCATCCCCGTTACATACTATTGCTTTGGGTTTGAACTGTTCTATAGCCCATAGAAGCCCTTTAAAAGCAGTTGTACGTTGACCAGGTATGAAGTGAGCGTCAGAGAAGACAATTACAGTCCCGTCCAGTATGCCAAGGTCTATTTGTTTAAGTGGGCTAAATGACTTGGGCTTGTTTTTGTCGTATTGCAAACCACGATGGTCACTTGCGGTAAGTGCCATGTTGTAGGTTTTCTCAATATACCTTCTGCGTAAATGAACAGCTCTATTGTTTATTCCTAAATGTTTAGCTATTTTTGTAGCAGACTGAAGTTGTCCCCATAGCTGGATGAACTCCATATCTGAACAAGTTTCATTATGTGCGCCCATTGGAATCCTTAGACAATAACTTTTCTAAAAGGTTAATGACTCTATGCTCTTGCATCTCTACCTCATCTTGAGAGGATTTAGGGTCCTGAGCCACAGTCATTAAATCGTGCAGAAATACATGAAGCAATTCATGTAAAGCAGTCTGATCCAGAGATTCTGGTGTGATCTTCTCAGCACCAAAGTCACCTAATCTATAAGTAGCCAACCTAGCAGAAGTATTGAACTCCACAGAAGCCATAGCAGCCTTTGCCGCTTTGCTTCCCTTCTCAATTCTCCAATCACCTAAACTCAAAATTTGCTGCCATTTTCTGACACTTTGTGCAAAGAGTTTCACATCTTCTGGCGTAGGAATGTTAGGCATTTCAACACCTTATAGCGTTATTATGACATTTTAATTTAAGACAGAAACAAAGCCACTTCAGCTTTGCGTCTTTTGACAAGACCTGATACCTCTTTTCCACCCGCTTTAGTCCAACTCATAAAAGCCTCAGAAGCCCCTGTCCAATCATCACGATTGACCTTCATGCGAATGGTAGACCTCTGATAATTGCCTAGCCCTGCATTGTAGGCAAAAGAGACAACAGCATCGAATTTGCTTTGATGACTAACAAGATTAGGGCTAAGTCGAAGAACACCACGTTCAAAAGAATTGATGTCCACCTTGAATAAATCGACCAGTTCTTCTTTTGACCATACACGATTATCTTCCCCCTTGAGTTGGTAATCAGACCTGATAAGCCCCGTATAACCCTCTTTACGCACGTTTGGGAGGTTTAGTTGGTCAGCGTACATAGCGTGACCCCACCCGACAGTCCAAATGGCGGCAGAACAACGATACGGACGTGTTCTGTAGCCTTCAAAGAAGTGCATCAGATGTTCGCCCTTTTCGCTGATTTTCATTTCTTAGCCCAACCTCTTGATCCAAACCAGAAACCAATGATTCCACCCAACATTGCCATCTCATCGGTAGAGAAAATAATGTCAGACAAACGAATCAAATCATCCATGCTCATCACCAAACTAGGGCGAGAGTAGATGTAGTAGGCAATCCAAGCATTGATGGCACACAGTTCAAACACAAAGATGTAGGTAACTGTAGGTCTTACAGTACCGACATAGTTGGCAACCCATTGAGAAGCCTTCTCTAAGACCTTCTCATCGTGCTTTAGAGCCGCCTCAGTCATCTGGGCTTCAGACTGCATGGCAACTTGGTCTGTGCGAATCTCCTCCATGCGCTCTTGGGCAGCAAAGCCTTGAGCCATCATCTGAAGTTGCATTTGAACTTGAATGTTAGCCAAGGCTAATTCATGCTTTTGGTCTGCTTTATTTTGAAAGAAGTCTAGTAGTTTTGGTAGACCAGAGATAAGTAAACCGCCAAGTGTTGAGAAAAGAGAAAGCATTATTAGTCCTTACATGATTTAGATTTATCGTCGCCTTGCATGAGTTTTACCCCAGACAAAAAGCCGATCATACCGCCCACAATTGTTTGAAATGCTGGCCCAATCAAGGCAAAAATCAAACCATTTTCAACTTCTTTTGCCCACAGACCAAGTAAAAAAGCACCAACCATTGCCAACATACAAAGGCATAAAGTTGTCGAAACAATCATAGTGACATAAAAAGTCAATTTCTCTTTAGTGTTTGAAATCGGCTTGCGTAAAGTGCGTGTCGGTCTATTCATACATAAACATCCAGTTTGCGGTTGGTGAATATCTCAAGTCTTATCTCTTGTTTTTCTGCTTTCTTACAGTACAACTCAAACAGCAAGTCATCTAACTTATCCTCTGCTTTGGCGGCCTTCACTATGGCTCTATGCTCTTCCTGAAACTTCTCTATGCGTCTTTGAGTGCCATCAGTTTTCTGAGGGTAGCCAGTAGCATCAACAATGGGAAACCACCTGATTTTGTCAATCATTTCTTCTCCCTTTCAAGTGCGTTCTTATACCCTTGGATAACCTTATGCCTTAACAATGCACTATCAGCAGTACCCGCCCATTCCGATAAATTATTCCAAATTACAATCATGTCGGTACTTTTGCATAAGTTCTGATGATTTGTAAGCCATTGAGACATTTGTTGATGACGCTCTGATGGGTTGTGAATTGTCCAAGCAATTGAGTAAAACTCACGCACACTACATAGGTCTTGTCCTGTAGAGTGAAGTGCTAGAGTTAAAACCAGTGCTATTAGCCATTTCACGGGTACGCCCAAATAATGATGTAACTACAAAAGACAATAAAAGCAGAAAAACAGACTGCGGCAATGAATGCAAGCAGCCAGTCTTTCATGTTAGTCCCTAAAAAAGTCTAATAATCCATTAGCATTAGGGAAAAAGTTTTCTGGATTTGTTGTTGCGGCATTAACACCTTGACCAATTGCACCACCCATCCCGCCAGCACCTTGAAGTTGCTCACCAAGTAAGAACCTAGTTCCACCAGTGCCGCCCAATACATTTCCTAATCTGTTTGCCATAGGAGGAGTTAAGCTTGCTCCAAGTAGGCCACCAGCCGCTAGTCCAGTAGCACCATCAACCCCAAACATTTGAGCAAGTTGATTTCCCGCTGCCGCACCCATTCCAGTTGTTGCAAGTGGAAGTAATACAGCACCTGTTTGTGGTCCGACTTTAGGTGTTACAGCACCACGAGTTGTATCAACAATGTCTCTCAACAAACTTACTTCATCAAGCAATTCAGGATTGTTTGCAAATGCTACTCGCTGTGGAGTTGGGGCATCTGGTCTACCAAGATTTAATGTTCTTGTAAATGCAGGGGCTGAAAACCCAGTAGCTGCATCTGGATTGATAGCTCTGTTTCTAGCCTCATTAAGAATAGAGTACTGAGCCGCTTGCTTACCAACTGGCGACATTAAATTAACCGCAAGTTCTGCTGTTGCAGGGTTAGTGTCAAAATTAAACTTTTGAGCCGCCAAATCAACATCACCTGCGCCTGACCTACTAGATACAAGTTTGTAAATATTGGGGTCATCACGAAATGGCAAAACAGTAGCTTTGAACTGGTCAATAGCTTTAGTGTGTTGCGCTCCCGCAGGAGTAAACAATTTAGCCCCATTAGCATCAATAGCAGGTGCAGCCCATACATCCACATCGTCAGCCATACCTTTGTATAACTGATTAATTGCGTTAACTTGTTTTTCGTTGTAAGAGCCAGGCACTACACCTTTGCGAACACGCTCCAACTCTGCAAAAACTGTAGATTGCAAGTCACGTAGCTCTTTGTAAGAACCACCACCACTTTGACTTAAAGCATCTAACTTTTCTATTGTTTTTTCAATAATAGGAGTTTGTGAAGTAGATGGGAACTGCTTTACAACATCAAGTTTTGCTTGGTTAGTATTACGCAATGGGATTATGTCATCACCAGCCAATAGTTCAGCTTGCTTAAACTCAGGGTTAACATTGTCTTTTGCAGTCTTATATTGTTGACGCAAATCATCAGCAATAATCTTCTTCTCACCGCCATCCTTCATTCCAGCAGGACGCAACTTATCAGTAGTTCTTTCAATCAAACTCTTTACTTGGTTTGATTTAGTTTGATTTGCTGTTTCTGTTGTAAAGCCAAATTGACGAGCTTTAGTAAGAGTTCCTGCACCTGGGCCACCTACATCGCCAACATCAACATTTACACCTCTTTGAGCCGCAGATTCAATAATCTGACCAGTTACTGGATCACGATAACGTGTGCCAGAAGTAATATTTCCTGCACGAGAAGCAACAGCGCCCGCAGGTAAACCTGTTGCCAAGTTAATTCCAAGCAAAGCTAATGGGTTTTGAATGTCAAAAACATTTCTAGCTATTTCAGCAGAACCAGTACCCACTGTTGCACCTGCTGCTTGAGCAATAGGTTGAGCCGCTAATCCACGACCCACTACTTGAGCCGTTAAATTCGGTGATTGTTGTAATAGTCCACCAACACCACCCATTGCGGGAATACCTGCTACTGCACGAGTAACATTGGCAATACCTTTTTGGAAATTAGTTTCTGGTTGTGGCAAACCAAGTAAGTTAGCAAAGTTTGACATTGCTTGGCTAGGATTTTGAAGCTGACTACCAGTAGCCCTGTTAATCAACATATTTAATGGCGATCCAACAATGTCAGCAACTCCTCCCAAGCCTTCCATGCCATACCTAATTGTCCTACCAACTTCGTTTACGGCTTGGTTGCCTAAACGATTAAAAGCAGTACTTTGTGGTGCGGGAGCTTGTTGAACAACTGGTTTGCCAATCATTGATGGATCAATTTCACGAAAACCAGTATTCTGATCTGGCATAGCCAAACCTCTTAAATCAATCTTAGGAGCTTGCTGTGGAAGTTGACCGATCAATGAAGGATCAATATCTCTAGATGTTGCCATTTTTGTACCTACAACTTTCTCAACATAGTCTTGCGTTTCTTTAAATGGAGGAACACCACCATACTTTTGAACATTGCCAGGTCCTGCGTTATAAGCAGCCGCCACCAATGTAGGATCTTGGAACTGCTGTGTTAACTGGCCTAGATACTTAACACCACCTCTGATGTTATCTTTCCAATCCATGCGATTAACACCAAGATCTTTAGCTGTAGCACCCATCAATTGCATAGGCCCATACGCACGATCATTGAACCTTGTTTTTGGTCCTATAGCGTTAAAGTCGCCTTTAGATTCTGCTTCAACAATCTTTTGCACCAAAGAATAAGGAACGCCTTGCCTCTGGGCTTCTTGCCTAGCAAATTCGTAAACTTGTTCTCTGGTTGCCATTAGTCATAAACCCGATAAACGCCACT
>Ga0247722_10001659_pt1 | contig 12146 bp, 7 predicted proteins | sample MSEWelMarce3H_FC_FD_189094 | JGI IMG/M metagenome (GOLD analysis project Ga0247722, IMG submission 189094) | Subsurface sediment microbial communities from gas well in West Virginia, United States - MSEEL Well Study Marcellus 3H_FC | ecosystem: Environmental > Terrestrial > Deep subsurface >... | reverse complement strand
AAATACGATTGCACCAAATAAACAGAAAACAATAAAAGAAATAAAAAGTGCACGCCAAAAACCAGCTTTTATATTCAAATTTCTAATTTCCTCGCTACTTTTCTGATATTTTAATAAGGTGAAAATTTCATTTGTAAATGTTTTCACATTTGAAATCCCCATTAAACTTTCTTCGAGTATCACGGTTGAACTCGCAGTTTCATCTTGCGCTTTTTTAGATAGTTTCTTAATAAATCTACCGAAAAAAATAGCGATAATTGCCATCGTTGGAACTGTTGCTAACATGATCAAACACAATTTCCAAGAGAGAAACATCAAAAATATAATTCCACCAATAACTATCACAAATTGTCTGAAAAACTCAGCAATTGTAGTTCTTAGGGTCTCTTGAATTTGAGCTATATCTGATGTTAAACGAGATGTTAATTCGCCTACTTTATTTTTATTGAAAAAATCCATTGGCATATAAACCAGACGACTGAATGCAGAATTTCTGATGTCTCTCAATGTATTTTCGGTAACTTTTGTAAAAATAATCACTCTAAAATAGGAAAACAACGCCTGTAACCCGAATAATAGGAACAGATAAAATGCGACCATGTTAACATTTTCCAAGGATAATTTAGAGCCAGTTGATGCAGAACTAATCGAATTAGATGAACCTGCACCTCCTAATAATTGTCCCATCAAATATGGGAAAACTAATCCTGCTGATGAAGACAAAACCAAAAATAACCAACCAATTGCAAAATACATTCGATATGGCTTAAGATATAAAAAAATACTTTTTGCTTTTTTAATGGAATCTTTAGTGATTTTAACTTTATCTGACTTTTCTTTTTTTCTACCAAACATTCTTTGAGCTTTTATGCAAAAGTAATGTATTCATGCATAGTTCAAGATAAACTATAAATTAAAATAACTACTTTTTCTATTTTTTGTATTTTTGTTAAAAGAGATAGCATTGAAGCATTGTAAGTATTTACTTTTTATTTTTTTTGTTACACTAAATTATTTTAATAGTTGGTGTCAACAAAAAATCCCTTTACTTCAAAAAATCCACTCTGTTACTTATTCTACTTTTCCTTCTTTTCTTGATACTTCGTCAAATTATATCGAATGGTTTCAAAGAAAAAGCATGGATAATTTTTACACAAAACTATCAAAAAGTCAGCACGAAAAAGTAACAATACTTCATATTGGAGATTCGCATATACAAACTGATATTTCATCTGGAACTGCACGAACAGAATTGCAAAAAATTTTCGGTTATGGTGGTCGAGGAATTGTATTCCCATATGCTATAGGCAATACACATGCAACCTACGACTATTACACCAAAAGTTCTGGAAACTGGGAGTATTCAAAAAACACCCAAAGAAACCCGAAACTACCATTAAGTATCACAGGAATTACAGGATTATCAAAAGATACGAATGCTAGTTTTTCGATACATTTTAGAAAAAACCAACAAACACTTCATCCTGACTTCAAAAAAATAAAACTATTTTGTTCAATATCAGATTCTTCTTTGGAATGTAAATTAATAAATCAGCATTTTCAGAAGTATATCTCCCCCAATTTAAACAATCAATTTACTTATGAATGGATCATTCCAGATACATTAAACTCACTTAAATTTCAATTAAATAAATCAAACACACTCCAAAAACAGTTTGAAATTTATGGAATAAGTATTGAAAACACGGAACCTAAAGGACTCCTTTACCATAGTGTTGGTATTAACGGTGCAACGATGCAAAGTTTTTTGTCACAAAAATTATTCGAAGAACAAGCGAAACATCTTAATGTAGACTTAGTTATTTTTGATTTATCTACCAATGACCTAGCAAAAGGTTCATTTAACAAAAAAACAATTGAACACAAACTAACACAAAGTATTCATCGCATTCGAAATGCAGCTCCAAATGCATCAATCATTATTGTTGGTATGCAGGATTCCTATCTAAATAATTCAAATATAGAAAACGCCTATCACTACTCTAATTTCATTAAAGAATTTTGTAAAAATAAAGACATTGCCTTCTATGACTATTTTACAGTGGCTGGAGGAAGGTATGCGATGAAAAAATGGAATGATAGTGGATTAGCACAAAATGATTTAATTCATCTAACCTCAAAAGGATATAAACTTAAAGGTGAATTATTAACGAACGCCCTTTTAAATTCTTACTTCAAATATGTAAACTTAGAAAAAGACACGTTAATAGTTCAACAAAAAGAAACAAGTTTATCAACAAATACTGATCTAACAAAAGACCAAACATTACTTGAAACAAAAAAAGAAAATTCATTGATAGATTTTGATTTACCAATCGACTTAGAAGAAAAACAAACAAGTAATCCAACCTTTGAAAAAATAAATCTAACCAATAATAAATCAGAAACTTACAAAGTAAAAAAAGGAGATACACTCATGAAAATCGCCAAAAAATTTAATACAACTGTATCTGCTTTAAAACAAAAAAATTCATTGAAAAATGATGCTCTTTCAATTGATCAAAAACTTTCAATTCCTTAAATTTTATCATTTGATTTTGAATTAATTATTTCATATCATTAAATTAATTATCTCAAATAGAATTTAGGTTCATATCCTCTACCTTTTTGATCTATTTTTTGTATTCAACTGAAAATTGACTCTTTCAAAAACAAGTCAAAACATTATATTTGTCGAATATTTTTGTTATAAACTAAACAATCGATAAAATGGCTGATTTTTTCTACGAAAACCCTTATCCAATTTTAAAAGACTCAACAGAGTATAAAAAAATTTCTTCTAATTATGTTAAAACAGTATCATATGGAAATCGTGAAATATTAGAAATTGACCCAAAGGCTTTGGAGCTTATTGCAGAACATGCTATGAGTGATGTTTCTTTTTTTCTTAGACCGACACACTTACAAAAATTAAAATTAATACTTGACGATCCTGAAGCAACTGACAATGATCGATTTGTCGCGTATAACTTATTACAAAACGCTGTTGTTGCAGCTGAAGGTCAACTCCCATCATGTCAAGATACTGGTACAGCAATTGTAATGGGGAAAAAAGGTGAAAATGTTTATACGGGAGTTACAGACGAAGAATTTCTTTCAAAAGGTATTTTCAATACTTACCAAAATAAAAATTTACGATTTTCTCAAATGGTTCCATTGAATATGTTTGATGAAAAAAACTCAGCAACAAACCTACCAGCTCAAATCGATATTTATGCTAAAAAAGGAATGTCTTACGAATTTCTTTTTCTAGCAAAAGGCGGTGGATCAGCTAACAAAACTTTTTTATATCAAAAAACTAAATCTTTACTAAACGAAGCAGCTCTAGAAACATTCGTTAAGGAAAGAATCAAAGATTTAGGTACAGCTGCTTGCCCGCCATATCATCTAGCGCTTGTTATAGGAGGAACTTCCGCAGAAGCCAATTTAGCAGCTGTTAAGAAAGCTTCAGCTGGATATTTTGATGAATTACCTACTGAAGGAAGTATGGGAGGAAGAGCTTTTAGAGATTTAGAATGGGAAAAACGAGTACATAAAATCTGTCAAGAGAGTCAAATTGGTGCACAGTTTGGAGGAAAATATTTCACCCATGATGTTCGAGTGATTCGCTTACCACGTCACGGAGCTTCATGCCCTGTAGGTATGGGGGTTTCATGTTCTGCAGATAGAAATATTAAGGGAAAAATAACTTCAGAAGGAATATTTATTGAAGCGCTAGAACAAAATCCTAGAAAATTTTTACCAGAAGTAGCTCCACATTTAAATCCTCCTGTAACCATTGACTTGGATCAACCAATGGATGATATTTTAGCTGAATTATCGAAACATCCAATCAAAACTAGATTGCTATTGAATGGAACTTTAATTGTTGCTAGAGACATTGCGCATGCGAAAATTAAAGAATTGATTGATAGTGGTAAACCAATGCCTGAATACTTTAAAAATCATCCTATTTATTACGCTGGACCAGCAAAAACTCCAGAAGGTATGCCTTCAGGAAGCTTTGGCCCTACTACAGCTGGAAGAATGGATGTTTATGTGGATCAATTCCAAAGTCTTGGTGGTAGCAAAATCATGTTAGCCAAAGGAAATCGCTCAAAAGAAGTGAAGGAAGCATGTTTAAAACATGGAGGATTTTATTTAGGTTCAATAGGTGGACCAGCTGCTATTTTAGCGAAAGAAAATATTACATCAGTTGAATTAGTTGATTTTGAAGAACTAGGTATGGAAGCCGTTAGAAAAATCACAATTAAAAACTTCCCAGCTTTTATAATTACGGATGATAAAGGGAATGATTTTTTTGAATCAATATAAATTTTACTGAAACAAACAGATTTGTAACTAACAAATGGCTAAAAATAAAATCAGGAGGTTCAATGAAATGAAAGAATGGGACAATGTGTTCGAACCTTCATTGGACCCTTCAAACAAGATACCATTTCCATTAAAAGGAAAATGGAATAAAGAATACTTCAAAAATGATCACCCAATTATAGTAGAATTAGGTTGTGGAAAAGGTGAATATTCGATTGGAATGGCTAAAAAATACCCTAATCGGAATTTTATTGGAGTTGATATAAAAGGGGCACGTATTTGGGTAGGTGCTAAAGAAGCTGTCGAAAATAAGATTGAAAATGTAGCTTTTTTAAGAATAAAAATTGACTTTTTAACGGATTATTTCGAGGAAAACGAAATAGATGATATATGGTTAACTTTCTCTGATCCGCAACCAAACAAACCGAGAAAAAGATTGACATCAGAACTTTTTATTGAAAGATACCGAAATGTTATTAAACCAAAGGGATTTATTCATTTAAAAACAGATAGTGACCTTTTATTTGAATCAACACTTGAAGAAATAGAAATACATAAATACAATTGTATTGAGTCTACTTGGGATTTATATGATTTCATAGAATCAAAAACAGACGAAGAAAAAGAAATATTTAAAATCAAAACACATTATGAACAATTATTTAGTTCAAAAGGCGCTGTGATTAAATATTGTAAATTTCAAATTTAATATATTTGTTATGATTTTATGTTAAATTTTAACTGCGATTTTCAAACTAAAAACTTACTCTTAATTTTAAATCAATGTTTAAATTTTTAATTCAAGTAATATCACAAAAAGCTCTATTTAACAATCTATTAAAATAAAAAATTAGCTTTAAATCAATTAGTTTAAACTATATTTTTAATTTAATTTAAATTTAATTATTTTATCGGTTATGAAAAGTTGAATGTTTGTAAATTAGAAACTAAACTTTTATAATACTCAATTGTTCTACTACTTTTACACTTCAAAATTTTTGCATCATGAATACTCCGAAAGGTAAATTAATTATAATTGGTGGGTCTGTTGATAGAGGTAGTTTTTCTGAAAGTCCTGATGATCTTCAAAGAAATTTAAAATTTTTCGAAAAAGGAATCCTTAAACGTATTACCACAGAGTCAGCAAACGATATTAATTCACGCATTGAAATTATCACGACAGCTTCACAAATCCCTTCAGAAGTTGGAACTGAATACATAAAAGCTTTCGCTCAGTTAAACGTTTTAAACGTAGGAGTTTTAAATGTTAAAACTAGAGAGGATGCCAATAGTGAAGAATCAATTGAACGTTTGAAAAATGCGGATGCGGTTATTTTCACTGGTGGTGATCAACTTCGACTAACTTCTATATTTGGCGGGACAAATTTCCATCACTTATTATTAGAAAAATACCAAAACGAAAGTTTTGTGATTTCTGGAACATCTGCGGGGGCAGCTGCAAGTTCTAACAATATGATCTATCAAGGCAGTAGCCATGAAGCTTTATTGAAAGGTGAAGTGAAAATTACAGGTGGACTTGGATTTATAAATAATGTAATAATAGACACGCATTTTGTACAAAGAGGTCGTATTGGACGATTATTTTATGCTTGTGCAAGTAATCCTATTAATCTAGGTATTGGTCTTGGTGAAGACACTGGTTTATTGATCACTAACGGTTGCGATATGGAGGCAATAGGATCAGGTTTGGTTATATTAGTTGACGCAACACACATGAGAGATACAAATATCACGAAAGTAGAAATGGGTGAACCTGTTTCGATTGACAACATTGTAGTACATGTAATGTCACTTGGAGATCACTACAACCTTAAATCAAAAAAATTAATAATTAAACATGGTAATTTAGTTGATTAATAAACAACTTAGTAACATTGAAAAAAACGCTATTTCATAGCGTTTTTTTTTTGAAATAATGAATTTTTAAAAAATCATTATGATTAACAATAGAAGATAGTTACAAAAATTATAAATCAAAGTGGATTAAAATTATACTTCAACGATAAGTTAAGTGAGTTGCAATAGTCTAAATACTGATTACATTATTACGAGCAATCAATGGAACAAGATGCACTATCAATTTTAAAAAAATATTTTGGCTATTCTTCTTTTAGAGGTAATCAATCTGATATTATATCAAATGTTTTAGCAAAAAAAGACGCTATTGTTTTAATGCCAACAGGCGGGGGGAAATCCATCTGTTTTCAAATTCCAGCATTAATTTTTGAAGGTACTACTTTAGTGATTTCTCCATTAATTTCATTAATGAAAGATCAAGTAGATGCATTAAATTCCAACGGAATTAGTGCTGCCTATGTAAATTCTAGCATGGATGAAATTGAACGTTCTTTAGTAATACAAAAAGCTTCTAATAATAAACTTAAGTTATTATACATGTCGCCAGAGACATTGATTCCATCTATGCAAACATGGCTCAACGACATTTCGATTAGTTTAGTTGCCATTGACGAGGCTCATTGTGTTTCAATGTGGGGGCATGATTTCAGACCAGAATATACTCAAATTGAAATCCTAAGAAATCGATTAAGCCACATTCCGTTTATCGCATTAACAGCTACTGCTGACAAAATAACTCGAAAAGATATTGAATTACACCTAGGCTTAAAATCACCAACAACATTCATTTCATCTTTTGACAGACCGAACTTAAATCTAACTATAAAGGGAAATTTACCTAAAAAACAAAAAATTGAAGAAATTTTAGATTTCATTGAAGCGAGAGAAGGTCAATCTGGAATTATTTATTGCTTAAGTAGAAAAGAGACAGAGGAATGGTCTGATTTATTAAATTCACACAACATAAAATCAGCTTACTATCATGCAGGATTATCAAACATTGAGCGTGATAGGATTCAAACTGAATTTATCAATGATAATATCCCAATTATTTGTGCAACAATAGCATTTGGAATGGGCATCGATAAATCAAATGTTCGGTGGGTTATTCACAATAACCTTCCTAAAAACATTGAAGGTTATTACCAAGAGATTGGACGAGCAGGAAGAGACGGACTTCCTTCTGACACGCTTTTATTTTTTAATTATCGCGATGTTAAACTACTCTCAGATTTTGCGGATGAAAGCGAAAAAAATGCGGTTTTGATTGAAAAATTAAATCGAATGTTAGAATATGCTGAAGCAACAACTTGTAGAAGAAAAATTCTATTAGCTTATTTTAGTGAAGTATATTCAAAAAATTGCGGAAATTGTGATGTGTGTAGAAATCCCAAAGAAATGTTTGATGGTACCATCATAGCACAAAAAGCACTCTCTGCCATAAAAAGAACCAATGAAAATGCTGGTAACAATACAATTATAGAACTTCTTAGAGGCGCAAAAACAACCGAAATGTTTTCAAAAGGATACCATGAATTAAAAACATTTGGAATCGGAAGTGATTTAAGCTTTAAAGAATGGCAATTTTACCTAACACAATTGAAAAACATTGGATTAATTGAGATTGCCTACGATGACAGTATGCACTTAAAAATAAGCAATTATGGTATAAGCGTATTACTAGGAAAACAACGTATTCAGCTTGCAAACTACTTAGAAAAAATAAAGCAAAATCCAAAATCATTAAAAAAAACAAAGTCACTTTCCCCCACTCCTCTATCCCTAGACGATTTACTATTCGATCAACTAAAACTATTAAGAAGAAAATTATCCGTGGAATTCAATGTCCCTCCATATATTATTTTCAGTGATGCTACATTACAACAAATGGCGAATGAAAAACCAAAAACTAACCTTGAATTTTTAGCGATTCAAGGTGTAGGTGAACAAAAATTAGCTACTTATGGCGAAGACTTCATGTCAGTCATTAGAAATTTTAACCGATCAACTACTCAAGAATCTTCAACAACTGAGATCACCTATTCACTTTTAAAAAATGGCTTATCGATTGAGGAAATATCAATTAAAAGAAACCTCTCAGAAACAACTATTTACTCACACTTATCTCAATTACTTAATGAAGGTAAAGAAATATCAATTTTTGACTTTGTCACCAACTTTGAAGTTGAAAAAATAAAAGAATTATCTTTAAAAATTGATCCTGTAAATCAACTCAAACCATATTTCGAGGCTTTGAATGGAGAAATCGAATATGGTAAAATTAGATTATGCCTAACTTATCTTCAAGTTTCAGAGAATCGATAACAATTCAATAATTTTAGTTTATCAGAAATTAAGAACATCTTCAATGAAAAAAATGGGAAGATAATTATGTATATTTGTATGTAAATACTTAAACACTATGCAAAATTCATCCTCACCATCTGAAGTATCTATTGATTTTGAAAGCTTTAAACAAGAAATTTTAGAAGACTACAAATTGGCTTGTTTATCGAGAGAAACTTCTCTTTTAGGTCGTAAAGAAGTATTGACTGGTAAAGCAAAATTCGGGATTTTTGGAGACGGTAAAGAATTAGCACAAATTGCTTTAGCGAAACAATTTAATAAGGGTGATTTTCGTTCTGGATATTACAGAGATCAAACCTTGGTTTTTGCCTTGGGTGAACTTACAATACAAGAGTATTTTGCAGGACTTTACGCACACACTGATGTCGACTTAGAGCCAACCTCTGCAGGTCGTCAAATGGGAGGGCATTTTGCGACACGAAACATTGATCAAGATGGAAATTGGGTCGATTTGATGCAACACCATAATATTGCATCTGATATTTCTCCTACTGCGGGCCAAATGTCACGCTTACTTGGATTAGCTCAAGCTTCAAAAGTATACAGTGAACACGAAGGATTAAAAAACAATCCTGAATTTCAGAAATTCTCAAACAATGGTGAAGAGATTGTTTTTGGAACGATTGGAGATGCATCTACTTCAGAAGGCGTTTTTTGGGAATCTATGAATGCAATTGGGGTTTTGCAATTACCAATTATTATGTCTGTTTGGGACGACGGTTTTGGTATTTCTGTCCCAAGAGATAAACAAACTATAAAGTCAAGTATTTCTGAAGCTTTAGCTGGTTTTCAACGTACTGATGAAAAAGTAGGTTTCGAAATCTTAACTACTAAAGGTTGGGATTACGTAGATTTAGTTAAGACATATGAAAAAGCAGCTGAATTAACTAGAATCGAAAGAATTCCAGTACTTGTTCATGTAAAAGAGGTGAATCAACCTCAAGGACATTCTACTTCTGGTTCACACGAACACTACAAAACAGAAGAACGTTTGCAATGGGAAAAAGATTTTGATTGCATTGCAAAATTCAAAGAATGGATTTTAAATTTCAAGGCAGACGGATTGAAGATAGCTTCTTTGGAAGAAATTGAACAACTAGAAAAAGAAGCTAAAGAAGAAGTCAAAGAGTATAAAAACGAAGCATGGAAAGCATTTTGTGACGACATTAACAAGGATATAAATTCTGTATTGCCGATTATAAATTCAATTCTAGAAGAAACTATTAATAAAACTACTGTTCAAACTGCTATTGATCGTTTAACAAAAGAAAAAGAATTACTTCGTAAAGATGTATTTGGAATTGTTAGAGGTGTATTAAGAAGCACTTATCGCGAAAATTTACCTTCAAAAACGAAGTTATCTTTATGGATAACTGAAAAATTAGAAATGTGTAACGAAAGATACTCTTCTCACATTTATTCACAATCTGAATTAAAATCAATCAATACTAAAGAAGTTGCTCCTATCTATTCTGACGAAAATCAACTTGTTGATGGACGTATTATTTTAAGAGATAACTACAAACATATTTTCACGAATTATCCACAGACTCTAATTTTTGGTGAAGATGTTGGTGGTATTGGTGGTGTTAACAAAAGTTGCGAAGGCTTACAATCAGAATTCGGTGAATTAAGAGTTTTTGATACTGGAATTAGAGAAAACACAATTATTGGTCAAGGAGTTGGTATGGCAATGAGGGGATTAAGACCAATTGCAGAAATACAATATTTAGATTACCTTATTTATGCTTTACAAATCATGTCAGATGATTTGGCTACTTTACAATATAGAACTAAAGGGGGTCAAAAAGCACCTTTAATAATAAGTACGCGTGGCCATAGATTGGAAGGTATTTGGCACAGTGGTAGCCCAATGGGGATGATCATTAATGCTGTTAGAGGAATGGTCGTTTGTGTCCCAAGAAATATGACGAAAGCAGCAGGTTTTTACAATACACTTCTTGCTTCCGACGATTGTGCACTAGTTATTGAACCATTGAATGGTTATAGAACAAAAGAAAGAAAACCATTAAATACTGGAGAATTTAAAACACCAATTGGAATTCCAGAAATTGTACAAGAAGGAGAAGATATTACGCTAGTTTCCTATGGTTCTACCTTTAATATTTGCGAAAAAGCTTGTTCTCAACTTCAAGAATTGGGGATTTCTGTTGAGCTTATAGATGTACAAACTTTACTACCGTTTGATGTTAATCACTTAATTTCTAAATCACTTAAAAAAACGAATAAATTATTATTAGTAGACGAAGATGTGAGTGGCGGTGCTTGTGGATTTATGTTAGACAAAATATTAGTTGAACAAAAAGGTTATTTCCACCTTGATAGCTTACCTATTACATTAACCGCAAAAGATCATAGACCAGCATATGGAACAGATGGAGATTATTTTTCAAAACCAAATCTTGAAGATATTGTAGAGAAAGTAGTTCAAATTATGCATGAATCTAATCCTTCAAAATACCCTACTCTTTATTAGAAAAAATCATTAGTCAAAAAACAAGTATAAATAAAGAATGCAAAAAAAATTAACAATAGCAATTGATGGTTTTTCTAGTTGTGGGAAAAGCACTTTAGCAAAAGCACTTGCAAATAAACTTGATTATGTATTTATAGATACTGGTGCAATGTACCGAGCTGTTGCATACTATTGTTTACAAAAGGGATTCATTTCAAATCAGCATTTAAATAAAGAGGAAATCGTTAATTCACTAAATGAAATTGAAATCCATTTTGAAAAAAATGATGTAACTAGAAAACTTGATGTGTTTCTAAACGATTTGAATATTGAAAGTAAAATTAGAACACTTGAAATCAGTGAATTGGTCAGTAAAATAGCATCCATAAAGGAAGTACGTCAAAAATTAGTAGCCGAACAACAAAAAATGGGGATTAAAGGAGGTGTAGTAATGGACGGTAGAGATATTGGATCTGTTGTTTTTCCTTCAGCCGAACTTAAATTTTTTGTAACCGCTTCACCAGAAATTAGAGCTGAAAGAAGATTTTTGGAATTAAAACCAACTGAACCTGAAATAACTATACAAGAAGTTAAAAAAAATCTAGTAGAAAGAGATCATTTAGATTCAACTAGAACAGAAAGTCCTTTGATACAAGTTGATGATGCAATTCTGATTGATAATAGTAATTTAAATCAGGAAGAGCAATTGGAATTAGCGTTAAAATATGTTCAAGAAAGATTAATTTAAAAAACATTTCAAATTTGAATTTAAAATTCAATTCCATTTAATTTTTTATTTAACTGCCTTTTTCTCGAAATTTAATACAATTTCCGCAACTGCTGGACAAATAAGCATGTTTTCTGAAGTTAAATCTAATATTTGATACATGTTTTTTCTATCTGTATGAGGATATTCTCTGCAAGCTAAAGGTCTGACTTCGTAAATTGAACAGGTATTATCTTCAGATAAAAAAGCACATGGAGATGACTTCAGAACATAGTCATTATCTTCATCTATCTTTAAATATTTAGCAACAAAATTTACAGATTTAATTCCAAGAGATTTAGAAATTCTTTTAATATCCACATC
>Ga0247722_10001658_pt1 | contig 12160 bp, 13 predicted proteins | sample MSEWelMarce3H_FC_FD_189094 | JGI IMG/M metagenome (GOLD analysis project Ga0247722, IMG submission 189094) | Subsurface sediment microbial communities from gas well in West Virginia, United States - MSEEL Well Study Marcellus 3H_FC | ecosystem: Environmental > Terrestrial > Deep subsurface >... | reverse complement strand
GTCTCAAGGAAGCAGTAAGACTATCATTGACTGCAGATGAGGTAACTCTACAGAAGTTTATTGAGCACACTCGTGGGTTGTTTAATAAAATGGAACCTGAAGATATTGCTTTCCCGCGAAGTGTCAATGGACTTGCTAAGTATACATCAAGAGCAGACATCTACGCAAAGGGAACACCGATGCATGTTCGTGGTGCGTTGATGTATAACTATTTACTTGAGAAGCACAATCTTACTATGAAGTATGAAGCAATCCAAGAAGGCGAGAAGATTAAGTTCCTATACTTGAAGGAACCAAATACTATTCGTGAAAATTGTATTGGATTTATTGGTAAAATTCCAAAAGAGCTTGACATTCATAAGTATGTAGATTATAATACAATGTTCAATAAGAGTTTTCTTGAACCATTAAAACAAATTGTAGAAGGCATTGGTTGGAATACAGAACCAGTTGCCACGTTAGAGGATATGTTTACATGAATGCACTAATCGATAAAATTAAAAAGAACAGTACCATTAAGGAGACTAATGTTCTCTCTAAGAGTAAGTTGTTTAGTACCAAGGATCTGATTCAAACATCAGTTCCTGCTTTGAACGTTGCTCTGTCAGGTAAACTTGATGGTGGATTGACTCCAGGATTGACTGTCTTTGCTGGTCCATCGAAGCACTTTAAGACTGCGTTTGCTATGATGCTTATCCAGAGTTTCCAGAACAAGTATCCCGATGGTGTCATCCTGTTCTATGACTCGGAGTTTGGTGCGCCACAGTCATACTTTGAGAACTTCGGCATCAATACTGACATGGTAATCCATACACCAATCACTGACATTGAACAACTGAAGCATGATGTCATGCAACAAATTAATCAGTTCGAACGTGCTGATAATGTCATGATTGTTGTTGACTCTGTTGGTAACTTGGCATCCAAGAAGGAAGTCGATGATGCGCTCGATGGTAAGTCGGTTGCTGACATGACTCGCGCCAAGCAGATGAAGTCGCTGTTCCGTATGATCACCCCACACCTTACCATTAAGGATATTCCTATGGTCGTGGTCAATCATACTTACATGGAAATTGGTATGTTCCCCAAGGCAATCGTGTCTGGTGGTACTGGTATCTATTACTCTGCAGATAATATCTTCATCATCGGTCGTCAACAAGAGAAGTCTGGCACTGAGGTAGTTGGTTATAACTTTATCATTAACGTCGAGAAGTCTCGTTATGTTCGTGAGAAGTCAAAGATCCCAATCGAAGTTACCTTCGAAGGTGGTATCAGCAAGTGGTCTGGTCTGTTGGATATTTCGTTGGCATCTGGTCACGTCGTAAAACCAAGCAATGGTTGGTATCAGCGTGTTGGCGAAGAAAAGAAGTATCGTCTCAATGACACCTACAACAAAGAGTTCTGGATGCCGATTCTTACCGATCCGACGTTCGGCGAATGGATTGAGAATCGTTATCGCATGGGTAATGGACAAATGATGGAGGGTGATAATGTGGACATTTCTGACGAAGATATTTCAGAAGAATACGAAAATCAAGATATGTGATCAGTGTGGGGTCGTTCTGAAAAAGAATGACCCTGCTATTTGCCTTCACGGTATCGAAGAAGGTCTTGAGTATGAGATGTTTGTGTGTGAACCATGTTGCATTAAAATTGCACATGAATATGATGAGATAGAGGATTTAAAAATTGCAGAAAATCGAGACGATTATACTGGGTAAGTTGTTTTCTGATGAAGACTATGCTCGCAAGGTAATTCCATTCATAACACCAGAATATTTCCATGATACTTCTGAGCGCAAGATTTTTAATTATGCCAGAGATTTTATCGAGAAGTATAATTCACTTCCGACAGTCGAAGCAATTGAAATTGCGGTGCAGAATGACCGTGGTATAAACGAAAATGAATTTAAAAGTATCAATGAAAAACTGACACATCTAGATGATTCCCTTGATGTAAATGACAAGTGGTTGCTAGAAGAAACTGAGAAGTTCTGTAAAGACAAGGCAGTATACAATGCAATCATGAAGTCGATTCAGATTATCGACGGTGAAGATAAACAACATACTCAAGATGGTATTCCGTCTATTCTACAGGATGCGTTGAGTGTTTGTTTCGACAATAACGTTGGACATGATTATCTTGACAACTCGGAATCACGATATGACTTCTACCATCGTGTTGAGAACAAGTTGCCGTTCGATCTTGACATGTTTAACAAGATTACTAATGGTGGTCTGCCAAATAAGACACTAAACATTGCGCTTGCTGGTACTGGTGTTGGTAAGTCTCTGTTCATGTGTCACATGGCAGCAGGTGCGCTGGGGCAAGGTAAGAACGTTCTGTATATCACCATGGAAATGGCAGAAGAACGTATCGCAGAACGTATCGATGCCAACTTGATGAACGTTAATATCCAGGATCTTAAAGATCTGTCAAAGTCCATGTTCGATAATCGTATTGATAAGATTAAGAAAAAGACTGAGGGTAAGTTGATCATCAAGGAGTATCCAACTGCCAGTGCGCATGTCGGTCACTTCAAAGCATTACTAAACGAACTACAATTGAAGCGCAACTTTAGTCCAGATATTATCTTCGTTGACTATCTAAATATCTGTGCATCTAGTCGGTTCAAGGCAGGAGCAGGGGTCAACTCTTATACATATGTGAAGGCGATTGCTGAAGAACTTCGTGGGTTCGCAGTTGAGTTTGATTTACCTGTTGTTTCTGCTACTCAAACTACTCGTGGTGGATATGCGAACAGTGATGTGGATCTAACTGATACTTCGGAATCATTCGGTCTGCCTGCGACTGCCGACTTGATGTTTGCTCTAATCTCGACGGAAGAACTTGAGAACATGGGTCAACTTATGGTCAAGCAGTTGAAGAATCGGTATAATGACCCTGCTATAAATAAAAGGTTCATGGTTGGTATCGACCGTGGTAAAATGAAACTGTTCGATCTAGAGTTATCTGCTCAACAAGGTATCACCGACTCAGGTCAAGATACTGTTCCTGTTTTTGAGCGGACTCCATCTGGATCTCGCACAAGGGAGTTGTCTAAATTTGACTTCTAATTTTATAGAAACGTATCCGAACGTACTGACACCAGAACAGTGTCAAGAGGCATGTGAAAGAATAGATGATATTATTTCGCGCCCAGATCCTGGAAATGCTTGTATTTTATCTGATAATTCTTCTAGAACTGATTGGAATATATTTACCAATAAGTATGGTTCATTGAAACCGACAGAGGATAGGATAATGGAAGCGTTGGCACGTGGTTGGCGCAAGTATAACACTACATATCATGCAACTAGTAAATCAGTGTATGAAATATTAATACCAGGATGGAAATTCCAGCGCTCTGAAACGGGCGGAGGATTTCATCAATGGCATCATGAGCAAGGGTCAGGCAGATTATCTACAGCAAGATTTGCAGTTTGGATGATATACTTGAATGATGTCGAGGAGGGTGGAAAAACTGAATTCAAATATCAGGATATAGCACTTACGCCTACTGCTGGGACGTTAGTTATTTGGCCAGCTGCATACACTCATGTTCACAGAGCAAATCCAGATCTGGTTGGCAAAAAATATATTGCGACAGGATGGTTTGTGTATCCCGAGCGAGATAGGTTTCGAGAAAACCCTTGACAAATTGTAATAAGTATAGTATAGTTGAATAGTAATTGGTGCCATAGCTCAGCTGGATAGAGCAAGAGCCTTCTAAGCTCTAGGTCGTAGGTTCGAATCCTACTGGCATCACCATTTTATAGTAAGAGGATAGATTATGACGGAAGAAACTGAAACACAAGAATTGAAATTGAAGTTGGTTGCAACCACATTGGTGTGGACCAATGCCGGAACAGAAGACATGCCTCTATGGAGAGCAACTGGCGGCAAAGAATACATCATTGCTAGATTTGATTCTGAACCGACGCTACCCGAGATCGGTAAGGTCATGGATTCTAAGCGACACATGATCGAGAATCACTATCCACAACTGCACGAAACTCTTTCTGGGTGGCAACTGTATATTGATGAAATGATGACGCATAATGAATACATGCAGTATCACTTGACGCAATCGGTGGACTTTCCTGCAACTGACTTGACTGTCGTAGATGCCTCCGAGGAGATGGCAGGAATTGTCGCGCAATAATATAACAATAATCCAAACATATTACAATGAGAGATTCTATCTCGAAACCCAAATCGAGAGATGGAATAACTTTACTACACCAGTAAATATTATATTAATTGATGATGGTTCTCAGATAGAACCTGCATTAAATGTTCTTAGAGAACATAAATTAAATGATAATATTAATTTTTCATTGTATAGAGTTACTGAAGATATTGGTTTTAACAGTCATGGTTGTCGCAATCTTGGCGCAAGATTAGCACAGTCTAACTGGTTATTGTTTCTAGACATAGACTACACACTGCAACCATCCGATCTTAACAGATTACAAGAAGAATCCCTCGATCTTAATTCTTGGTATGAACTAAATGCCAAGTTTCAAGGTCGAGGAGACACGTATATGGCATTAAATCAATTTCTTATACCAAGAAAAATATTCTTGGATTCTGGTGGTTATGATGAGTCATTCGTTCCATTTCATCATGGAGATCGTGAACTTTTATCTCATCTTGAAAAAAGAGTATCAAAAAAACAATTTAGATTGGTTGGTTTTGACGTGTCGACGTGGTGGTAGAAAAGCGAGAGTGGATGATACTATTAGGATTCCAGTTTATGACGATGAGAACATGGTATTTCGCACCCCACGGTTTGACATAGAATCTATTGTGCACACAGACACTAAGTTGAATTTTACATGGGAAAGAATTGTTATAAATAGGGGGTAACATTATATTAGGATCCCTATGCAAAGTTTCATATCATTCCTTTCTGAAGCAGCAATTCTTCACATTGAGCATCCATCCGATAGATTATTCGATGGACCACAAGCAGCAAAACATGCACTGAGAACTCTGAAGCAGGTTTCTTCGAGCAAAGCACCAAGCATGACTCGTAAGATTGATGACAAAATGTCATTCAATGTTATTCGTAGAGCAGACGGTAAAGTCGGTGTTAAGTATAAGGGAACTGGTTCCTCTTACAATTTCTCCCAAGATGATATTGAAAAGCAGCATGGTCACAAACCATACCTCGCTAAACCTCTGGGATTACTATTACAACATCTTCCTAAAGTTATTCCGCATACTCCAGGCGAGTATCAGGGCGGATACATGTCAGATCGAGAATCTAGAGAACATGAAAATGGTGTCATCTCTCACACACCAAACACAATTAAATATGACACAGACGCTGATAGTCCTGAGGGGAAGGCACTTGCTAAATCTAAAGTAAGTGCTGTAATTCACAGCAAACTAACTTCCGCTGGTGCCAAACCGCTGGCAAGTCTAGCAGGATTTAACAATCATCCTGATGTTCATCTTGTTCAGCACCTTGTTTCTAATGACGAAAACAAAATCCCGAAAGAATATAAGTCTAAAGCAGATGAACATCTGAAAAAGGCAGAACAAATGATGGCATCGCATGGTCATGATCATCATGTTGGGCACGAGCAAACTCTTAGACAGTATATTAATTCAACTCTTACTTCTAACGAGACACCCTCGGCACAGGGATATAAAAGTTATCTTGCCAAGTGGCATCAGAAAAAGATTGATGCTGTTAAGACTGAAAAGACAAAAACTGCTAAGAAAAAAGTAATGGATGACATGATTGATCATGTCTCTAAGAACCAACAACAATTCTACAAAACATTTGAAATACATCACCACCTACAACAAGCAACTAACCACCTTGCTAGAGGAATCGATTCTTCTGGAGCAGGTGGTTTTCGCACATCAATTGGTGGTGCTGCATCAGGTGGCGAGGGGTATGTCCACAATGGTCTGAAGATTGTTGACCGCGAAGGATTCTCCGCAGCGAATCGTGCACGTAGTGAAATCTTAAGAGCGAGCAGAGGATAATGAGCGAAACACATCACTTGACAATAGGTAGATTTGCACCTGTTCATGCTGGTCATGCGCTGATGATCAATCATGTTCTTAATGCTGCAAGACAGGACAACGCACATCATACAATCCTTACCACCGCAACACATGATGGTAATAAGAATCCGCTGACGCCAGACCTCAAAGTCAAACACCTCAAGCGTGCATTCCAGACTGCGAATGTCGAAGCATTGAGTAAGGGTGCACCGACTCTACTCCATCACTTGTCTAAGTTGCACAGTCAAGGTGTCAAGCATCTAGTTGTTCATGCTGGATCCGATAGAGCACATGAATATCACGCATTAATACACAAGTATAATAATGTCGAAGGTCGCCATGGTCATTTCAATTTTGATTCGATCAAGGTAAAGACAGTCGGCGGAACAAGAACTGATGCTGACGAGGGTGTCGCTGGTGCATCTGCTACTAAGATGCGCAAGGCAGCATCTTCTGGTGATGAGAAAACATTTCATTCAATGGCACCAAGTTCTATGTCAACTGCACATAAACGTGAGATGTATAAAGATGTTCGACGTGGTCTTGGAATCCAAGAGTCAATTTCATTAAAACAGTTTCTAGGAATTTAAGATGGCACAAATTAGAGCGAACGACGAATTCTATGAAACTCATGGTCTTGTAACATCGGATGGTGAACTCGTAACAACTGCTAATCCTCTACCAGTAACACTGGCAGGTGGTGCTGCTGTTTCTGAGAATAGCACATTCGGTCTAAACGTTGCTCGTGGTCTAGTTCCAGGTATGTCTGGTATTTTTAAGACAGGTGTTAATACTGCATTTGGAAATGGGACTGAGGAAAGTTTCTGGACACACTCTGTCATTTATCCTTGGTCTGGTTGGGGTGCAGGTGGAACTCTAAGTTGTTATAGTTCTTCCGCCAGTGATACTGGTTCTCTTATAATCAGCGGTCTAAATTCCGCCACATGGGCGACACAGACAGAAACAATTACGTTAAATGGAACAACTCCTGTTGTGACAACTGGTTCATTTATCCGTATCAATTCTGTTAGATATAATAGTAGTTCTACTAGCAACGTAGGTGAGATTCACCTCGAAAGAAATGGTTCAACGGTCGGGCATATCGCTCCTGATAGTGGTGTTGCACAAAATGCACAATACACTGTTCCTGCTGGATACACCGCATATGTAATGCAGGGAACTGCCAATATTGGTAAGGGTCAGGACGGGACAGGTTATTTCAAGTATAGATTGTATGGCGGATCTTTCAATCGCGCCATGACATTCTTACTTTATCAATCAACATTTGATTATACGTTCGCTGTTCCTCTGCAACTGCCAGAGAAAACAGACTTAGATGTTACGATGATTGCTGCTAACACTGGTACTGCGGCATCTTGTGAATATAGTATTCTATTGATAGCAAATTCATAAGAATAAATATAGGATAATTGAGGGAAATTGATATGCTCAGAATGATTCCATTACCATATAAGTTGCTCGCGATTGCCGCAGCATTTATTGGTGTCTTTGTTTATGGTTACATGAAGGGATCTGCTTATGCTGAGGTGGAACTGCAAAGATTTGCTGCTAAGAATGCAACATTAACTGCAGAAATGGAAAAGAAAAATTCAGAGATCTCCACTGAAGTGGTGACTCAATATGTTGACCGTGTAAATACAATTAGGGAAAAAGAATATGTCTACCGCGATGCCGCTAAAACTGTTGTGCCTTCTCAGTCTGTCCTGTCTAATGGTTGGGTGTTCACGCACGACATTAGTGCCACAGGCAGTGATGCCGACGCCACCAGAAGTGCTGATGCGACCTCCTCAGGGTTTAAAGACACTGATGCCCTCTTCACCATCGTCGGAAACTACGCAACCTGTCAAGCAAACTCCGAGCAATTGATTGCACTTCAGAAATGGATTGCGGATAACAAGACAGCGATCGACGAACTAAACAAGAAAGCGAAAAAATAATGGCAGAAAAAAAGTATATCGGGAAACCTGGAAAACAAGACGATCCTTGCTGGAAAGGTTATGAGATGGTAGGCATGAAGAAGAAGGGTGGTCGTAAGGTTCCCAACTGTGTGCCTGAAGCAACCGATATTATTGCCAAAGCAAAGGCAGCAGTAGCAAAGAAGGCAGGTGCCAAACTGAAACTGGATCCAGATACTGGAACACCTGATCACTTCACTGCTGCACAGAGACGCAAGAAGGGGTTGTCAGAAGAGGCAGATTCCAAGAAGTATCCTAGGAAGGGATTCCCTGAAGAGGGTGACTATGGTTATCACCCAAATCCTGGTCTGAAACCACAAGAGAGTGACAAAGACGAAGATATGGATGTTGCATACAAGAAAGCAACCGAGAAAGAAGGTCGTAAACCATTGAATGCCAAGGTGCTAGAATTTAAAGAAGCACTGACACGTGTTACTTCTGGTAACAAGGGGTATGGATACCATGGCACTGTCGAAGCACGCGACGATGCTGAGAAAGATAAGAGATATTCCGCCATGCACCGCTATGCTAAGAAACTGGTGGGTGATGCTGGACATCTTCAAGATGCGAAGAAACCAAACGTAATGGTGAAGCATTTCCTAGACTCTCCCCATGGTCGCCATATCGCTGACAATCCAACTGACAAAAACATCACCAGCAGATTCTCTGAATTCAAAAAGAAATATAAACCAGAGATGCACGAAGAAGTTGAACTTGAAGAAGCATACGGCATGTGGAAGGTAGACTTCCCCAAGCAACACGCTGGTAAAGCTGTCGCTGCTGGTTCGGTTCACGTTAAGGCGCAGAACACTGCTCATGCTCACAAGGTTGCTGCTAAGAGAGTCGGTGTTGATCATAAGATGTTCAAGTCAAAGGTTACTAAGTCTTCGATTCTTCCAGAAGAAGTTGAGCAGGTTGACGAATACAATAACTATCGCAAAGCAGGCAAAGATCCATTCGCTGCAAGAAAGCAGTATATAGCAATGGATAGAGCAGAGAAAAAGGGTGTGATGCCTGGATCTTCAACCTCAACTGCAGATGCAATTGCTGCGTTCAAAGCAAAGGGTGGAAAACCTAAGAAGTTTGATACTAAGGGTAATGTCAAAGAAGAACTAGGCAAGAGCAATGAATGGGGTCGCCCAGAACTACGCAAGAAGTTCGCTGCTATGACTCCAGGACAAGAATCAATGGCAGCAGACAAGATCCCAACTTTCGATCCACGTTACGATGATGTAACAACACAGTATTGTGGTGGTATCAAGGAAGGTTATCTTGCTGAAATCTCAGCAAAGGGATCTATGGCAAGAGATGACTTCAAGAAAAAACTACAACGAGCACTCGTAGATCCAAAGAATATTGCAAGAGCAAAAAAAGTTCTCGCAAAAAGAAAAGAAGCAGAGAAGGCAAAGGAAGCACCGCACCTCGTAATGCAACTGCGCAAAGCAGTAAGCATCGGATCGAAGGTTCACTTCCAAGATGGTCAGCATCATACAATTGCTCCTAATCATGCTGACATTTTCATGTCGAAGTATAACTCTGCCAAGTCTTCTATTGAAAAAGAAGCACTACAGAAACGTGCTCATAAGTCACATGCTGAATTCATGAAGACAATTGCTGAAGGTGTTCACGAAAATTGTGGAACACCTGATTGCTGCCAGATGTGCGACACTGCTGAAATGGGAACACACCATGTTGATTCCTATGAAGCGCACAAGGGTTCAGGCGATCAGATCTCACCAGTAATTTCGCATGATGATGAAGACATTCGCTTTCAAGACTTTGATGAAGCAGCATTCGAAAAAGAACTAGAAGCAGATGTTCTTGCTCTTTCGTGGGATGACTTAGTAGATCTCTATGATGAAGATGAAATTGAATATGATGAGTCGCCTGAAATGGAAGAAGAAGGTGAAGATCTAGAAGAAGCAATCACTCCTGCTGGTCGTCTTAAGAAAAAATTCAATGCGATGCGCACTAAGAGTCGTCGAATGATGGCAAGAAATATTGCAATCAAGCGTGTTTCTACACCAGAAAAACTTAAATCGAGATCGGTTCGTGCTGCTCGTCGTATGGTTTACAAGAGACTACTGCGCAATAGAGATATTTCTACAGTATCTTCTGCTGAAAAGACACGTCTCGAAGCACAGATAAAGCGTATGGCACCAATGGTTGCTCGCCTATCTGTCAGAGTCATGCCAGCAGTTCGTAAACTTGAGCAATCAAGAATCAAGAACAGCAGAACAAGAAAGAAAAAGTAATGTTATCTTTCAAACAATTTATTGCTGAAGCAGCAGTTGATGGCAAAGGTCATAAGAGTTCTACGGGTGGTCTAACCCAGAAGGGTCGCGACCATTACAACAACAAGTATGGCAGCAATTTACAGGCACCAGTTACTACACCTCCATCAAAACTGAAGGCAGGTAGTAAGGCAGCAGGTCGTCGTAAGTCTTTCTGTGCCAGAATGTCTGGTGTTGATGGACCAATGAAAGATGAAAAGGGTCGTCCGACTCGCAAGGCACTAGCACTAAGAAAATGGAATTGTTAATATGGATGAACTGAACACATCAATGAAGATAGTGCTCGCGAATACTTTCGCGATGTATTTCAAAGCGCATGGTCATCATTGGAATGTAGAGGGTAAAGACTTCTCTCAGTTACATGACTTCTTTGCTAATCTCTATCAAGAATTATTTGCTGCAGTTGATCAGATTGCTGAGCAGATTCGTGCGCTAGATGATTATGCACCATATGGTCTAGATACCATGTCAAGTATTGCTACTATTAGAGATTCATCATTCAATGGTGACAATATTCCGTTGATGCTTCAAGATCTAATGGATGCTAATGCATCAGTCATCGAAGCATTGAGTGCTGCGCATAAACTGGCGGAAGCGGAAGGTAACAGAGGTCTTGTTAATCATATAGAAGGACGTCTTGATGTTCATGCAAAGCACATGTGGATGCTTCGCGCAACCTCAAAGTAATATAAATAGATAAAAGATTAGAGGAACATTTAATGAGACTAGAACAAGTTATCAGGTCAACCATGACTGAAGCGATGGACATGGACGGTAGACTCGACCAGTTGGTTCGCGCAGGATTGATGCCAACAAGTTCGTTACCACTGTTGAAGCGTGCCATTTCTAGAATGCATGCTGGTATGTCACTTCAGGGTGCTGAGCGTGATGTAATGAACATGTTCATCAGTTCGATGATGTTCATTGTTCTCGGTGATGATACTGTATTCAATAAAGCACGTGCTGGTGCCAAGGGTTATGCTACTGAAGAAACCGAACTCGACGAAAATGCTCCGATCGTTGCTCATCTGACTAAACGTTATGGTGATAACATTCGTAAGAGTCATGTTATGTCTGCTGCTAAGGACTTCGGTGTTGATGCATCGAAACTTTCAAAGGCAGTTCGTAAGAAACTCGGCAAGTCAATGCTTGATGAAGCAAAAGAAAAGACAGAGTATGACTACGAAGGTGACATGGCAATGGGTCAACTGAAGTCAATCATTGCCAACTCGCAGCGTATGCATGACATGCTTTCTGATGACACCAATCTCCCTGAGTGGGTGCAATCTAAGATTACTTTGGCAGAAGATTATATCTCAACCGCAAGCAATTATATGCAAGGCGAGATGAATGAATCAAAGGATGACATGCCATTCGAAGGTCCATATAGAAAAGTCGGCGATCGCAAAGACAAGTATGGTAACCCAATAAAGAATGTTGCTAAGCACCTTGCTAAGAAGGCAATGAATGCTCAGAAGAATGAAGAAGTCGAGGTAATCGACGAACTCTCTAAGGCAACTATGGGTCGTTACATCAACAAGGCTGCTACAAAAATGGGCAGTCAAGGTGTTACTGCTGGTCTAAAGATTGCTGCAGACGAAAAGTCAAGCAAGAACTTCAAAGACATGGGCAAGCGCGAAAAGGGTATTAAACTTGCTGTCAAGAAACTTACCAAAGAAGATGTTGAACAGGTCGATGAGATCTCGAAAGCAACACTTGGTTCTTATGTGAAGAAGGCATCTGGCGCTGAGCAACCAAAGAATGTAATGTCACCAAAGAATGTTCCTCTCACAAAGATCGCTGCATATCAAGGCGATAGTGAAACAGGACACTTCGGTAAAAGATTTAATCAACTGCTCTTT
>Ga0247722_10001657_pt1 | contig 12160 bp, 12 predicted proteins | sample MSEWelMarce3H_FC_FD_189094 | JGI IMG/M metagenome (GOLD analysis project Ga0247722, IMG submission 189094) | Subsurface sediment microbial communities from gas well in West Virginia, United States - MSEEL Well Study Marcellus 3H_FC | ecosystem: Environmental > Terrestrial > Deep subsurface >... | reverse complement strand
AAATAAATATTTGCAAAAAAACAAATAAACCTAAATACAGATTGAAACAAATGGAAGCCAAAACAAAAAAAGCTAAAGTGGTTTTAAAACCCTGTTACAGCTCGGAAACCGAGTTTGAAATTGGCATTGACGAGGCGGGTCGCGGACCCCTCTTTGGTCGCGTTTATGTCAGCGGGGTTGTTTTACCTAAAGATACCAATTTGTTTCATCATGAATGGATGAGAGACAGTAAACAAATCAAATCACGAAAAAAAATGGTCGAGCTTGCTGACTACATAAAAACAAATGCAATTGCCTGGCACATTTATTATGCAGATGCCAATGAAATCGATAACACAGGTATTTTAAACTGTGTTATAAAAGGGATGCACCGATGCACAACGGAAATTCTTAGTAAAGTTGCCCCTACAAATATACGCAATGGTTTGTTATTGGTAGATGGTAATTATTTCCGACCTTACTCCAGATATGATGAAGAGACGGAGTCTTTAATAACGGTGCCCCACGAAACTGTGGAAAAGGGGGATGGGACGTATTCGTCTATTGCGGCGGCGTCCATTTTGGCAAAAAACGAGCGAGATACTTATATGGAGGCTTTGTGCAAAGAACATCCGGAGCTGTGTGAGAACTACTCGATGCATACAAACATGGGATACGGAACCAAAGCGCATTTTGAGGGGATCCGAGAGCACGGGATTACAGAATGGCACCGCAAATCGTATCGAGGAGTTGTCTAAAGGGAACCAAGGTATTCAGAGAAGCGAAGCTTCTCTTACGCCTTATGATCCCTCCTTTGATGGAATGGGAAGTATGGGATTAAAAGGCGTAAGCTTTGCTGAACACGACGAGTTCCCTTTAGACGAGTTTCCTTTCCAAATCCGATTTCGAAACATTTTTTATGCAACATTCTTTGTCCATCTTTAGAAAAGCTTTTCCAAATCTTGTTTGGAAACATTTTTTATGCAACATTCTTTGTCCATCTTGGAATACCCAATCATGAATTCTTCATCACTAGTTTGGATAAACCCAAGCACATATTCCACCTTCTCTCCTTCCAGCGTAAAAAACTTGGACCAACGTTTGACCTCACCTGTTTCTAAATCCAATGCAACCAAGATATGATAGTAGTATCTGCGGTCCTCATACGATACCGCGTGGGCAATAAACCAGGTTTCGTTCCCAACCGGAATACCATGGGTAGATCCTCTCAACATTTCAAAAAATTTGGGTGATTTCATATCTTTCTTATTCTGTAACGTATTTGCGTGTCCAATTTCATAACTGGATCGCCAGTCATAGACCACGCGCAACCTTCCATCTGCTCCTGAATATAGGACCCAGTTCTTCTCGATGTTGGAGCACCCGTCTGTTTTTTGCAAAAAAGAAGACCGAATGCACCGATTCTCATAATCAAGGGTTCCATATTCCACCCGCATTTTTCCATCTTGAGTCCCACGATTGGCTGTGAAATGGGTCTCGTCGTTATGCTCAAAAAGTCGCACGTCTTCCAACCCCACATATCGCCCGTCCAACTCTCTGTCATATTCGAGTTCAAAGGTTTTGGAACCAATGGTCACCATATTCTTCGTCGTGATCTGCTCTTTATTGACGTACCCACCATTCTCGTCAATATAATAGTTGACGTGTCTGCGGTTAATGACGGTTTCACCCTTGTGCATGCAAAAAGAAGGCGTGCTCACATTGAATCCTTCGTCCAAAACAAAAACCTCATTCGACCAAGAATTGTTGGTTAAATGCAAAGGTTTGCAATAAAACTTGTAGTTGGACATCACGTTCTTCATAATGGAGTCCTCGATGTTTCGTGCAGTCAAGACCCGCATACTAAGGGCGGCCATATCCATATTGTCTGGGTTGTAATAGTATCCCACGATACTATACTCGTAGTCAATCTTGTAATCATAGACATCATTCTGCAAAAACAAGTAATCGATTTTCGACTTATCCACACCTTTCAACTGTTCTTGCGCAATCCGGTAAAATTCGTATGCCAACTTATGCTTGGATTCGTTTCGATAATGGTGGATTATCTCATAAATATTCTCGAGCCGCTTCGGGAAATAGTCGTAGGCCAGGAGCCAATAGGCAATGGCCGAATGGGGTTGGCCTAACCAGTTATAGCATCGACCAATGCTGTAATAACTGTGCCATACCTCATCAAACCATCCGCCGATCTCAATTCGCTTTTTATACATTTCGATCGCCTTCTCTCGGTTTCCATTGTCGCGATAACTGTTGGCCAGATAAAATGTGTATCGATCGTTGTTCGGCTTATCTACTAATCCTTGCGTCAATAAACGAATATCTCTTTCGAACTTATCGACTTTGGCTCCTCCGTCGCCAATGTCATCAATGAAAAGCATGTTTCTCTCGATCTGTGAATATTGGGTTCCGTCCGGAGTGCTGATCACCTCGTGGGTGACACCCCAGTACTTGATTCCCAGATTGTTCTTAACAATTCGCACGTTTTTATAAGAGAACCGGTCGTTCCCCTGGAACAAGTGGAACACGTCGGCGCCCAACAATTGCTGTTTGAACGAATCAATGTTGAAATCGGCACCCTTGACCAAAACCATGTCCGCATCCATTAGCAAAATGGAATCGGCCAAAACGCCTCCACTATTGGCAGGGTCTTTACACGCCTGGAGGGCAAATGTCCGATTGTGCTCAAAATTCTTGAACGGCTCTACGATTACAGAGCCTGGAATATTGTGTCCCCGAAAATATTCGCCAATCAGTTCAACCGTGTTGTCTGTGCTTCCTGTATCGCAAATGCAATAACAATCGATGATTCCAAGAAGCGAATCGAACAGTCGAGTTATGATTTTGGATTCATTTTTCACAATCATATTCAAACACAGTTTAGGCATTTCTCTTTATACGTATCATCTGGAATATGTGTTTATATCTTTTGTCCAATTTTCTTTTATACAAATAAAATATATGGCTTCCAGTCGCTACAATAATGACCCAAATCGAATTGAAAAACGCAATGCAATAAGCACATTTGCCGGAAGATACGCATTGGATGTTCCGGGCCCCGGTGAAAATATGAGTTTCAATGCCGACCCGCATATTCGCATTAGTAAATGGGGTGCCAATTTTCGCGAAAACATGATGGACATCAACAGCGATTTGCGTGGATTGACACGCCCGTTGAACCGCGATTTGCTCGACGTCAATTCTTATGAAAAACATTTGGCGCAATCCTCTGCCATTTCCTATGGCGAAACCAATTATATCACGGACGATTCGAGAGCCACGCATCCGGCATGGACCTATCGAGACATTGAACAAAACCGATGGGAACAACCCTTGTTGAATCCGCTGGACCAGTTGGAAAAACCCTTTCATAATAATCTGAATACACGCATTTTAGAGAGAGACCACTTTAAAGGGAACCAACGGATAAGCCAGTCGGGCTTCGCCCTTTCCCCCTTAGACCCCTCCTCCTTTATGCCTTTAAAGGGAACCTACGGTTCCCCTTAGACCCCTCCTCCTTTATGCCCTTAAAGGGAACCGTAGGATTCAGAGAAGCTAAGCTTCTCTTATGCCCCTTAGACCCCTCCTCCCTTATGCCTTTAAAGGGAACCGTAGGATTCAGAGAAGCTAAGCTTCTCTTATGCCCCTTAGACCCCTCCTCCTTTATGCCTTTAAAGGGAACCGTAGGATTCAGAGAAGCTAAGCTTCTCTTATGCCCCTTAGACCCCTCCTTCCTCATGTTATTTGGTTAAATCGCATAAGAGAACCTTTGAACCTTCCCATTTGAGCATGGGATCATAAGGGAACGGCGAGTTCCCTTATTTTTTTGATATTACTAATATATAGTTTATTATGGAATTAGCAATACCTTTAGTAGCACTCGGCAGTTTATACATTGTATCCAATCAATCAAAAACCTCAAAACCCGCAAATGAAGGGTTTTTGCCAAATACGAATGTTCCGGATATAAATTATCCAGTGGTCTCTCAAGAAACCGAAATATCATCCAAGCTTTCTACAATGAATAAATACAATGGTCCCTCCGTTTATACCGATAAATATTTCAATCCATATTCAAAAGGTAGTTTAGTAAAAGAAAGTATAAATGCTGACAACAACCAATACAAATCTCTCAACGGCGATAATGTGGATTCTGCGTACTTTGAACACAACAATATGATGCCGTTCTTCGGTGGCAAAATCCGATCCAAAATTGATCCGAATTCCAATGAAGCCATCATGGATAATTATTTAGGAACTGGTTCTCAAACCTTTGTAAAATCCGAACAAGCGCCCTTGTTTGCACCCAATGAAAAAATGCACTGGGCCAATGGTGCCCCCAATATGAACGATTTTTATCAGTCTCGTGTCAATCCGAGTATGCGAATGGCCAACGTCAAACCCTTCGAAGAAGTCAAAGTGGGTCCGGGTTTAGGACTCGGCTATGGCACCGAAGGTGCCGGTGGATACAATGCCGGCACCGCAATGCGTGAATCTTGGTTGCCCAAGGGTGTAGATGATTTGAGAACCGCAAATAAACAAAAAGCCTCCGAGATCATGCAATTGGGACACGAAGGTCCCGCCAAAAGTCGCATTACAAACGTCGGCATTTTGGGCGCTTTCCAGAAGAACCGTCCCGAAACCGCTTTCGAATGGGGTGCGGACCGGCTTTTCACAACTACCGGCGCAGCCAAGGGTCAAACATTGCATTCCATTCCAGTAGAGAGACACGTGGTAAGACCCGAGACGACCGTTGATTACAATGGTGTGGCGCAAAGTATGCATGCCCAGCAGGCAATGCCCGGCGAAGTGCTCCCAAGTCATCGAATTGAACTGGGTCCAACCCAGCTTGGTGCTGCGAACGCAGTAGGACGCGGATTCGGAAATGAAGGCGATTATGGGCTTAAATCCAAACAAGTGTATGCGAACAACCGCAGTTCCAATGTCCAAGACGATTATTTTGGCGCAGTTGGAAGCAGTATTGGTGCTGTTGTTGCACCTTTGCTTGAAATGATGCGGCCTTCCAGGAAAGAGAACACCACTGGAAATATGCGCGTATATGGTGATGCGAAAACTGCCGTGGCTCAATCCTACTTGTACAATCCGAATGACGCACCTGCACATACGATGCGCGAAACCACGGAGAACTCGGTCAATCACTGGAACGTCAATCGAGGCCAGACCAACAATGGGTATGCGTCTGCCAAAGTGGAGGCCGTCCCCCAACACCGAGACACCACAACCACATCCTACATTGGTTCAGGTGCATCCAAAACCCCGGCCTTGCGCGTCTATGACGCAGAGCTGGGATACCAGCCCAGCAATTTGAAAGCGGAAACCATTAAAGGGCGATTTGGCAACTCAAATACCAACTTGTTCAATAATTCGGTGAATTATCAGGGCAAACCCAAAGATTTAGATATGGTGAATAACAGAGAAGTGATGCCGAAGATGCCGTATGTCACATCGGGTTCTCTCGGAACTTACCAGCAGAAAGGGCAGAATCTGGATTCCAATATCAATATGGAGAGGAATACTCCCGATATGTACAACGTTTTGCAACAGAACCCGTATGCGATTAAAAGGACATACAAATAAAGTAGGGAAACCTACGACCCCTTCCCTTTAAATAGATGAAGAATGCAAAAACTTGTGAAATGATACCAATATTTGGTATCATTTCAAATAATAAAATTGAGGGAAGGGGTCATAGGGGAAAGGCACCCTATAAGGTGCATCGCGTCTAGCGACGCTCCGGAGGGTGCCGACGGTCGGACGCGAAGCGTCCTTAACCGTAGGTTTCCCTTAAAAATGCTTATTTAAGAACGCAATTAATCCAATCATCGTGTCGGCAAACAGTACTTTCCACGAATCCGTGCGACCAATAATCGCTCCATATGCAAACAGGCCGTATAAAAATCCGTGCAACGGTCTTAAATGATTCCACCAAATGGGTTTTCCACCTGTTTCGACCCCTGTGGGTCTACTTCCCGTGAAATAAATGTAAAAGAATCCAGCCGAAATAAGTGCGGCGATATAACCCATATAAGGCAAAAATGCGGTGAAAGTCATTGCTAAATAAGTGAAGAGAAGTCGTGTGCCAATGCATCCAATAAGAAAAATCGCGGTGCTGTTCATATAAAAAATCAATATAAAAGAAACCGCATAAAATTGAATCTGAATTGTCATCTCTCTTTCAAATCAATAAAACAATGCCTCTATCCATATTCGATACACACACCCAAATACTCGGCGTCATTCCCGCCTCTAAAAAACTACTCATAGATGAACTGTGCAGATTTGTAAAAGCCGTCCAGCCCAGACACACTGATAAAAAATACACATATTCCGATTATTTGCACATCCTGTTGAACTATATACCACGACGGCCTCTCGCAAATAACGATCCTGGATGGATGTGGGACTGCCAGGAAGTCTTTAGTCGTGGGTTTCACACTGTATAATCTTCCCTTTATAGTTTCCTTAATAATATAAAAATATTTTATGAATTATTGTATCAAATGAAACTGGAAACTTTTGAATATGACGGCACTGTTTATACCATCAAAATCGGCAAGTCCGCTGTAGAGAACACTGAACTCGTGAAAAATGCCAACAAATCTGATATATGGTTTCATTTATCAGATTCTCCTTCGTGCCATGTGGTCTTAACCTGCGAAACAAAACTAAACCAGATTAATCGGCAGGTCATTTCGCGTTGCGCGTATCTCTGCAAAATGCACTCGAAAATATCCCATAACTGCAAAGTCATTTACACACAAATTGAAAATGTGCAAATAACTCGAATACCCGGGCAAGTTATTACAACTTCTTGCAAAACAATATAGTTTTTTTATTCAACTAATTTTGATAAAAAGGCGGTCGCATTCTTATCCGCCATGTAAAAATTCATTATTTCGGCGGGCGAATATTTCCGGTCTGGAATCTGTTCCAACAACACTGGGTCGATGGTTTCACCCGTCAAATGCTGGTATATTTCATTAATCACACTTCTGGATGCATTCGCCAGTTCCAAAGTAATGTCAATTCTACCTGGGCGTTTTAATGCCGGGTCCAACTTCTCATAATGGTTGGATGAAATAATCAGGATTCTTCCCGGGGTTTCGCGAATCCCGTCCCACAAATTCAAAATATCGTCGAGTGTAACCGGCTCATCTAATTTTATCATTTTGGGGACTTCGCATGTTTTTGTCGTATCCAAAGTTTTTATCGTATCCAAAGTTTTTATCGTATCCAAAGTAATTACAGAAGTATCTTTCTCCTTATTTTTTTGATGTTCTCGAGAGAGAACAATGTCACCAACACAATCAATGTCCTCGAACACAATGATTTTCTTGTCGAATCCAACAGTATCCTTCTCGTTTTTTTCGTTGTATCTGTTTTCAAAAAAGATTTCATCCAAATCGTGTTTCGTTTTCAACATCTTGAGAGATATCACAATAATGTGGCGTCCAGTGTAATTCGCCAATGCCTTGATAAAAGACGTTTTGCCGGTTCCGGGAGGGCCGTGCATCCCGATCCCCAAAGAATAGGGAATGCCCTTGTCAAAATACCAGTCTTTATTATGGATGAAAAAATCAATCTTATCCAAAACCTTTTGTTTGTTTTCAAAAAAAAGGTTGTTGAATTTGCGCGTACTTTCAAATCGTGTTTCTGTCCATCTTTCGGAAAGGTCTTCGCTGTGTTTGACATTGACCAACGAATAAATGAAATGCTTCCCTTTGCGCAAATCCTCCAGTTTTTTCAGATAGTCCGCGGTTATTCTTTCCACAAACAGTTTGATGGTTTCGATATTGCTTTTATAAGAATACAATTCAACAATGATATTGCGCGTTTTATCCTTGGTTTTCACGTTCTCGTCTTCCTTCTTCACAGAATCGCTTTCGCTATAGGTGTATGCATATATCTCCAGTTCCTTGGAAACCAAGAATTTTTCTCGCTGTACAACCATATAGATTTCATCTTCCTTCTTGTTCAGCGTTTGCTCCTTGATGAAGTAAATGGACGGGTTCTTGTCAATCGTTGAAATGATGTGCTCCCACAACGCCTTGAACCTTTTGCCAAACATGGTGGTTTGCTTGAGCTCTGAATTGTAGAAATTCACTCCGCACGATATTTTGCCTTCGTATTCCACCGAATTTTTCTTGTATAGTTTGTGCATGATATATTGGAAATTGAGCAATTTGGTGAATTCAATGTCTTCTAACCAATAGGTTGCATGTTTGATTGCGTAATTAATGAACGACATCACGATGGTTAATAAAAACATATTGAGCATCGTGTTTTCGCCATCGGTGGTCGATTTTAATTTGTTGAATATGACACTATTTACTGCGTATTCGGAACTCATCTACAGTTGATAGATGCCATTTTTTTATATATTTTCCATATATAATGACACAAACACGAAAACGTTACAATAAGAAAGGTGGAAATCCAGAAATGTTTCAATACGCATTGCAAATAAAAAACAAAAAACCAATTGATATAGATAAATTCAAAACATTTTTAGATTCTATTCAAAACCCATTATTTCAACAATATGATTTTGATGGAAATGGAACAAAATATACTATCAATGAATATGCATTGATACACGAATCTGAGATAATGGTCCAGTCTGTATTTAATAATTATACGGTGGATTTAGAACATTTGGTTCATTACAGTCGTCTTAGGGATAATAAATTAAATATTCTTGAAGCATATATTTTACATTCGAATTTTTTATTAAATATTCAATATATTTTGGAAAAGATTGGTTCAGATAATAAGGTATTGTTTCGGTATTTTACGCCGGATATTCATATACCAAGCGTATTAATGTGTTCAATAGAGGCAAGTAAATATAAAAATTCAATATTCGGAAATGCAATTTATCAAACTGTTATGGAATTGTATTCAAGGCCAACTGTATATAATATTTTAAGCAGAGACGGTGACCGTGAAATCATTTTACAGTTATTTTATTTTGCAACAATGTTTAATAAACCCGACTTCATGGTAAAAATATATTTATTTTTAATACAAGAAACAAAAGACTTACATGCTGGATTGAATTTGCTTTTTGACAAGGATGTTGTTACCAATATTTTACTTCTGGATGACCCTCACTTATATAAAACCGCAATTGAACTTATGAATTATACTGATGAAAACATTGTTAAAGAAATATTATTGGATTATGCGAATCAAAATTTTAACGAACACGAAAAAAAAGATAGCGGAAAATCAATTATAGAATATTTGAAATTATATAATTTAAAATTAACAAAAGATGCCAAAATATTATTTGAAAAGCTCGGAAAACATACAATTGATAATATTATTTTGCCACATAACGATAAACGAATTCGTATTATTATTGTTTGTCATGGAACAACAATCGATAATACAGTAAAAAAAGTTGAGTTTCTCTTTAAAAAGTTATGTTTTTTTGTTGAAAAAGGGGAAAAACTTAGAAACCAGTGTATTGTTTCGCGGTCTGTTGAAGAACTTGTATGCGCGGGAAATTATGATAGAAATTTAAAATGTTCAGAATCTGATGAAAATATCATTACTGTTGATAATATGATTTTTAATTTTGAAAACAGAACATTGCTTGATAAAAATAATGAAACAACCGGTTTTTATATTTGTGAAAACAACAAAGTTGTAAAAATAAATATTCTGGAAATTGAAGAAACTGAATATTATACAATGGAACAAATAATCGGAATCTGTCATAAAATATGCAAACAATCAAAAATAAATTATGACAATGTCAATTTAATGTTTTTTGCTTGTCGCGGAACGAATGTTGCGAACATGGTAGTTCCTGAACCTACCTTGTCAACACATAGTCCGTAATATTTCCTTCTACTATTTTTTTATATTTTGCGGATTTTGTTTCCAGTGAGAACAGTGCAGGTTCATATGCATATTCGCGTTCTATCACCAATCTGCATTTTTTCAAGCTGACAATAAAATCGTGCATTTCGCTATCTGTAACCAAATTGGTTTTCTTCATAAACTGTTTAAACTTTACATAGGTATCAAAGAATTTTACTTGACAGTCATCACTTTCACAAACATATAGATACTTTTTTCCAATGAACTTGAGGGCCTCCTCGGTATCTACAATCTCTTGTTCGTCTTTTTGATTATCCATTTTAGTTTTATTTGAAAGATGTATTTTCAAATAAAAAATATCAATTTTAAAAGAAACCTACGGTTATTCAGCGACGCTTACGTCTTAGACTCTTCCCTTAAGGGAACTCGTCGTTCCCTTATGATCCCATACTAATAATATTTTTAAGGGAAGGGGTCATAGGGGGTAAGCGAAGCGGATCCGTAGGTTTCCCTTAAGAACGACGAGTTCCTTAAATGTAAAGGGTCGATCGTTCTTAACCATTGATTTCACTTATTCCGTTAATAATCTTGGAACACAATTGATTGTCTGCAACTCGTGCGCCATCAGCTTGAATGCATACGGGATTTCAACATATGCAAAGTCCGTGGTGTTGTCGCACACGCTGCATTTATGTACCGTGAAACTGAACTTGGACATCATATTGTTCGATGCGGATGCGTCATTGTATTGCGCAATCATTCCGCATTTCTTGCACACATGAACACTGTACTTGTCAGATACGTCATACAACCTTTCTCTACAGAATCGACTCATTCCGTGCGCAAGCATGACATCACGCTCCATCTCACCAATTCGGAAACCGCCATCGCGACTCCGGCCTTCGGCCGGTTGTCTTGTCAAATTCACCATGGGCCCAATGGATCTGCTATGTTGCTTGTCATTCACCATGTGCTTCAATCGCTGGTAAAAGACCGGTCCAATAAAGATACTCGCGTCAAACTGCTCGCCCGAAAGTCCGTCATACATAATCTCGTTTCCATAACTTTCGTATCCTAACTTCTGGAGTTCGGATGCAATGGTTTTCACGTCCAAATCGCCGAAACTGGTTCCGTCGCCAAACATACCCAGATGTATTAAGACCTTTCCTAACAAGGTTTCTTTCAATTGTCCAATCGTCATACGCGACGGAATTGCGTGCGGATTGATAATGATATCCGGCTTCAATCCGTTTCTGGTATATGGCATGTCGCATTCGGGAATGATTAGACCGACCGTGCCTTTTTGTCCTATAAATAGTAAATAGTAGAATAATATAAATATATAAATGAGTTAGAATATTGGTTTTGAATAATAGGAATATGAATATGAATATGAATAATAATAATATGAATAATAATAATAATAATATGAATTTTTTTACTTACCGTGCCTACTTGAATTTCCAGTGAATGAGCATTTTCCATTTCTTCTTACAAGGAATACTTCAGATGGAACTCTCAAACAATAAACTTTTCCGTTAAAATTATTAGATATATTTACATAATCCATATAGTAAGAATCACTGTCATATAAGGTTTCAGTATTTATGTCATAACTCTTAAATGATACAGTTTGACCTATCATATCTTTTGCTTGAATCAATTCATATTTTGGACTATCGCGCTTTTGAATCCACATTCTATGATTAAGTGTAACTTTTTGGCTAACCCCTTGGGTTTCAACCTCATACATTTCTCCAGTATGGTCAAATACCAATGTTTCCAAAGGATTTACATATTCTAATTTACCAGTTTGTCTGTTCAACTGTGCTACCAAATCATCAATGACAATTTCCGAAATAGGCACCCATCCACGATTCATTGTTAAAACATCATGGTCGTCTGTCATACAAAATTTATCCCCGATGCACGGCTTTCTGAACGTGCGCATCCGGACTTTTGCACAAGGATACCCATCGCCATTCCTGCACGTGATGTTTTCGTCAATGTGGATTTCCTCACCCGCAGTTCGCACACTCTTGCTTTGGTCCTCAAACTTGATTGGTTTTGTCGGATCATTGCGGTTCTCCTTGATATGAACCACTTTCGCCATAATGATATCGCGGTCGTCCAACTTCGTATTCTTTGGAATAAATCCAGTCGAATCGATCTTGTCGTAATTGCCGTACTTTATCCCCTTGGTCTTGGTAGGGTCCGGTTTGCATCGACTCACGAATCGGGTGATGTTCTTGTCCTCGTCCTTTTCCGTGTGGTAAATTGTCGTGGAAAACATCCCGCGGTCAATGGA
>Ga0247722_10001656_pt1 | contig 12162 bp, 12 predicted proteins | sample MSEWelMarce3H_FC_FD_189094 | JGI IMG/M metagenome (GOLD analysis project Ga0247722, IMG submission 189094) | Subsurface sediment microbial communities from gas well in West Virginia, United States - MSEEL Well Study Marcellus 3H_FC | ecosystem: Environmental > Terrestrial > Deep subsurface >... | reverse complement strand
CTATGAACATTTTGTGGATTGGAATGAAATACTCGAAACAGATGACAATTTTAAAAACATTTTACAGGTAAAGATACAGAAGGAGTTTAAGCGGACTCCTCACTATATCATTCTAACCCAAGACGAAGACATGCGATACCACATGGGCGTCTTTTTATGTTTGACGGACAATATCCATGTGTTGAATCCTTCGGACGCAAGGCCCTTCGAAGACATCAAGACGTTTGACCAAATACATGTCGATACACATCCCTTTGTATTCCTTGGTTCTGGCACACATAAAATCAAGAAAAAGGCTGAACAGCTGGCGTGTTTAGATGCACTTACCAAAATCGAAAAATACGAGAATCAGCGAAAAGACAAGTAACCGTATTGATGTTAAACCTGGACTGTTTAATTTCTTCTTTTAATGTATGCCCCCTTCAAACTATTTTAAAGTGAAGCCTGTAGAAAACGTCCCCTTTCAATATCCAAAATTAAAGATACGCATTGAGAGAGACAAAAAGGCACTCTATCAAAAATTTAAACGACCTACTCCCATTCGCATCGGTGTTCCTGTCAAGACGGGAAGACAAATTGTATTGGAAAAAGCTGCTTATGAACCGTCGCTCAAAGAGGCTGGAAAGAAACGCGAGCCGAGAAAGACCAAACGAATGGAACCCCTAGTCTTTGACACGGATGACGAACTTGTCAAAAAATACAAGCATTATTTGGATGTTCCACATCTAGAAATCAAACCCCATTATTTCAACAATCGATACGGTTTCTTCAAAGATATCCAGGAAGAGATTGGAGGCATACATCTGTCGGAAGAAGCCGCCTCTTGTGCTAGCAAAAACAAAAACAAACCCTTTGAGAAGATGTTACATCAAGAAATCGTCAACCATTATTTAAATACTTATACACCTTACAGAGGATTACTCATTTATCATGGTCTGGGGTCCGGTAAGACATGCACCTCTATTTCCCTCTTAGAGGGGATGGTTCAAAACAAAAAGATATTCATCATGACGCCTGCATCCTTACAGGCCAATTATCGAACCCAAATGAAATACTGCGGGAATCAATTGTTTCGACTGAAACATGCGTGGAAGTTTGAGCCAGTCGAGGCGACGAAGCGCTCCTCTATTTATACCTTGTTTCAGATTGACCCCGAGGATGTGGTAGGTCATCCTTTTACAACCTATCTAAATAAGGTAAAGGGGGTTTGGATGGTCCAGGAAAAGGGTGCGTCTAATTACGAGAGCCTTTCCTTGACCGAAAAAGACCAAATCAATCAACAGATTGACCTGATGATTGACCTCAAATATCACTTTATTAACTACAACGGTCTCACCCAGGAGAAATGGAAACGTGTCTACAAACCAAGCGACAAACACAATCCGTTTGATAATAGCACGATTGTGATTGACGAAGCACACAACTTTGTCAGTCGTATCAAAAACAAGCTTTCCAATAAAAAGGCTTCCTTGTCCAAGGAACTGTATCACTATATCATGGATGCAGAGAACGTGCGCGTGGTCACCTTGACCGGAACACCTTTTATCAATTATCCGTCCGAACTAGGTGTATTGTTTAATTTAATTGGAGGCTATACCAAAGCGGTTGATTTTACACTGGACCCGAAGGTCCCTCTCAACAAAGCCTATTTTGAGAATCTACTCAAGAAAGAAACCAGTATTGACCTTTTGGAATACAAGGAGAGCACCAAGCAGCTTCGACTGCTAAAAAATCCATATGGGTTTATCAAGGATGACCAAGGCAAACTGGTCTACGAAGAACCAGGGCAAGCCTATTTTCAAGAGTTTACGGACCGTATTGAAACCCTTTTGAAGAAACAGACCGATTTTAAACTTAAAAAGACCACCCTGGTCAAGTTCAAGCGGTTTCCGGACGCCGAGGAAGAGTTTAACAGTTATTTTGTCTCCGCCACCAATGAGATGAAATCCAAACAGTTCTTTCAATCTCGAATTGTAGGCATGGTCTCTTATTTAGGAGACAAGCGTGAACTCATGCCAGACATGGTGGAGACGGCGGATGGCGAATCCATCCATATCCAAGAGTGTAAAATGAGTATGCATCAGTTAAAATACTATGCCAACATTCGAAGAGACGAGCGAGAACAAGACCTCAAGGCAAAGAAAAAGGGAAACGTGGATGCGGATGAACCCGACGTTGGCACATCCTCCTCCTATCGTTTCTTCTCTCGGTCTGCCTGTAATTTTGTTTTTCCCGAAAGCCTCCCACGTCCTTTGCCAGGAGTAAAAACGGTGCCCAGAGACGCAGAACATCCATTGGAAGGCGTTGTTCTAAAAGAAGTGACCGAAGAGTTTGGCGATGCTGTGTCGGATGTCGAGATGTTGGACAACGTGGATGGTCTATACGACGAAACCGATGTCCTAGAGAGAAAACAAAATGGAAAAATGAAGATACTGGACGACTACAAAGAACGTATGGATAAAACGCTTGCTTATTTAAAGGACCATCCATCGGAATGTTTTGAGTCAAACCTCCCCAAATATGTAAGCACAACCACGGATTTACCCGACGTTCTCTCGGTCTATAGTTCCAAGTTCAAGAGAATTTTAGCCAATCTCATGGACAAGACCAATCATGGTTGTCATCTCCTCTATTCCACCTTTCGCACCCTGGAAGGGATTGGACTCTTTCGACTGGCCATGTTGTATCATGGGTTCAAAGAGCTGAGAATTAAACGAGACAAAGGCAACTACAGTCTCGACATTATCAGCATGTATAGTCCTTCCGAATATGTCGAAAACCATTATTTCTCTCTGTATACGGGCACAGAAACAGCGGAACAAAAGGAAATCATCCGTAACATTTACAACAATGAATTCAAGAAAATCCCTCACCACTTGCAAACCCAGCTCGCCGAGCTCTTCCCGCAAAAGACCAATCTTCATGGTGAAATTATAAAGGTGCTCATGATTACCTCCTCGGGCGCAGAGGGCATTGACCTAAAGAATACTCGTTTTGTCCATATCATGGAACCGTATTGGCATCACGTGCGTATCAACCAGGTGATTGGACGCGCACGACGCATTTGTAGCCATTCGGACTTACCCAAGCATTTACAAACCGTCCAGGTGTTCCTTTATTTGACCGTGATAGGCGGAGAGGTAAATTTAGACCAGTTTTATGACATCAAGACTGCAGACAATTCATTGACCACAGATGAATCGCTGTATGATATTATGGAAAGAAAGACCCGATTGTCCACTAAATTTTTAGATGCATTGAAAGAGGTCTCGATAGATTGTGCGCTCAATCATACCAACAAGGACAAATGTTATCGCTATCCGATGCCTACCAGCAAAAATATCAAGAGCCGCGACGTTCATCTTGTCAACGACCCAGATTACAAGGACACGGCCATCCGCGAGACAAATGCTCCGGTCGAGACAAAGGTCAAAATCAAGCTGTATGCCAAGAAATATGGAAACAAGATGTATGCCCTAGACCAAAGTAAAACGCCCGTGGTTGTGTATGATTACAACGTGTATAAAACATCAAAGGCACTTGTGAGACTTGGCACGGTGCAAGAGGACAAGGTTGTATTAGATTAACGATATAAAGAAGACCATCATTAGTATACAATGAGCAACGACACTCCTTTCTTTTCGCTTGATGGTTACAGCACTTCGGCCGTGGTGGTTAAAGTGTATGATGGAGACACCATCCACGTGGTCTTTGATTACATGGGAAAGGCATTCAAATGGAATTGTCGGATTTCCCATGTAGATACACCTGAGCTTCGCACCAAAAACCTCGAGGAAAAGAAAAAGGGTTACGAGGTTCGAGACAAATTGACCGAGCTTATTTTGAATAAAACGGTCAAACTGGATTGCGGTGCTTTCGACAAATACGGACGACTTCTTGTCGAGATTACTATCCCTGAAACCCAAGTTCGTGTTCATGAGTGGCTCATTCAGAACGGTTATGCTAACCCTTATGAAGGTGGAACAAAAAAGAAATTTGAAAAGGAAAAAGCAGAGGTACCAGCCCATGCTTAAAATACGGAAAATCCCGTATAGGAACTGGATGGACAATTGTCTGACACTTCCGTAGAGGTTAACAGATAAGGCGCCGACTTTTCGTAAAGATGAATCATGTTCTTTTTCATGGTATCCGACGGGTCAAACAAAATCTTCGGTTTCTGAGTGCACTTGGAAAACGACCCGGAACACATTGGACGAGGAAGACTATTGACCGTTGCGTCGGTCAAGGTTTCATTCAGTATGTTTAAATAACTTACATTCGGCATAAAGAGGTTCTCTTTCTTTATCCCGGCTACCTTAATCCCGTATTCATCCGGGATTATCAAATCATATCCTTCTTTGGTAATTTGAGTAATCTTTCCCTTGTAATAAATGGTTTTATTGACCCATACCTTGGGTAACTTTTTCAACATATCAATGTCTTGATTTGTTTCGAGGATTCGATTGGATTTATCATAGTTGTTATTGTCTGTGATATTCCCTTTGAATCGTAGACGCTGAACCTGAATATTTTCGGTCGGATGGTTTAAGTTAAAAATACTTTCCGGATTAGAACTGAAGTAGTCTTCCAGAAAAGAGGCCTCTAACAAGATGACACTTCCGACAAGGAGTTCATTCTTTGCCTCGTTCTTTTGTAGAAAGGCGTCCTGAGCCTTTTCTACGCTAAGGTAGCAGGATGTATTGGTTCCAGATAGTTTCCATGGCTTTGTAATGGTGCAATTGTCCGTATCATAAGTGATGATTTCAGTAGAGGCACCTAATAAGTTATTCGAAAGAGACGCTATCCAATCCTTGTATTCGATACGGTCATTGTAACTCCCGCAATTTGAATACGTTTTTCCACCTGTATAAGAGGTATTTTCACTCGTCATGAGGCCGGCGATTTCATTGCCATAGATATCTGTGCAGGTTATTTTCCCGCTACAAAACAGACTTTCTCCTTCTGGACAAGCGGGGTCCAGGTAACGGTCTACGGCTAGCTGGTCCACGACCTTGTTGGTAAACACTGGAACAAGTTCCTTTTTCTCCAATAGATTCAACTTGTCCATAATACTGGAAAAAAATCCGACATTCGCATTGGCTGCTTCCACGCTCGTAGATTTCGTTGAAAATTCGAGTAGATTTTTGGATTCTTGTTCCCGCTGTTGTGTCATCCTTTTCTGTAAGACACGAAGGATCATGTTCTTGTTGTCGACAAGAAAGTTTGTATTGTCATAAAAATACTTATAGAGGTTTTCAGGTCTTACACTTATATCCGAGGTGATAAAATGAAGGTTGGGTCTTTTTAAAGAGACTTGGTTATCGACCAGTTTAAACCCAGACTGGTAGAAGAGAATGAAACGAGTGTAAATATCGAATAAATTTAAAAACGCGGACAATACCCTTTGTTTTAACTTCGCTAACGTTTCTTGTAGAGCAGCAGGGAATTTAGAGGGGTCGAACTTGACATAATATTGATATTTTTCTCTCATGGTTGGATTGGTTGCGACATGAAATGTTGCAGAGATTCGGTTTATTTCATTCGACAGCTCTAACACCAAGTTGTATTCCTCGAAAATCTTTACACGAAATAAGTCAACGACGTTTTTCCATACCTCTCTTGTGACGGCATCACCCATCTTGTTGTCAATGGTGTCGGTATTGTTTTCGAGTGCGTCTTTTAACTGGGCACTATCTAAAAAAACCAATAACTCTTGTAGTCTGGTGGGTTCCACCTCTTTCCATAAAAGACCCCCGTCTAACAGGTCCTGAACTTCTTGTTCTCGCATGGTCGACAAATCAATGGGCACACTAAACTCGTCTTTCAATGCGGTAAACCCTTCCTGGCCCCTATACACCGAGAATAAAAGTGTAATCAAAAGGAGTATAATCACCCACAACAACATCTATTATAGTAGGAAAAGCCTTTATTTTCGACAAGTGCCGAATTTACTACCGCACTTAAAATCGCTGCAATAGGGAAGGGTATTCGGGCATACGTATTTGGTGGATTGAAGCACACCTGTTTGGCCGCAGCACAGAGGTTCACCTTTTTCAGTTCCAAAATCGGCAATACATTTGATGGCATCACTTGACCTAGAATTGGAATTGGAAGTTGTGCTATTGGAGGTCTGGCTGCTGGTTCCCCCTGTGGTTTGAGCATTAAACCACGCCAACAGAGCACTTTCCAGAGGGTTCGAGGTTGGAGGTGGTTCACTACCGGGTCGGCTATCGTTCTCAAGACTTGCACACTCTAACTTTTTTCTACTGTCTCGATTAAAGTCGCACTCTAACAGATTATTCACTTTCACTCTTCCCGTTTTGCTTTCGTTTAAGTTATATTGAGCAAAGTAAAACGGGTTTTCGGTCGTTTGGTATCGGTTAAAGCTGTAACTGGGGGTAAACCCGGAGGCGTCAAAGGTTTCTCCTTCTCGGGTGCTGCTAAGGATACCCCCTTCGCAACGAATGTCTTTCAGAAGTTCACCACTCACGCAATAAGGGTAATAGAGGTTTGTATAGTCATTGTCTTTAAAGGGTAGCTTTTGCATAGAATAATTCGCATCACACGTGAGTTTGCCTATACAAAAATTGTAACTGACATCCTGCTCAGGTTTGTCGTCTATGGTTAACATAAAATCTCGAATGGCGTTAAAACTTACATCATTTTTTAATTCGGTGGTATTCAGTAAGGCCGCATTGTTCAATTGTTTGGGTCCTGCCCGTTTGAGCACACGGTTCACCTCAATCGTGTTCATGTTATAAAATCCCTCTTTTACGAAGAACTGGCTGATAAAAGGAATCACGATAAAGCAGATGATGAGAAGGATGATAATGACCGCGACATCGTTTTTCATTTTCATATACTCTATATTATTATTTTTTGTTTCGTTGTAAATAATCAATCAATTTCATTTGGGTCTCTAAAACCGAAAGTAACATCTCAGAATGTTTCTGTAGGGTTCGTTCCATTCGTTCTAAGATGGGGTCTTTTTCTTTCTCTTTCTCTGGTGTAAAGGGTTTGTCTGAAAATACTTGGTGGATTTCTTCTTTCCTTCGCTCGTTGGTCTTCTCTAACAAGGTGGTTAGGTCCTGCATAGGTTTGTCAGGTTCGCGTGTAAAATCCACCATGGGTGGTTTGGGTGGCTGAAGCATTTTGTCGTATTCTTTTTGAGTATCTTCGAAGGATGGCATCAGGCGACTTCTAAACTCTCTTAAAAATTGTTCGTTTTTCAGTTCCACTGAATCCTGACTATTTGAATGTTCATATTCTTTGACGAGCTCCTCAAACCGTTTCTGCACCGTCGGTAAGACGGATGAGTTCAATGTATTAAATATACCTTGTTCAATACATTGTTTCCACAAATAGGCCTTGTTCTGTTGACTATTCATATGTTAGACTATGGAATGTCTCATTTATATCTTTTATTTCGCAATCACTCGATTAAAATAAACGTCTCTATATTTCGCAACCTCGTCGTCTTTTACGCGTGTTCGATTGAACGTGTTTAATTTTTTCTTCTTTTTTAGGAGATGAATGATAAAGTAAAGGACATACATGCCACATTCACTGGTGGTGGTTTGATGCGCCTTGTTTCGGTTGTCTCGGTATTTTAAAGTCAGCCCCATCGCCTTCCCTTGTTGCTTCAGTCGGTCTGCTAGAACATTCACTTCTTTTTTAGGCGGATTTCCAGCCGAGTCAAAATAATAGATGGTTTTTTTATTCAAGTCTATCCACATGCATACCCAATGAGACCCTCCTTTGTCATGTGAGTCCAAGTTCAATACGATACCTATTTTGGTTTTACCTTTTTTACGGTAACTAGCCAAGTCGATTTTACACAAGGCTTCACTTACACAACGGTCGCCCACTTTGGTGTCGAAATCCATCGGGGACGCATGGATATAGGCGAACTCTGGATAAGTATTTTGATATTGGTCTAATACTTCGTCAATGTCTTCGTTGGATAGCCATTCTCGGTCGTTGCTTTTCCATTCCTTGGGTGGAACAGGTGCGAAATTATGTTTGATGATACGTTGGGAGGTCTCTTTCCCCAACTCTAATTTTTCCATCCAACAGACTTCTTGGTCACAATCTTTCATCTGATTGCGCAAAGCATTCCAAATCTTCTTCTGTTCCGTATGCACAATCTTTTTGTCTGGATACTTTCTGTTCCATAAGTCGCGTAATTCCAGAAGAGCATTATCGTTGTAACACGTATACGACCGTTTCGTCTTTCTGGGATGACAGCTTAATTTCTTGAAAGGAGCTTTTTTCGTCTTCATATAAATATAAAGATATTTTTCATTTTTTTTCGATACGTTCAAAGAGTTCCTTCATGGATGTTTTTTTTGAACGCATCACAAGACGCTTGTCTTCTTCAATGTATTGTGGAACCGTCACCTCAACAGGCGGCCTTCGTCGTTGAACCTCTTCCAAGACAGACGAGACAAAGATAAGAAAGGCCTCTTTGTGTAAGAGATATTCCTCTTCTTTTGTCTCGGTTTTGGTGGATACCATTTTTTGAAAGATACGCGTAATCTCTTTTTTATGTTCTTGTATACTCTCGAACATCTTAGTAGAGAGGATAGATTATTATTTGAATGTTTCACCTTATTGCTTTAGCTTAAGGCGTGTAGACCTTAATGCTTTAAGGAGCAGACTTAGACCTTATTGCTTTATCGCCTTGGACCTGAGGTTGAGCCTTGGAAGGTTGCCGGTAATGAAGACGAGTCATGTTAAAAAAGGGGCTGCTCTCCTTCTGACTCACCGACCGAGACACGGCCTGGGTGATGCTATGTCCAGGGTCGGGTTTGTAAGAAGAATATACATATAAATCGCTGTGAGTCTCTGGGATATAGACCGCGGCATCGGCCTTTTGCAAAGCGGCAAACTGGGAACGCAACGTGGACTCTTGGTCAATCTGTTTCGCGTAATAGTCGACAGGTCCTCTGTTCCCAGGATGAAACGTTGTTTCGGTAGAATATTCCTTGTATTGATGCAGGGGCTCCGTGGACTTTTGCGGTTCAGGGGTGGTTTTGAAGAGGGTGTATTTGGTGCTGGCGGGCCTTGGGTCATACAACGGTTGTAAAGGCTGTGACGCTTGAACACGTTCCATGATGCGAACATTTAACTCGTTGTCATAATCTATATTCATCTATACTAATCTAATATTTTATATTGAAGATATTCTTTATTAAAGATAATTCGTATCCTTAGATAGATGTGTGGAATTTTCGCTTTGATTTCAGACCACCCGGACCCCGACCTCTATCAATGGATGACAGCCGGTTCGAAGCGAGGCCCGGATGGCACGACGTATTACACCGACCGACATTGTTACATGGGGTTTCATCGTCTTGCCATCAACGGTCTAAACAAAAAATCAGGACAACCTCTCTTTTACAAGAACTATGTCTTGATTTGTAATGGAGAAATCTTTAATTACAAGGAACTCATTGCCAAGTATCAGTTGTCTCCGACGACTCAAAGTGATTGTGAGGTCATTGTATTGTTGTATGAGCGCCTGGGTATAGACTGCCTGCATGAGCTGGATGGGGAATATTCTTTTGTCCTGTATGATACCCAATACAAAACCTGGACCCTTGCCCGGGACCCCTTTGGGATTCGACCGCTCTATCTCGTGAGTACCCCGACTCAGCTGTGCGTATCCTCGGATTTGGGGTCGATGCAAGCCTTTTCCTATGCCGATAGCACTCCTTTTTTACCAGGCCATTATGCCGTATTCAAACAAAAAAAGATGACCCTTTTACCTTTTTACGAGTTACCTACATCGAAACCAGCGGATAGGGCTCTCTTGTATACACGGCTGTGTGAAAGTATTCGAAAACGTGTCTATAATACAGACCAACCCGTGGCTTGTCTCCTCTCTGGTGGGCTAGACAGTAGCTTGGTTGCGGCCATCGCGGCAAGGTATTACAAGGAGAAAACGGGCAAGGCACTGGAGACCTTTAGCATCGGTCTAAAAGATGGAGAAGACCTCTTGTATGCGGCCAAAGTGGCGACCCATATACAGAGTAACCATACTCAGGTCATTTGTAGTGAAGAAGAATTCTTTGATTCGATTCCACACGTTATCCGAGACATTGAAAGCTATGATACCACGTCGGTTCGTGCCAGTGTGGGAAACTGGTTAATCGGGAAATACATTCGAGAACATAGTGATGCCAAGGTCGTGTTAAATGGAGATGGAGCAGACGAAGTGATGGGTGGATATCTGTATTTTCATCTGTGTCCTTCTCCGCAATCCTTTGACGAAGAATGCCGTCGTCTCTTAAAGGATATTTCCTATTTTGACGTCTTGCGAAGCGACCGTTGTATATCGAGTCACGGTCTAGAGCCGAGGACCCCTTATCTTGACCCGGGCTTTGTCGAGGCCTATCTCAGTCTAGACAAAGAAACCCGTTATCACCCTGGCAAGAAACAACAAGAAAAACATGTCATACGTCAAGTGATTCAAGAGTATGACCCCTCCTTGTTGCCACCCGAAGTATTGAACCGCCGAAAAGAAGCATTTAGCGATGGGGTAAGTAGTCAGAAAAAGGCTTGGTATCAAATGATACAAGAACGCGTCCCTCTGACGGAGCCTGGGACCTATGAGAAGAACCCGCCTACCACTCCCGAGCAAATGTATTATCGGTCCATCTTCGAGACAAATTATCCAGGCGGAGGTCATCTTATTCCTTATTTCTGGATGCCACGATTTACCCATGCCACCGATGCGAGTGCGCGCACCCTATCCATCTATGCCTAACGGTTCATAAAATCTCTCAATTTAGAAGCAATGTATTCCGTCACTCGCTTGTGTAGTTTCATCGGAAGATTACGCTTCTTGGACTTGAAACCAGGTATGGTTTTCTGAATACGTGTGTTTACTTCTTTCTCCTCCAAAATGTATTGATACGCCTCGGACCGGATGTAGTATATATCCGTATGGTTCATACGTTCATGGTATTTATCGTCTACAAAACAAAACAAATGCGTATGCCCATCTTGTATACAAGCAAATAAATCATGATAACTCTTTTCTCGTGTCGTTCTCTCGGGGCTATGATAGGTGAGGACGGGTTCAAAGAGAGAACATCCTAGTTTGATATGGATATACTGGATGAGTTGCTTCACAAAATCTTCGTTTCGATTGTTCGTGTATAATACAATTCCTTTCACGCGTTTGTTTTTTTTCAACAAGGCAAGTGAATGTAACAATTCAAACAATTGAGGACGGAATATTTCAGGGAACAATTCAAACAACGGAGCGTAAATTTCCAGCCGCGTTTGGTTAATAATATAGACAATTTGGTCGAAAAACCCCAACGTTTGGTCCAAATCGAAGACAATCATTTTATGTTTCATAAAAAAAATAAGGATATATACTAGTGTTATTAAAATGCTAAAACCTTTGTCCTTCCCCGAGTGTAAAAGTTTATTGCATTACTATCATATAAGACCACCTTCCACGATAAAAAAAACAAGGGACATGGCATTGTTTTTATTTTTGACCAAATTATGTGAGTATGACAAAACGAAAATCTCAGGACTTTTACACTCCAACAAGCATTATAAAAATTATAGAAAAACTCATAAATTAGGACTAATCTTTTAAATGGTCTAGGATATCCAACAAGAGTTTTTCTTGCTTGGTATTCTTCTGAAATACGATACTGTCCTGTAGTAGAATTTTAAAAAACTTATTGTTTCCGTTCTTACATAAGAGATAGACCTTTTCTTCTCGGGTCTGTAGGTCCACGATGAATCCCCCTCGCAACAGTTCCAGGTTATATTTTTTTTGGATGTTAAAGTATCTCACATAGCTTCCTAGACGAAATTCATCAATTTCGTCTACGTATCGATAGTCTACCAAAAGCTTCTGATAGGCTTTTCGTTCCTTCTCCGTCTCTAGAAGTTGAGACAAAATAGTGTTCTTTTGTTTCTGGATAGTGGCGTGGTCTGTCAAGTTATACTTGTCCATCTCTTCTAAGATGCGCTCCATTTCGTCTTCCATTTAGGTGTACAGGTGATATCTTTTCATACGCGTTCATCTTAATAAGCGTTATACGCTCCAATTTCATTCGAGGCGACGGGCTCACTCAGGCCATAGGACTGGGGGATGTAGTTCTCGGGTGGGTGAGACGGTGCCGGGGGTGG
>Ga0247722_10001654_pt1 | contig 12168 bp, 9 predicted proteins | sample MSEWelMarce3H_FC_FD_189094 | JGI IMG/M metagenome (GOLD analysis project Ga0247722, IMG submission 189094) | Subsurface sediment microbial communities from gas well in West Virginia, United States - MSEEL Well Study Marcellus 3H_FC | ecosystem: Environmental > Terrestrial > Deep subsurface >... | reverse complement strand
GCTGAAAAATCTGTTTTGGATGTTTCAGATTTGGTGCAATGGAAGCGTAGCCAAGGGAGTTATAATGTAGATAAACTGCCTAAAACTGCAATTATAACTTTAAACAAACACTTGATTTCCAAAAAAGTAAGTCTGTTTTCTAAAAAAATTAAAGGCATTACGGGAGACAACTATTTGATAAATGCCGATGTTGTTGTGTGCACCAATTTTGGGAACGGAGCTCCTGCAATGGTGGGGGTTTTGGAAGAATTGCGGGTGTTGGGGGTTACGCATTTTATGTTTATTGGTCTGGCTGGGAGTTTGGATGCTAACTATGCAGAGGGAGATTGTTGTGTGGTTACCGAAACTTTTTCTGCTACTGGTTGCGCAGCTTTTTATGACGAAAATAAAACAATATATCCTATTGTAAATGAGTGGTTTAAAAATATAAAAACTAAATTAAATTTTAAATCAACTTCTTGCTGGAGTACCGATGCGCCTTTTAGAGAAACGTCAAGTTTGATTGCGCATTATACTGACAAAGGTGCAAAACATGTAGATATGGAATGTGCTGCAATTTATGCTTTCGCAAAATTTTATCAACTGAACGCACTTTGTGTGTTGGTTACAGCTGATTCTTTTTTGGAAGGAAAATGGATGCCACCAAAAAACAATGGGCTGTTGCGCAAGCACCTTCAAAATACCCTGAAAATTTGTCTAAAATTGGTAAAAAATGGATAAGCAAAATGCCTTAATTACTTTAATCATTGTTTTCTATAACGAAGAAAATTATTTGGATAGAAGCTTGCAATCTGTTGTGAATCAAACGTATAAAAATTTTGAAGTGATTATGGTGAATGATGGTTCAAAAGACAACTCGTTGGAGGTTGCCACCAAATATTTGCCAAAAATAAATAAAGGTACTATTCTAACCATTGAAAATTCTGGGGCGGCAGTTGCAAGAAACACAGCTTTACAAAAAGTGAGCACCAAATATGTAACATTTTTGGATGCAGATGATGTTTTGCACCCAAACATGATGGAAGAATTTGCCCTAGAAATAGAAAAAACCAAAGCCGATTTATTGCTATGCGATATAGAAATTGTGAGCGAAGACGGTTTGACTACTATTCCATCAAAGTGGCATGAAGTGTATAATAATATCCATAAATCTGCCGAATTGGCAAACACTTTTTATAAAGAAGGCCTTGTAGAAACGATTTGGTCTAAGGTTTTTTTAACTTCTATTGCCCAAAAAATAACCTTTGACAAAGATTTAAAACTGTTTGACGACCGACCTTTTGTTTTAGAGTTTATACTCATGAGCGAAAAAGTTCAGTTTTTACCAAAAAAATTGATAACCAATTTTTGCCGTAAAGCCTCGTTAACGCGCAGGGTTTTGTCTGATGTGCGGGTGAAAGACGTACATCGACTGTTTGAAGTAGAGCTAGAAGTAGCAAAAAGAAACGGGGTTGAAGATTTATACAAAAACGGGGTTTTTAAAAGTGCTTTAGACTATTTTATGGATACTTATTTGATTCAAATAATTGATAAAAAAGAAATGGTATCGTTGCACGAAGTTCGGAATTTATACCAAAAATTTCTTTTTTCTTTTAGTAAAAAATTAAAATCAGAGGGTATCACTTTTGATACAAAAAACAAGCTTGCCTTGCTGTTGTTAAAAATGCCAAACTATGTGGGCTGGAACATTTCTAATTTTATACTTTCGGTTGCAAAAAGGAAACGATTGCGCGCAATAAAAACCATAAAAAACCAATGATTGTTGCTTCGATAAAAAAAACAACGCAAAGGTTCGGGGTTTTAACTTTGGTGCAGTTACTCACCATTTTGTTCCCTCTTGGCATCTATTTGATATTGATAAACCGGGTTTCTATTGCAATAATTGGCGAAATCACAACTTGGCAAATGGTTTTTGTAATTGCAGCAGGAATCAGTAGTTATAGTTTTCCTCAAAATCTGATTCCCATTTCAAACAAGTTAAAAAATAGTAAGTTCACCACCGCTTGTTATTGGAATAAAGTGCTTCAAATCAGATATTTATTTGCAATTATTTTCTTTGTTTTACTGTTTGTTTTTTCCTCGTTTTTGCCATCAATTGCGTTGTACTCTTCTGTGATACTTGTTGGAAGATTGTACAACCCATCCTCATTTTTTTATGTTTTATCCCAAAATAAACGGTTGCTTTGGTTTCATTTTTATACCAAATTATTAGCATTGGTTTTGGTGTATTTTTGCATCAGCAAAAACAATTGGTATGTAACTAATTTGTACATAGCAATTTCTGAATTATTGATTGCACTTCCGTTATTATTTATAAAAAAATGGAGCATAAGTTTCACGTTTTCAGCACCTAGCAAAATAATTGCTTTTTTCAAAAAAGAAAAAAAATTGCTTTTTATTCAATGCACAAATACCTTGCTGTTGTCTGTAACCATCCCTGTAACCCATTTATTTTTTGGGGCAGAAATTGCGGGTATTACTGCTGTTGCAGAAAAAGCTACGTCGGTTATTAGAGGTGTTTCTGGAAATTTATTTTATGCTATTTTACCCAATTTTGACAAATATAACAAAGCTTATTTGTATATACATCTTCAAAAAGGAATGCGTCGAATAGCAATGTTCTCTGCCCTATTGTGTTTGATTTCTGTTGGAATAGTACTTTTTTTTAAAGAAATGATTACAATAAAATTTCAAGAAATTCCGATGGTATATTTGTTATTGATGGTACAATTGGTGTGGTTTCCAGTAATGATGAGTACGCCATTTCAAATTTTTTGTATGAAAATGGAACGGTGGAATCAACTATTTCTCTTTTCAAAAATACAACTTGTGGTACTTGTTGGAGGGTTGTTTGTTTTAGGGCATTTTTTTGGGATTTGGGGCGTTATTTCTGCCATTATAATTCCCGAAATAGTCACTTTTTTTCTTTATAAAAAAGAAGCTTCCAAACAAACTTTATGATTTTTCAGAATAGTAAAGCCACATAAAAGGCGAATAATCAGCCGATAACCATTTTGAAATCTTATTTTTTGGAGGTTGGTATAAAATATAAAATTCAGAAATAGCCTCTATGTTATGATGGTAGTAATAATTTGCCATTTCTGGAAATCCTAAATTTGTGTAGTAAGCAATCGACCTTTTTTGGGCATCGGCAAGATTTTCTTTTGTATAAAAAGGACTGTCGATAATATGAATTTCGCCATGAGGCAAAAGAAACGTTTTCAATCGATGGATTAATGTATCAAAATTTGGAAAATACTGCACGCAAGCATTGAGCGTAATGATATGAAATTGGTTTTGAAAGGTAGTAATTTCAAAAATATCGCCATAAACAAAGTTCAAATTTGGCGCATCAAAAACCGTTGCTGCTTGCTCTAGCTCCAACGCATTAATATCCAATCCTACAACAGTTGTGTTTGGAATCTGACTCATTAAATGCGAAAACCATCCGTTTCCACAACCTATATCAAGAACATGTAACGAATCTTTTTTGTTTGATAAATAGTCCAAAAATCTTTTGGAAGAATGTTGTCTAACTTTCCATTCGTTTGCCTTTGGGTTGGAAGCAGCGGTATAGGGCAATTGTTGAACCTCTGCGTCTGTCAACACCCTGTTTTCTTTGCTTCTAATTGCGATATAGGAATCAGAAAAAGCTTCTTTTTTTGCTGTTAAATAGGTTACTTTTTGCATGGTTATTTTTTTAAAAGCATTGCTATATTGGCTACAACAGATTTTGTTTTCATTTTTAGTCCTTTCAAACTATATTTATTTTTTAATCTAGAAAATTCAACTTCATTAACAACTTTTGAAACTGCAAATTTATAAAATTGTTTAGAATAGGTTCTTTCAAATTCTATATCTCTATCAGTTGTAGTTTCCCAATCTAATTCATTAGTGATTTTACCTTCAATTTCATTATACAAACTTGTACCTTTTATAGGATAAGCAATTGTTATGGTGTATATAGTAGGCTTGGCTTCTATTAAATATTGTATGGTTTTGTTAATGTCATCCATATCTTCACCTGGATAACCTACCATTACAAAAGTACCTGTTTCCATACCCATTGCATTGGTTTGTTGAATCATTTTTTTTACATGATTTACCTCAACACGACGATCCATCAAATCGATGATTTTTTGCGATCCGCTTTCGGCACCAATCCAAATTCTAAAACAACCTATTTCTTTTAATAATTGCAATATTTCATCATTCAATCGTTCAGCACGTGTAATACATTCAAACGGAATTAACGCATCTTGCAAAAGTACCTCTTCTTTAAATGCAATAAGCCATTTATGACTAACGGTAAATACATCATCTACAAACCAAATAGCATCGGGTTGGTATTGATTTTTTAGCATTTTCATTTCTTGTGCTACTAAGTGTGCTGGACGTCTTCTATAACTCTGACCATACACGGCAGTACTACACCATTTGCATGTATAAGGGCAACCTCTTTGGGTTGAAATAGTCATCGAACTTTGACCGTGGTTATTCTTCCATGTATCCAAATAGCGTTGCATATCAATTGCTTTTCTATTTGGCAGTGGCAAATCATCTAATTCTTTCATTTTAGTTCGAGCCGCAGTTTGAATAACTTGATTGTTTTCAAGAAATGCTATGCCAGCGATATCGTGCAAATTAGAATTTTTTAGTAGAGCATTATATAATTCAAAAGTAGTTACTTCTCCTTCTCCAATAACTAAAAAATCGGCTCCTGCTTTTAAATAATTTTCAATATTATAGGACACATCAGGGCCGCCAAGAACGATTTTTGGAAACTTATATTTTTCTGATTTTAAAATTTTCATCAATTTAACCACTTCTATTTTAGTCATTAAATTGGTGTAAATGCAAATAACTTTTGGTTGTTTTTCAATAATAAAATCAAGTTGACTTTGCATAGTAGAAAAGGTAGAATCAAAAACATCATTTTCAATATTTTGACTTAACATATAGGCAGACACATACAACAACCCCAAAGGAGGATAGGGTTTCATAATCTTCTGTTCTTTTAGATCATCAGATATATAATAGGCATGCGTAAAAAGTAAACTCATTTTTTTTGTATTACAATTAAATAATGATCTGCAAATTTTGAGAAAAATGGTATATTTCTAATCTTAGAATCTAAAAAAACTAAAAATTGAAACATTCTTTTTCTGTTTTTGAAAAAAGGTTCTAAATACGATGGCGGAATAAAAAATCCTATTGGCTTTACACTCACAAAATTAAAGTTGTCTTTTGATAATTGGACAACATCATTTGGATTAAAATAATAGGTAGGCACATTTACACCATCAACATTAGCATTAGCTACTTGTTTTGTCCGCCTGAAGGCTTCTTGAAATTTTCCTTTCAAAATAAAATACATTTTTTCCCACAGGGTGTTTTTCGGCATAATTACTAATAGCAACCTGCCTTTCTCTGATAGAATTTTTTGACTTTTTTCAAAAAAGTTTTGCAACTCTTGCTTTGTCAAACAATTCAATCCACCAAAATTTGAAAAAATAACATCAAATTGTGAACCCGAAAATTGTTCAGCAATAGTATTTATATCTGCTTGCGCAAAATGAATCGTATTTGATTTGGTTTTAGCTACAGCTATCATTTCATTTGAAATATCGGTTGCAGTAACTTGAAACCCTTTATTAGCAAGCCAAACAGCATCTTCACCAGTACCGCAATTGATCTCTAAAATAGAACTTTTATTATCTGATAATAATCCATTCAACTGATAATAAACCATGTTTCGTTGTGCCTTACCAATGATTGTATTGGTAAAACTATTATCATAAGAAATCGCTGCTTTGTCAAAATTAGATTGCATTTTTAGCCAATTTTTTTAACACTAATGTATCCAAGAAAGCACTCGGCACGTAGTAACCCAACTTTGCTATTTTTTTAATTTTATCTTTAGAAAAAGAAAAGTTTTTCAATTCGTGAAATCCTTGCTCTTTTCGGAATTCTTTGTGCACATATCGTTGTAACTTTTTGTAATACAACGAATTATAAGTTCCTTGAAACATCATTTCAAAATCGTCAGAATCGGTCCAATTGGCTTTTAGTTTCATGTCGTCTTTTACTTTGTCATAAAATTTTGTGCCTGGCAATGGATAGGACACCGAAATTCCAATATTATCTGGTAAAATCTTCTTTACCATTGCAATAGTTTTCTGGATATCTTCCTGATTTTCTGTAAGATAGCCAAACTGTAAAAACAACGCAACTCGAATCTTTTTTTGTTGTAACAAATGGGTTGCTTCATAAATTTCTTCCAACTTGGTGCCTTTGTCCATGGCATCCAATATTTTTTGCGAACCACTTTCTGCGCCAACCCATACTTCTTCAAGTCCAGATGCGGCTAGTGCATCAATAGTATCTTCTTTCAAAAGCAAGTCAACGCGACTTTGAATATAATACTTAATTTGAAGCTTGTTTTTTTTCAATTCTGTGTTGAATTCTTGCACCCAATTGGGTTTTAGCCCAAAAATATCATCACACATCCAAAATCTAGTTACACCAAAATGTTGCTTTATATAGGCTATTTCTTCAACAATATAGGCTGGCGAATGGGCATTGTATCGGTTACCATAAATGGGCTTGGCACACCAATTACATTTGTACGGACAGCCACGTGTGGTAGCCAAGTTGAGCGTAAATTCTTGATTGCTTTGTTTCCAAACGGCTCTATAGGCTTCTATGTCCACCAAATCCCAAGCTGGCAAAGGTAGTTCGTCTAAATTTTGAAGAACAGCTCGTTTCGTATTGATTTTTATTTCGTTTTCCTTTTTAAAAACAATTCCGTTTATGGTAGAAATATCTTTATTGTTTTCTAAATTATTAATTAATTCAAGTAAAGTAATTTCTCCTTCGCCTTGGATAATATAATCGGCTCCTTTATTTAGATATTTTTCATAATGATCAGAAGCATCAGAGCTACATACAATCACTTTACAGCTTGCCGATTTGGCTGAAATAATCATGTCAAAACAGGCGTCACGCATATTGGTCAAGCACATTTTGGTCAAATAATTAAAACCATCGTCATAAATAACCAAATACTTCGGATTTTTACTAGCTAATATTGGCAATATATCCAAAGATGAGTCTAATAAATTGGTATCGAACAAATCAACTTCAAAACCATTTTCTCTCATTAATGATGCGGCATACAACGTTCCAAGCGGTGGAAAAGGGGTTTTGTTTTTCCATTGTTTTGGATCGAGTTTGTAATAATAAGAATGCGAAAATAATATTTTAGACATGTTCTTTCGGAATTTCGATTGCAAATTTTATTTTTACCTCTTCTATTTTTTCATTCAATGAATCAACTACTTTTTTTTGAAAATTGGAAGGGTGGTGTTTAGAAATATTTTCAGATGATTTCATGGCAATTTCAAAATCTTTGGGATTCAAATAATGAAATTTGGCATACCATTTTTTCAAGGTAATCGATTTAAAAGTTGCATTTAAAAAAATCCCAAATCTAGACAAAAGGATCAACTCAATGGTTTTTGTAAACCAAAGTTTTTTGGCATCCTGTACCTCATCTAAATTGACTTCAAAATTTGAAAAAAAAGAAGCTATCCAATTGTTTTTTTTATAAAAATTTTTAAAAACCACCGAGCCTTCTAGCGGAATTAATGTTTTTAATTCGGTTGCAGTAAAGATATTTTTTTCTTCAATTTCGAGTTGATTTTCAGACACATAATAATTGATACAGAAAAACTGGCGCGAATTAAACAAAAATAGTTTTTTATACACCATCAAAAAAGTTCTACAAATCCACAATTTTGAGTGTTGGGTTATGATAAAAAAGTCAATATCACTGTCGCTATCATAATACCCTTTAGACAATGAGCCCGAAACCCCAACTCCTTTCACAAAAGGAAATTTAGCTATAAACGATGCTCTTTCTTTGGCAATAACCAACGCTTTTTCAGCCTGATTATTTCCTTTTACTCTTTTTGCAACACTTTCATTATCATTATTATACACATAAAAATTGTCCACATTACCTATTACCTCTTTTTCTATCAAAAAATGGATATCGTCTTTTGTTTCTTGCAGGGTCTTATTATTAGTATAACCATGAATTTCCTCCAGCTTCAACGGATACCTAAAAATAGAAAAATACAATATCGCTTTTAAGGAATCCATTAAAAAAATATTTGATTTTGGTGAGGGTTGCTTTAATTGTTAATTTTTCAAATATATAATTTTTATTTTTTTTTAAATGTTAAAAATCTAACAAATGATAAGAAAAAAGTTGTTGAACTATTCATTAATCAATGGATGATTTTTTTTGATATATAGAATAAGAAATATTTGATAAAAACAAGTTAGTTTTAAATCATTATTGTCCAATAAAATTTTAAACATTTTTTTTGCCGCAGATTTCACAGATTGTATCGTAAAAAATCAGCTAAATCTGTGAAATCTGTGGCAATTTTTTTGTTTTAATTGCTGCATAAAAAAACGCTGAAATATAATTTCAATAGTTAAAAAATTAAAAATTAAAGCATTAAAATTGTATTTTACTTTTATAGGACAAAAATGACGTTTTTAAACTCTATTGAAATAAAGATGTTAAAATTTCACTTTCAGTAATATTATCCCTAAAATCAATACTGCTATAATTAAATAATTAATAATAATATCATATCGGTATTTCGGAAGTTCATGTTTAGGATAATTAATATCCCATTTTTTAGACACAGCAAATTCAGCTAGCATTTTTGGTGTAATCGGAATTTTTTTTACTCTATTATGAGGGTTTTTAAAAAATATGTTGCCAAAATTAAATGTCAAACTTCCTTCTTCTTGATAATGAAAATACCAAAGAAAACCATTCATATCTACATCATATTTTTCAGCATATTTAGAAAGTAAATCATCACAATCATCACCGTCAATTTTCAATAAAGTAAAAATATCAGAATCTGATTGAAGATTTGATTTCCAATATTCCGATTCTCTAAAATCGATTATTTCTCGTTCTAATCTAGTATCCATAAAACATCCTTTAAAATTTTATACTAAGTCAAAACAACAAAACCAATAAAAGTGAGACTTAAAACAGAACATTTTTCTAATGCGCCTCCAGCCAATTTTTACCTTCACCAAGTTCTACTTCTAGGGGTACATCCATCTTGAAAGCGGTTTCCATTTCGTGTTTGATCATCGGTTTGATGCTTTCCAACTCTGAGTGATGCACATCAAAAACCAACTCATCATGCACTTGCAACAACATTTTTGATTTCCAGTTTTCTGAAGTCAATTTTTTGTGAATATTGATCATTGCTATTTTGATAATATCAGCGGCACTTCCTTGTATAGGTGCGTTTACGGCATTTCGTTCGGCGCCACTTTTTACCATCATGTTGGCAGAATTGATGTCTTTCAAATAACGTCTTCTGCCCAAAACGGTTTGAACATAGCCATTTTCTCGAGCAAAATCAACTTGTGCCGACATGTACGATTTCAATTTCGGATAGGTTTGGTAGTAAGCGTCAATCAATTCGGCACTTTCTTTTCGCGAAAGCGAAGTCTGATTGCTCAATCCAAAGGCAGAAACTCCATAAATAATACCAAAATTAACCGTCTTGGCATGGCTTCGTTGCTCTTTGGTTACTTCTTCCAAAGGCACATTAAATACTTTGGCTGCTGTACTCCTGTGAATATCTTCGTTGTTTTGAAACGCTTTTATCATGTTTTCTTCACCCGATAATGCTGCAATAATTCGAAGCTCAATCTGAGAATAATCGGCAGAAACCAACGTATAATTTTCATCTCTTGCAACAAACGCTTTCCGAATCAATCGACCTCTTTCTGTTCTGATTGGAATGTTTTGCAAATTCGGGTTATTGGAACTCAACCTACCCGTGGCAGCAACTGTTTGCATATAATCGGTGTGTACTCTACCTGTTTTTTTATCTACTTGGTTGGGCAATGCGTCTATGTAAGTGCTTTGCAATTTCACCATTTGACGCCAGTCTAGAATATCTTTTACAATTGGGTGATCGTTTGCCAAATAAGACAAAATTTCTTCACCCGTTGCATATTGTCCTGTTTTGGTTTTCTTTTGTTTGGCACCTCCAATTTTTAATTTGTCAAACAAAATATCACCCAACTGTTTAGGTGAAGCCAAATTGAATTTTTCGCCCGCAGTTTCATATATTTTTTGTTCTAATGCGGCACTTTCTTTAGCCATTTCAACCGACATTTCTTTCAAAAAAGGCACATCAAGATTTATCCCTTCTAACTCCATTGCTGCCAAAACAGGCACCAACGGAATTTCAATTTCATCAAACAATTTTTTGGTTTCGGCTTTGTCCAAAATCGGGCTAAAATGTTGCTTTAACTGATAAGTTACATCGGCATCTTCGGCAGCATATTCTTTGATGTCTTCCAAGGCAACATCGCGCATGGATTTCTGATTCTTGCCTTTTTTACCAATCAATTCTTCAATCGATTTTGGGGTATATTTCAAATACGTTTCACTCAACACATCCATATTATGACGCATATCTGGATTGATCAAATAATGTGCAATCATCGTATCAAACAATTTTCCTTTGATAGAAACCCCATAATTTGACAAAATTTTCAAGTCATATTTTATATTCTGACCAATTTTTTCAATGGTTTCACTTTCAAAAAAAGGTTTAAATTTTTCAATCAACACTTGGGCTTCTTCTCTATTTTCAGAAAAAGGAACATAAAATGCCTCTCCTTTTGACCAAGAAAAAGACATACCCACCAACTCGGCATTCAAGGCATCAATCCCTGTTGTTTCGGTATCAAAACAAACCGATGTTTGGTTCATCAAGGTTTGCAAAAACAGTTTGGTGCCCAATTCTCCTTGTACAATAGTATAGTTATGATTGGTATTTTCCAAGGTTGCATAATTGGAATAATTTGTAGTAGTTTCTTCTGTTGCATCACTAAAACCAAACAAATCAAATTGTTCTTCATTGGTTTTTTTAGCAGGAGCTTTTTTAACGGATACTTCTTCAGCACCGCTTTCTAACGCTTGAGGATTATACAATTTATCAAACTGCGCCTTCATTTGACGGAACTCCAATTCCTGAAACAAAGCATCTGTTTTTTCAACATCAGGGGTAGAGAGTTCATAGTCTTTTTCGTCAAACACAACGGGGCAATCCAACAAGATTGTAGCTAGTTTTTTAGACAAAATACCCAACTCGGCATTGGCTTCTATCTTATCTTTTATAGCACCTTTCAGTTGGTGGGTATTGGCAAGCAAGTTTTCCATCGAACCATATTCTGCCAAAAATTTCTTTGCCGTTTTCTCACCCACGCCTGGCAATCCAGGAATATTATCGGCAGCATCACCCATCATTCCGAGAAAATCAATCACTTGCTCTGGACGTTCAATTTCAAATTTTTCAAGCACTTCAGGAATCCCCCATATCTCGATATCATTTCCCATTCGGGCAGGTTTGTACATAAAAATATTTTCAGATACCAACTGTGCAAAATCCTTATCGGGAGTAACCATAAACACTTTATAGTTTTGTTTTTCGGCTTGTTTGGCAATAGTTCCAATCAAGTCATCTGCCTCAAAACCAGCCACTTCTATAATAGGAATATGCATGGCTCGCAACAACTCTTGAATGTAGGGCACCGCAATTTTTATTGCCTCGGGCGTTTCGTCTCGGTGCGCTTTATATTCCTGATACATTTCATATCTATACGTGCTACCTCCCTTGTCAAACGCCACCGCAAGATGATCGGGTTTCTCTCTTTTTATCACATCCATCAAGGCATTCATAAACCCCATAATAGCAGAGGTATCCATCCCTTTCGAGTTAATTCTTGGGTTTTTGATAAAAGCAAAATAACCTCTAAAAATTAGGGCATAAGCATCTAAAAGATATAAGCGTTTTTTTTCTGACATGATTGTATTTTTATAATTGGTAAAAATAGTTAATCTTTTTAAAACAAAACCATTTTCATTTCACATGTCCATCAAATAATTATTTTTTTAGTAGCACACCACCTCATTCCAAAAACCAACCTGTCCTGCTATCGCCTTTATCTCCCTTGCCCTTCGGTCCCGAACCGTCCTATCGTGTGGACACATTTTTATATTTTTGTAAAAAAAAAGATGAGACGAGATTTTAGCAATTTACATGA
>Ga0247722_10001653_pt1 | contig 12174 bp, 9 predicted proteins | sample MSEWelMarce3H_FC_FD_189094 | JGI IMG/M metagenome (GOLD analysis project Ga0247722, IMG submission 189094) | Subsurface sediment microbial communities from gas well in West Virginia, United States - MSEEL Well Study Marcellus 3H_FC | ecosystem: Environmental > Terrestrial > Deep subsurface >... | reverse complement strand
TCACAACCAACCTGAGCTTTTATCATACGAAGAGGAAGAACAGATTCGAAGGGAATTGCGCGACGGAACTTTGACCGGACTGTCGTTCAAGTTCAAAAGCGACGGACTGGGGTATCATAACGACAAGCCAATTTTCGATCCCGAAACAAAAAGATTTCTGGAAATTTCACTTTGTCGAAAACCTTTTTATAAAGGATCCAAGATTGCTGCGTTCAGTGCATCCGCGACATCAAGTGCACCTGTAGATTCAAGTAAGTTAGAGGTATTAACCTAATCTTAAAGAGAGTACAACAATAGAGTCGAAATCCGCAGTTATGGAGTCTACTGGTCAACAACAGCAACAACAACAGCCACCTCAGCAGACCTCTGCACAACAGACTGGTGCTCAACAGACACCAGCTGGTGACAACTGGACCTTTGACAACTTTCAATCTCTACATTTTGGTCCAGCAGGAACCGCCGGATTGGTCAAGCGTTATGAAGCTTTGCCAGAGGATCAACGAAAGCAAATTGCTTCCAGCAAGGAACATTACGGTAGATTTCTTCAGGACCAAGTTGACAAAACATTCCAAGACGCTGACGAGTTTCACAATTTTCGCAGCAAAAAGCAAGCCGCCTTGATCGAGAAACAGACCAAGTTTGTCGAAGCGTTCAAGACTATTGCTCCGGAAGTTTGGGGGGCCGATACAGAAAAGATCATGGAGAAGATGAACAACGAGGCTAAGAACCCGAGTGAGATGTTCAAATTGTTCATGGACATGTCTGGAAAGTACGAGGAAGTGCGGGGTTTGAAACGAAATGCCGGTTCTTTGACTACTTTCGCCAATCACGGAGAACAGGCAGTTCACGCAGCGTCAGCGACTGCTGCCCAACAAGCCCAACGTCAGCGCCACAATTTCCCTGTTCCTTCTATTCCCGCTGCATCGACTGGAACTGCGCTGGTGAACGGAATCATGGACCTTTTGTAGGCATAAGTTTGGTGAAAATTTGTGAAACCTAAATCCAAAAAAATAAGAAATCTTCCACAATCCCGAATAAACCCATCCCTCGCTATTAACTGCTTTATTTCTTGAGTATCAAAGAGTAGAAACAGACAACATGCAAGAGTGCCTGCGGTGTGAGTCAAAGTTTAACCCGAAAGAAAATGTGTTCGGTAGTTGCCAATGGCACAGCAAACATTATTTAGCAACAGCCAAACCGGCACAGCCGACTTTGGAAGATCAGCTTTACGCTTACTTGCCTCTTTTTGAGAAGAAATTCGGCAAAATCGACATACCAAAGATTTTAGCTACGATTCCTTTGAAAGATTTACTGTTGCAAATCGACATCAATTGCACGCGTTTGATCAAGGAAAAACTTGCCGTGTTGCCAAGTTTTATTGAAAAAAGTCTGACTGGTCAAACAATCAACGAATTGAAGCGAAACGGGTTGTTCAAGCAAAGAGTGGACAGGTTTTATCCGGAACACAAATTTATCAACGCAATCATCGGCAGTCTATTGACTGAGCTTTCTCTTGCTGAAATTCGAGAAGAACAAGAAAGAATCGAGTTTTTCAATTCTGGTATTGGTACTCAACCAGTTCATCAGCATCTCCATCGTGGAGTAATTAACGACGGGAATCTCAAAAAACGAGTCTGGCGATGTTGTGGATTAGGGGAAAACCACCCAGGTTGTTGGAAGGGTCAACATTCAGCCACAACAACACATCCTGATCCTTATACGATACAGGATTTCGAGAAAAGGGGATTTTACGCATTTTTAAGCCCCAACGACCCAACTCAAGCAAGTGAACATGTTAAGAACCGATGGACTAACGTCAAATTGAAGGAACTCCGGTCAAAACTACAAGCAAATCAAGTGGACTTTACTTCGCCGGAATCCATTGCTTTTGTTTTTGCTTTTATTCACATGAATTTGTACAATGGCTTCGAGTTACAATTCGATGGCAAACTTGTGTCAAGCAACAGAGCTGAATCACTCTCCGCTCGTAGGATAGAAGAATTGGTACAGCTAAATGGAGACGGCAGTAGAGTTGAACTGATGTGGTCGTCGGCATTTGACCGGATCGAATTGTCCACTATTGTACAAAAAGGTTCTTATAACCTTTATCGATTGCGGAACACAAGCTATTTGTTGAAAAAAAGAAGGAAGCTTGAAAACGTTATTCCGAAGGTGATGCGGTCATCGCTTGGGGATAATCGAATTCCTATTGACACACTTTTGTTACCAGTCTCAGGTGGTTTATTTATTCCAAAGAACCCCTACAAAGTGACACCGACTCTGAAGGAAGCTTTTCTCGTTTTGGCGAAGAAGGGAATAACACCCAAACGAGTTGCCAAAATTACGAAATTGGTCGAAGCTGACTGGGTTGCGATTGACAAAGAAAAACAGAAAGAATTTGACCTCCAGAAATCGTTTGCTGAAATGATGGAGGAATTTCGAGCAAAGAGGAAGAAAAAGAAAACCAAACGAAGAAAACAAGCTTCTTCGACAAGCGGTAGTGAAAGTGAAGTTGAAAGTGAGAGTTCTTACTCGACTGCCGAGAATACAGAGTCAAGTGAATACGAAACTCCTAGTGAATCGAGTTCAGAAGAGTTGGAAACGGAAACGTTAGAACTCGAAGAATTGAAGACTGGAGCGAAATTGAAGAAGATATTGGAGTCGTTTTTGACTACACTTGACCCGAATGCAACACAGCAAACTTCAACACAGGTTTTACGGGAAATGATTGAGTACATTCGCAAAAACGACGAAAGTTTGATCGGAGCCAATTACGATATGATTCAACTCCAAAAATTGATCGATGAAGTGCAAATTCCTGCCGAGTTTCTAAAAAGCGGCCCCTATTCTCTTTCAGAAAAACAAGAAATCGCTACTGCCTTACTGGCTATATTTAATCAGTTTGGCAATGGTGGACCACTAAAATACAGTGGGCTTCCTTTTGCAGGACAATTAACTGAAGCGGAAGCCAATGCCGCTAAACAACAATCCCAAGCTACCAAGATTTTGAAAACTCAAGATGTGGCTCCCGGCCAGGAACTGGTCACATTAGAGATTCAATTGACTCCAGAAAACAGAGAAAGACTGGAAAAGGGGTATGTCAAGCAAATTGGGGTGTCCGAAAAACCTTTGCAAAACCCTCCTGAAATAGTTTTACTTACAACGGATACTGTATTGAGTTCAAATCCATCGACTAATGGGTTACCGACTCAAAATCAATTGAAGAACATCAAAAAACCACCTGAAAAAGGCGAAGTCAAACAAGAAGAACAAGAGGAACTGAAAGTTACCGGCGGTCCTCCGATAGTAATGGGAGGTCCACCTCCACCACCACCACCTGGATCAGGACCTTTGATTCCAAAGGCTCCGAATATGGTACAACTTGCTTCCGATGTCAAAAAAAAACTTTTGGAAAAGAAAAAAAAGTTTTCCGGTAAAGTTGTAAAAAAGGAAACCGAAACCCCGAAAGATGAAAAGTCTGCTGGAGTTAAGAATGATCAAGCTATCAAAATTAGAGGAGACTTGAAAAGAATCAACAGCCCAGAAACTCTCGCGGAAATTGAACAACTACAGCAGTACGCTCGCGAATACAACAAGTTGGATCTGAGCAATCTAGTACCTGAAACCTTTTTCGACGAATTACGGAAGGTTACTTCGGCAGTTGTAAAAATTGATGGCACAGCTACTGCTCAAATCGTTGCAGCTCAATTTCCAGTCGACGAAACAGACGAAAGAATTTGGCCCATGGAGTATTCCGACCTTCTCAAAGAGATTGACGAAATCTTTATTAAGGGCGTCTCCCAATTGGTAGAAAGGGCAGACAAATGGATCGCAAAGTTGAATACGATTCAGACAGTTGCTGAATACAGGAATGTTGTGTTGTCTGATCAAAATCCGGGTTCGATGATACTACTTTTTCAAGCAATTTCCGACAAAGTCAAGGAACAAGGCAATACTCAAATCAATCTTTCAACATACAAACCTTCACGAAAAATATCAACTATCGAAGAATATGTACTCTTTATCGCAGAACCAAAAAGTGATGAGAAAGAGATTACAGCTTTGAATTTTCTCTACTCTGAAGAAAAAAACAAAGAGCTGAGAAAATGGTTTTTTGGAAAAAGACGCGAAAAGACCTACAATTTACTTGACATCTTGAAAAGGCAACTGAAAATCTCCGATGAAAATGTATCTTTGTTGATGGATTCTGGCAAAGGAAGTCTGGTTTTGGCGCGCAAGAAATGTATCGATAGTTTATTCGAAAAATTGATACAAATGTTCACAGAGAACGAATCGACACTCACGGAATATTTGAAGAATTTACCCGAAGATGCGGAAGAAAAAGAGAAGGTTTTGTCTTCTTTCAATTCAAACACGGAAAAAGCTTTGTATGCTTATCAGTTTATCACTGAATGGTTGACAATAGGTCCGTTTTTCACTGTTCGCCCGGGCGATTTCGTTGACGAATACAAACCTGAAATAATGGCGGCTGCGAAAAAGACACTTACTGCCGATTCTTTGAAACGAGCCGAGGATTTGCTTCTTAACGACGATTTGTTTACCCTTTATAACACGTTTGAACCTCCAGCTGGAAAAGTCGGAGGAAAGATAGACAATGTTGAAAATTGGTGGTATCTCACAGAAGAACAGTTCAGAACTTCAGCGTTGTACTACGTCGACTCAGAATTTATTTCTGGTAGAATATCGCAAGAATTTCCGCCGGTATTTTTAACGTCGACTCTAGGCATCGAGTCCATCGACGCACAACCCATCATTTGTACCGGTTACAAAGGTGTTACACTGAATACCTTTGTGTTTCCTATTTTAGGACTATCACAGCATCAGACAAACGCTTTCATTTTCGACCTTGCAAAATTTGATGTTGTGGATGAAAATGCCGAAATAGTGTTGCTCTACTTAAGAGTCACAGTGAGTTTCGTGAAATTGATCAATCCGAGTCACGAAGTCGATTTCGCGTTGATTCTGAATGGAAAAAGAGTCAGCAATGTCAAGAAATTGTACCAACTTACCAACTCAACCCAAGAGATTGCGATACATGGTCGTAGTTTAGTAATTCCAAGCGGAAAAACCGAGTTTTACGAAGGAGGGGATGGTGTTGTATACTTTGAAGGTTCACATACAGTACTTGAGCTGACAAAACAAAAACCGCTTGTCGTACAGTTACAACTGCCAATTGAGCTACACCCTTTCCATCTTTACACGAAGGAGTTGACAGCTTCACTCGAGTTCATTACTGGAGTCAAAGAGTAAAAAAAAACTCAACTAATATCACTTTACTTTGCCTTTAATTCCTGTTTCTATACTGTTCGGTAATTGACAAGCGAAAGTTCGCTTATTTTCATCGTCCAAGTAGGAAAAAAAACCTAGTACGTAGTCATCGTCTCTATCCACACGGTCGTACAGAGTTGACTTGTAGCGGTCTGATGATTCTACTTTGTAGAGGTGCGGGAACCACTCTAGTAGCAACCAGTTGAGATGGGAAGGATGTGTGTGCTTGAGATCGACAAAGTCAAAGTAAACGTACAATACGTAGGGTCTGCATTTTTCTAAGATGAATTTGATTTGTGTTTCTGTTAGGTGTAAGTCTAGGTCAGCTATGATACAGAGTTCTGTTTGTCTCCAATTGGGAAAAATAGCATCCCAATTTGTGAAAGTGGCTAGCTCTTCGCGGGTGAAAGGTTCGACGCGTTTTGTTTGTAGGATACGAGTACAGTAGAGAGTGATCAATATTGTGGTTTCCGTGACATTTTTGATCAACTTGCCATCACTGGGTCTGTTTGTGATGTACTTTGGCATAGTTTTGCTACTTTTTTCTTCGAACTAAAAATTAAAGGAGAATTACAAAGTTTGAGTTTTTTTTAAAGTATTATGTTTTTGTTCTTCACTTTCTGAGCACAAAAGAAAGATGTTTAGTCAACTGAAAGCTTTGAAAAAAGATCGCGAAGTGGTAGAAGCGAAAGGGCCCGTTGACATTACCACTTTGGCTGAAGAGTTTCGCAGTGGTGTAAAGGGGATCAACTTCCTCTTCGATGACAACTACAAAATTGATGGTGCGAAAGTTTCGGGTTTTGTTCTTGCGTCAACGGACGTACTTGACCACGCGAAAACAGCAGCTTGGAGGATTGATTACCAAGTTTTGATTATGGGGAGTTTTTCACAAGACGACATAATTGAGCCTAAAATGGCTTCTGTGGTTGACAAACAAACGCTCAGATTTAATGCTATGTGGTACCCCAACTTTGCTCAAGAGCCCGATGAGATGACAAAGTTCCGGAACGAACACGTAGGCGTTAGCGAAAAGCGAACTTACGGAGATCCTGAAGCGATAGCCCAAGTTCTTCTCAAAGTTGGCTCGATTGTTACATTCCAGTACAGCATTCCAAGGAAAAATGGGACCCCGCGCATCCTTAGGACACCGATCGGACCTGTGATACCTGGACAGTACATTACGTTCAATACACATTTTGAGGTACGAAGGAAACTCAATGCTTTCGGGTATTTTGTTTCCGAGGCATCAGGATATGCGCCGCAAAAATGTGAGACTTTGGATTTTTTGAAGTGGATCGCTCCTGTTTTCTTGCCCTTCCCGGAAATTTCTCGCAAGAAGATCGAACCAACTGAAGAACAAAAGGAAATGATTTTGAAAATGCAAGATCGTATCGATTGGCATATGTCTTTGAAGGGATCGAAGCCATTACAAAAATCATGGAACACTTCAGTTCAAACAATGTTGGCCGAGATGTTGTTGGACGATGCTGAAATTGCAAAGTTGCGTTCCGCTGTGGTTTTTGGACCCAACGAAGTGACTTCTCGCAAATTCGAGGAGTCGTTTGGCCTTATTATCACAGATATTGCTTGGTCGATTGAATATTTGAAGAAATCCAAAACCGTCGGTGCATACAACAAAATTATGGCCACTGTGCATGCCCAGAAGATTGGAACTGAAACGAGGAAAATCTCTTTCAAGCTCAACTTTTTGGACTCGCGAAAGATTTTAGCTCGGTGTTTTGGTGTATCCGGAACGGGAGGTGCTTTGATTTTGTCCCGTCTTGTTGATGCATGTTATTCCAGCATGCGAATGTGGGGATTTATTAATACCGCGGATACGCTCACTACTGATTCCATTACAAACACAGCGGGGGAGGTTATCTCCGATGAATCAATCGCAGTGGATATTGCTGCCGTCCATGTGGATATGGTTGGCGCATTGCAACAGATAGGAATTCCAGTTTCAGTTGAAGGAGCCATGCGCATACTTGAGGCTGATCAAATTGGACTGAACAAGCTAAGAAATAAGCCAGACGAAAAGTTTGAATCTATCAAGGGAACCATTTGGTACAACCTCACCGAGACCAAGGAATCGCCTGACCCGCGGTTTCAACATTACGTCGTTGGTCGTAGCATCAGTATCGATGATGTTGAACGATTCAAGAAACGTCTTGCCAAAGATTTCAACAATAATTTTGAGGAAGCTTGCAAAGACACTGCCAGCAAACTTTTGGGTGAAAAGGTACCTGGATGGGAAGGAAAGATTTCCGCTCTGGAGGTTCCCAAATCAGATGAAGAGAAGCCCTACGTATTCCCACAGATCTATGCTGTTTCCAAGGCTTACTTGGCTACGTACAAACCTGAGGTTCCGAGGACAATCGAAGAACGTCTTCAAATGTTGGAAGAGTACGAGAATTTCGCAACTACTAATTTCGCGGAGGATGAACCGAAAGAGGAACTTGATGCCCCACAAACTGAAGCAGAAACTGAAGTTCCTGAAAGTGAACCTGAACCAAAGCTTGTCAAGAAACGTCCTTCAACCAGCAAATCGAAGACTTCCAAGCGAACCAAGCAGGATTCCTCGGAATAAGCATCAAAAGAAAAAAATCCACACCCAAAATCACCACGAGCATTAAAAAAGGTTTAAAACCCTAAAGATTTAGTGATATTTATTCAATTTTCTAACAAGTTAGAATAAGTTTCGCAAAAATGTCAACCACTAAACGGTCAGCTTCAAGAGACCGCGGATCTGTGGGACAAAAAAAGTTCCAAGTGAAAGCTGAAGATTTAGACTGTTTTGTCGATGCGCTGGCAATGTACAATCAAACACATCCTTTGGACAATGTTGAGGTGACCTCTAGTACTGTTGTTGATTCTGTGTTAAAGTTCAAAATGAGTTACGACCAGATCACCTCGATTGCTGAACTACAATCGAAAATCAAACAAAACATTTCCCAAGGAGAATTCGAAATCGGTGTTTATGACAACCGGCTAGTGGCAACTACTCCCTACACAAATTGGGAGGGTAAAAAGTCGAGCAGCTCTTGGACTTTATTGGGTCTTTTTGTAGTTTTTGCTTCTATTTTGATGATTTACATCATGAACTAGCCACGGAATTCGTTTCAAATGGCAACAAAAAAATCTTCAAACAACCAATTAAAAAAGAAACTATAGCTTTTACTCTACAAAAATTTCCTACATCGACTAGTTGATGCCGACAATTACCATTGACGACAAAAAATTGGAAAGGCTTTGTCAGAAAAAGAAACTCGGCAAAGCCAGCGATGCAGTGTGGCAATTCTACCAAGACCTTCAAACTGAGTTTGACAAGCTGCGCGGTTACAATGATCGTCTGACCTATGCGTTTAACGACGAGGACGAACATGAAAAGGACAAAGTCACTCTTATCGCAGGGGGCATCACTACGAATGTGGATGAGGCTCTACAAAAACTGTTGAAGAAACACACCGGAAAAGCGGAGATCGAAGCCCTTATGTACAAGAAAGAAGGCAATGAGCAGATTTACACTTTCAAAATTTCAGCAAAGGCACGAAGAGACAAGTCACCAGAGCGAATATGGGGCAAAGTTTCCAAATCAAATCCCTACCAACCAGTCAAGGTTGTACCTGTTCCATCTTCTAGTTCCTCTTTGTCCAAAGACTCTAGTTCGAACAGTGAAGGTGATGAAGACAGCGGTCCATTTCGCCGCTCTAAAACGCCTATGAAGAAACGCGCGAAACCCGCTTCCCCTCCGCCAGAACCATTCCGACGCAGCAAAAGTCAATCAATCACGCGAAGCAAAATTGTGAAAATGGACGCAGATGAAGCGGAAAAGTTGAAACCGGTATTGCAAGAGAAAGGAACCAGGCTTCGTGAAATCAAAGAACCGAAAAAGTCCGGTGGCTTGTTTTCGGGGCTTTTCGGCTAAACAATAAATCTTTGTTCAAATCTAGATTTAGGATTTGTCGGCACAAAGTTACGAACAAAAATGAATTACGACCCAGAAGCGCAAAGAATCCGGCAGGCAATGGTACGATGAATTTACAATTGGGTAAATTGATTAAAATTAAGATTTCTTTTTGTTGCTGATAATACAACAATAACTATCAACAAAAAAAAAACAATGAACGTCTTCAACAAGGCCAGGGCTCAGCTTATACGTGATATGAAACAGGGAAAATCAGAATTACACGAAGAATCGCTTTGCAGTGTAGCTGAGTTGATTGAAATTAACAAACTTGGGTTGCTCACAGATGATTCACAGCAAGGTCGAATGGAAGTTGGACGGGTACCGAAAGATACCAAACTTTACGCCGAAATATTAGAACGTTACGCCCAAGAAGAATCTTTGGACCCAGCTGATGTACCTTTGGAGAAGGTAGAAGAAGAATATGAAAAATCTTGCAAAGGTTACGAATACGGAGTCAAAATGAAGGAAAAGGCATATTTGGTTGGTATAATCCCAGAAAGCAAAGCTGAAAAATTAGTCGATTGTTTAAATCAAATCAGTAATGTAGTGGCCTGGTATGTCAACAGCAATTGGGATTCCAATATCGAAATAGCGGTGACGTATCAGTTTGCAAGCGAAACAGGGGTGTGTGGTTATGGTTCAAATTTCCCCTTGATCGGAGTCACTCATCTTACAAGCGATTTACGACCATTTTCTGGTACACTTTACGGAGCGCAGTTAAAAGCACGCAAACAAAAGGACCATTTATTCGCAACAATCTATGTCGTGGACGCAAGATTCAATTGTCCGGTAATGCGTCCAGATGGATTGTTCAAACAAGTAATCAAGGCGCTAAAGGAGCTGTAGTTCGTCCAATGTTACAGTGTTTATTTTTTCTTTGCAGGTTCCGAAGTCGTAGGTTCTTGTTCTTGAGTTTTCATGTAGGTTTTGTAACTGTAGGCACTGAAGAAAATCAGCATTGCTGGAAGGATTTCCAGAAAGTACACCCAAATAACACAGTAGGAGGAAAATCTCTTCTTGAACCCAGCGTTATCAAACATCGGTCGTACTGTGTACATTATGTTGAAAACATTGCTCACTACAACAATAGCCAGGCAAATGCTACCGTAAACAAAATCGCGAGACATGTAAAACCAAAGTGTGGCTACAATTTGATAAATCAGTGCTATGTTGAGGATGAAAGCTCCAGCCACGCGTTCAAACAACGACTCGTGATCACGAATGAAACATAGCCAAACCATCACCAATTGACTTGTCACAAATAACACAGCATGGAACATCCCTGTTTTCTTGAAGCGTTTGCTGTAGGCCTGGTAGTCGTAAGCTGTGTACAATCCGTAGATCCAGTAAGTCAGCGTAACCGCGGGTGCAGTCAGTATGAATATCCTGGCGAAAACCGGATTGCTAAAGGTATAATGACTGATGTAGCGATCCCAATTCAGCATACCGAAAGTAACATACAACACCATAAAGTCAATGATATAGCATGTTGCTTCGGTAATTTGTGTGAAGAAAAACTCAAAATTGTCCTTTCTCTCCTTCTTCGAGATTGCTATCTGACACCAGAACCCCAGGGAAAGCGTAATAAACAAAGCTGCCCAGTTGGTCACCTCTCTGTAGTCCATTGAGTAAGCATCATTCGTGATGATCAACTGTTGTGTCACAATATTTCGGAAAGTGAAAAACTCTGAGAAAAATCTAGCACCCGGGATGAATTTCTGACTCGAGGTGTACTTGACCGCTTGATAATCAGCTCCGTTAAACAGTTCCAAATCCTGTCGTTTGTTCGGTTTCAACGTGTTGCTGTTCTTGCATGCTATTTTCTTATGCTTCCCCGTCACGTTCACTCCACCAGCCAGGTACAGCGTCGAGTAATCCTGCATACAATCTTCAGATTGCAGTGTAACACTGTTCAAAGCTTTCTCCATATCCAACGGGTAGGGCACATAGGTCTCCACCGAATTCAAGCTGAAATCAATCTCCACCAACGAGTTATCCCCAAGCGTAACCCAATTATGCTGATTCAAATTGATCACCGGCGGTCTCTCGCTATGCTCAAACTGTGCATAGAAATCGTACCCACCCAGTGTCAACCTCTTACTACTCAGTGTGTAGTTGTCCCACTCGGTCCACAACGGGGAATAATCACCCAACCCCAGTGTCCCATCCGCGGCCAGTGTATCCTTAGTCACCAGCGATGCACTCATCGACACCAACGAAACCGGGAATCTAATCCTTTGGTCATCCAGGTAGAAATACTCCGAATCACTCAGTCCATCCGAGGAACGAAAGTACGTTCTCGACTGACTCACAAACTTCGAATTGTGTATGTAAATCGCAGACAGCGTACGATTCACTTGGAACGTAAGCCATTCACACGGCTCACCGCAGCACACCTTAACATACTGCTTGTTGTAGATTTGCAAACGTACTTCACCCTCCACTTGACCCAGCAGCAACACCAACAGATATAAGCAGCAGTAGTTCCACATTTTTTTTGGTTTCCTTCGAACAATACACTCTGTACCACTTTCACCTATCATCACTTCAACTTTTGTCGACAGTTAATACACCTTCATAACTTGACTCAATTTCACCACCCCCCGACAACACCCACTTTTCTCCAATTTATCCGCACAAAATTCAGTCACATTCGTCAAGCCAATTTTATGTGCGCGATGTACCAAATTCTGGATGCGCGCATTTTTTTCTAAGGTACTGACCCTTCGCGCTGTTGTATCTCCTTGTCTCATCGTTATTTTACACTCCCTATCCATTATGAGCATGATTTGGACCATTGGGACTACCTACTTTTTTTGATGTATAGAGATGCCCGTGACGTTGCACTGCGTTCCACCCAGATAATTTCTTTTATAAAATGTCGGGTGTGTTCCGAAACTTTAAATATTTTTAAA
>Ga0247722_10001652_pt1 | contig 12177 bp, 1 predicted proteins | sample MSEWelMarce3H_FC_FD_189094 | JGI IMG/M metagenome (GOLD analysis project Ga0247722, IMG submission 189094) | Subsurface sediment microbial communities from gas well in West Virginia, United States - MSEEL Well Study Marcellus 3H_FC | ecosystem: Environmental > Terrestrial > Deep subsurface >... | reverse complement strand
ATCAGTAACCACTCATAAAAACTAATTAGCAAATTTACAGTCGTCCTATATAGGATTTTAGGAGTCAAAAAATGAGTGGCATTTCTATTAGCAATGGCGTGTTAGTTGTAACCGATAATCAAACTACAGGTACGCAGCCTTTCGTTGGGGAAGTTTCTACAACATCACAAAACTCAACATCTGTCCCTTTAAATGGTTCAGGCTCAACAATATTAAGCAATGAAACCTACCTATTAGAATTTGATACTAATCATCAAGGGCAAGTAATACCAGCGGGCTCTATTGTTTATAAACATATTTTGACTAATAAGGGAACAACTATTATTGGTGATAGCGCAAATGAGTTATCACTTTTTTCTACTGAATCGCTCTTAGGATTTAGTACGGTTTTATATTACGACAGTAATAAAGATGATGTTTTGAATATGAGTGATAGTATTATTACCAGTACTAATTTTCATGATATTTATAGTAATGGTGGTTTTGGTTTAGATGTTAATGAATCTATTACTATTTTTGCAAAATTATTAGTTCCTGTTGGAGCTACTTTAGGTTCAAGTAATAACACGACATTTCAAGCGACAGTAATAGGTTCAAATAATATTACATATAGTTTTTTTGCTGAAAATACCACATCACTTGCCTTGCCACAGGATATTTTACCAACAGCTAATGATGATTATGCGACTACCGATGAAATCACATCCGTTACAGTAGATGTAGTGGCTAATGACTTTGATTTTAATGGTGATCCTTTAGTGGTGCAAAATGTAGCCTTAATTCAAGGTGAAGGCGAAGTTTTAGTCGATGGCAATAATATTACTGTTATTCCCTTGTCATCAGCAGGCGCACAACAAATTCAAGTCAGTTACAATGTCACAGATGGTGTTAATACTAGCTCAGCAACATTAAATGTTGCTGTATTATCAAGTCAGTCTAATCAAGCCCCCACCCCACAACAAGACTCAGCATCAGTTTATGAGTTTGGCACAATCGACAGTATTGACGTGTTAAGTAACGATAGTGACCCAGAAGGTGATAACTTAACCGTGATTAGTGCCATAGCAAGTAGTGGTTCAGCTTTTGTTAATGAAAACAATACGATCAGCTACACGGCAGGTTCAGCAGGCATTGATTATATTACGTATACAGTACAAGATATTTTTGGTAACACAGCCGAATCAGTCGTGGTCGTTGATGTATTAGGCGATACAGGTGGTGGCGGAGGAGATGGTGGTGGTGGTTTTAATAATGCGCCCATAACGACAGATGATTATGCGACAACCGATGAATTTACTTCGGTCACTATCAATGTGCTTGATAATGATTTTGATATTGATGGCGACTCGTTGACATTAGGAGGTGTGTCATTAATCCAAGGTGAAGGCGAAATTTTAGTCGATGGTAATAATATCACCGTTATTCCCTTATCATCAGCAGGCGGACAAGAAATTCAAGTTAGTTATAGTGCCACCGATGGTATTAATGTTAGCACTGCAATCTTAAATGTCACGGTTTCTCCATCAGGCGGAGGTAATACGGCACCTGTTGCTAATGAAGATTATGCGGTTACTCTATTTAATCAAGCTGTGACTGTTAATGTCTTGGCCAACGATACAGATGCCGATAACGATAGTTTGGTATTGAGTCAAATTTATGTCTCACCCGAAGTTGGGCAAGTGTCGGTTAATGAAGATAACACGGTGACCTTTACACCTAATGAGGGATTTGTAGGTCAAGCCAAAATTCAATACAGTATTCAAGATTCTTCGGGGGCGACTGATAACGCCTTATTAGTTGTTAATGTGCAGGCAGGCTTATTAGTCGTAGGTACAAATGCAAATGATAGTCATTTAGTCGGTACTATAGGGGCTGATACAATTTATGGTTTAGAGGGTGATGATGTAATTATTGCTGATGGTGATGTAGAAAACTTTCATGCAGATAAAAATGATGTATTAATTGGTGGCACAGGTAACGACTTCTTAGTGGGCAGTAATGGTAATGATGTTTACATCTTCAACTTAGGAGATGGACAAGACATGATTAATAATCACGATAATACTGAAGTAGTGACAGGCTTACAAGGTTATGACCGTTTAGTGTTTGGTGCTGGTATTAACCCAATAGATATTCAAGTGTCACTCACAACCGATCCAGACTTTGGTAATAAAATCATTACATTATCTGTTACGGGAACAGCGGATAGTGTCAGTATTACAGGTTGGTATGATTATAACAACCAAACTTTAACAGATTTGATGCTTGATGAAATTATTTTTGCTGATGGTACTATTTGGACAAAAGACTATGTTTTGTCATTATTGCCACCAAGTCATCAGCCAATAATTGGTGATGATGCAGATAACCTTTTAGTTGGCACAGATGGTGATGATGAAGTTAAAGGTTTAGCGGGTGATGATACCTTAGAAGGTGGGAGTGGTAACGATTTATTAGAAGGTGGGAGTGGTGATGATGTTTTAGTTGAACAAACAATATTACAAAATTTGTCCCACCTATATAGTTCATCTTTAGTTAATACCTTAGGTGGAACACAAGGTTTTGGTGAAAATAGTATCGCTATTGGTGATGATAATATTGAGTCTATTGATGTTAGTGCCATTTGGGGAGTAAATGCCGAAATTGACACTAATGGGATGATTCGTTTAGGTAATGATCAAATCACTATTTATGGACGTGATTTAGACACTCGTAATCGCAATGATTTATTGCCAACACTAGGTGGTAATTCAACGGGTAGTAATCGAGTTTATTACGATGTTGATGCCGCTAATGGTATTTTAACGGTTACTTGGGATGATGTTGGGCTTTATTCACAAGATAATAGCAATTTAAATGCCTTTCAAATACAACTCATTAAACAAGGTGAGCAAGGTGATTATGACGTTATTTTGCGTTATGAACAGGTACAAGCAGGATATATTAATATTCAGCTAAATGGTCAAGGTATCCAGCCTACACTAGATTTGCAAAGGACTGGCACTGGTGTTTATGGCTTTAAGGTGCGTAATGGTCATATCAATGATTCAACGATGAGCCATAATACATTAGTCGGCGGACAAGGTAATGATCTATTAATTGGTGGTTATGGCCACGATACTTATCTCTTTAATTTAGGTGACGGCCAAGATACGCTTAATAATGGTATATCTGCAACTAGCCAAGATGGTTATGACCGTTTAGTGTTTGGTGAAGGAATTAATCCAAGCGATATTGAGCTTCGTGCTAGTGGTTACGACTTAATTTTAGCGATTAAAAATACAACCGATAGTGTTAGATTAGTTGATTTCATTTCAAATTATGTCTCAGGTATAGATGCTGTAGAATTTGCCGATGGTACTGTTTGGAATTATCAACAAATTCGCCAAATGCCCTTAATGGTAGTGGCTGACGTTAATGGTGTCTTAAATGGTATGAATGGTAATGACACATTAATTGGTAGTACAAGTAATGATTTATTATCAGCAAGTTCAGGGGATGATGTTTTAATTGGTGGTATGGGTAACGATAGCCTAAACGGTGATATAGGTAATGATACCTATATGTTTAATTTAGGCGATGGTCAAGATGTCTTAGCAGATTATGATAACGCCCAACAATCACAACCACAATATTATAATCGCTTAGTGTTTGGAGACGGTATTCATTCTAGTGATATTGAATTACGTCATTCACCGATGGATAGTCGTCATTTGCTCGTTAGTATTAAAGGTACAACCGACTCAGTCACGGTTATAAATTATTTTGATGATCCAACTCGTTATGGCATAACAGCCATAGAATTTGCAGATGGCACAATATGGACAACTTCGCAAATTGTTAACATGGCTTCTATTATTGTTGGCGATGAAAACAATAATAGTTTATATGGTAGTGCTGACAATAACCGTATGCAGGGCTTGGGTGGCAATGATTGGCTATATGGCCTTGATGGTAATGATAGCTTGGAAGGAGGGACTGGTCACGATACGCTATTAGGTGGCAATGGTGATGATGTTTTGCAAGGAGACGCAGGTGATGACAGTTTGAGTGGTGGACTTGGCAATGATGTCTATGTTTTTAATCTAGGTGATGGCCAAGATATTATTAACACCTATGAAGACTCTGTAAATCCGCAACCTAGTTTAGATGTATTACGTTTTGGCCAGGGCATCCGTCCTGAAGATATTGAGTTTGGTTTTAGTGGGCAGCAATTTGCAGACGACTTGCTGTTAATCATTAAAGGAACGTCCGATCGAATCATGATTGAAAATTACTTTCAATCAGATTTCAATAAATTGCAAGCAATAGAATTTGCTGATGGTACACGCTGGGACACGGCTTATATTAATCAGCAAATGCTTATGATTCGTGGTAATGAAAAGAATAATGATTTAAGCGGTTCAGTAACTAATGACTATATTCAGGGTCTAGCAGGCAATGATTGGTTATATGGTGATGCTGGTAATGATACCTTAGAAGGTGGCTTAGGCAATGACACAATGTCTGGAGAATTTGGTGTAGATGTTTATATTTTTAATTTAGGTGATGGCCAAGATATTATTAATACCTACGAAGATTTTGTAAATCCGCAACCTAGTTTAGATGTCTTACGTTTTGGCCAAGGCATTAGTGCTGAAAATATAACACTAAACTTTGCTGGAGATAATAATCAGCATTTGGCGTTATTGATTAATGGCACTTCTGATTCGATTACTATAGAAAACTTTTTTGAACCTACAGGATTAAATCAGCTTCAAGCCGTGCAGTTTGCCGATGGTACGGTTTGGTCTCAGCAGCAACTTTTATTATTAGTAGAGTCAATTAATAGAGTAGTTGTCGGGGATAATAATAGTAACTCTCTCAATGGCACGCCATATGACAATATTATGCAAGGCTTGGCGGGTAATGACTACCTGTTTGGTGGCGATGGCGATGATAGTTTAGATGGTGGGACTGGTCACGACACATTAGATGGTGGTGAAGGTGATGATAGTTTATATGGTGGTGACGCTGCCCAACAACAGGAAATTATTGGTTATCAAGATGTGATTGTTGGTTATCAAGAGGTATATCTTGGAGAAGAAAGTGTCATTGTCGGCTATCAGGATGTGTATATTCGAGATGAATATGTTTATGTTCGTGATGACTATGTCTATGTCGGCGATGAAACGGTCATTGTTGGTTATGAGGATGTGATTGTTGGTTATGAAAACGTTTATGTCCGTGATGAATATATCTATTTATGGGATGAAACGGTCATTGTTGGTTATGAGGATGTAATCGTTGGTTATCAAGATGTGTATGTTCGTGATGATTATGTGTATATAGGCGATCAGAGTATCATTATCGGTTATCAAGATGTTGAAATAGGTCAAGATCCAGAGGGACTACCGATTTATGAAAATCAGCCTATCTATGAAAATCAGCCGATTTATGAATGGCAAGCAGTTTATGAAAACCAAGCTATTTATGATTCACAGCCAATTTATGGTTTAGAACCTGTTTATGGTTGGCAACCCGTTTATGAAGATCAACCTATTTATGAATCACAACCCGTTTACAGCACGCAACCTGTTTATGCGTGGCAGCCAGTATATGAATTACAAGCAGTGTACGAAAGCCAAGCTATTTATGAAACTCGACCTATTTATGAAACGCAACCCATTTATGACTCTCAACCTGTTTATGGCTTAGTTTTGGTTGGTGGTAACGACTATTTGTATGGTGGTGAAGGTGATGACACACTACAAGGCGGAGCAGGAGGTGATTATTTAGTAGGTGGTAGCGGTAATGATTCCTATATGTTTAATGTAGGTGATGGTCAAGACATCATTGATAATTATGACAATAGTGTAAGTACCGACCGTTTAGTGTTTGGTCAGGGTATCAATGCACAGGATATAGATATTCAGTCGAATGACTATGGTGATTTGATTTTTGCTATAAAAGGCACAACTGATAGTATTGCTATTAGGGGATACTTTGACAGCTTATCAACATATCAGTTAGATATGGTTCAATTTTCCGATGGTACGACTTGGACAGCAAATCAAATTGAACAGTTTGCCACAAACATTGTTGGCGATCAGAATGATGATGTTTTAAACGGTAATTCACTCTCTAACTTCATTCAAGGTTTAGCAGGCAATGACTCCTTATTTGGCCATCGTGGTAATGATACTTTAATAGGTGGTTTAGGGAACGATACTTTAGAAGGCAGTGATGGTAGTGATATTTATGCCTTTAATTTAGGTGATGGCCAAGATGTTATTTATAATTATGACTATGGAGCGATTGGTACTGATACATTAATGTTCGGTGCAGGCATTAAAGCTACCGACATTTATTTAAGTTATAGTAATGGGCAATTACGCTTAAATATTGCAGGCACTCATGATTCTGTGGCTTTTGCCAACTACTTTTCTTATTATGATATTGGAAAAATTGATCAAATTGTCTTTGCAGATGGCACGGTATGGAGTACTACGGATTTAGAAGCGTTGACAGTAACTTTGATGGGGACAGAGTCAGCAGACTACATAGAAGGTTCACTAATTAAAGACATTATGTATGGCAAGGGTGGTAATGATCAAGTATATGGTTATGATGGTGATGACACGATAGATGGTGGTACAGGCCACGATTCTTTAGAAGGCGTTGGAGGTAACGATATTATCTATGGTGGCGATGCTTGGCAAGAAACAGGTGTGACAGGTTATCAAGATGTCATCGTTGACTATCAATATGTCTTTGTAGGTTATCAAGATGTTTTAATCGGTTATCAAGAGGTATTAGTTGGTTATCAGGATGTGTTTGTTGGCTATGAAGATTTTTATGCTGGTGAAGAATTAATCATTATAGGTTATGAAGATGTGGTTATTGATTACGACATTGATGGCCAGCCTATTATTGAAACGCGCCCCATAGAAGTTTGGCAGACTATTTATGAAACACAAGCGGTATATCGTCAAGAAGAAATTTATGAAAGCCAACCTGTTTATGAACAACAGCCAGTTTATGAAAACCAACCAATTTATGCGCAAGAGCCTGTTTATGGTTTAGTCACAATAGGTGGCAATGATACCATATATGGTGGCGATGGCGATGATACTCTAGTAGGTGGCCAAGGTAATGATCTGTTAAATGGAGGTTTTGGCAGTGATACCTATATCTTTAACTTAGGTGATGGTCAAGATACGATTAATAATCGTACCTATAATAATGAAACCAATAGTCAAGATATTTTAGTATTTGGTCAAGGCATCAATACAACAGATATTCATTTAACTAGCGAAGAAGATATTTATGGCGTTCATTTAAAAGTAAATATTATTGGTACAACGGATAGTGTGACATTAAGAAGTAATTATTTTGATAATGGGCTTTATAGCCTTAATCAAATTAAATTTGCAGATGGTACAACATGGACGTATGACGATGTCATCCAACGATTACACCAAGCCCCTATTTTAACTGGTGTACAAGCTATATTGGCGAATGGTGTTGAAGATCAAATTTATACTATTTCTACCAGTGATTTATTACAAGGATTTACAGATATTAACAATGATGTGTTAAGTATCAATAATCTACAAGCAACAAATGGTACTTTGCTTAGCAATCAAAACGGTAGTTATAGTTTTTTTGCCGATAGTAATTTTCATGGTGTGGTTAATTTAACTTATCAAGTGATTGATGAAAATGGGGATTTTGTTGATGCCCATCTTGATTTAGTCATAGATTCGGTAAATGATGCACCAATCATTTTCGATTTACCTACCATGTTAGCTAACGCTGTAGAGGACATCTCTTATACGTTATATGCCAATGATTTACTAAAAGATTTTGTCGATGTAGATGGTGATGAGTTAAGTGTTATTAATTTACAAGCAACTAACGGTAGTCTTGTTGATAATCAAAACGGTACTTACACCTTTACCGCACATGCAAACTTTAATGGCACTATCAATATCAGTTATCAAGTAAGCGATGGAAAAGGTGGTATAGCCAACGCGGTTAATAGCTTTGCAATAGATGCCGTCAACGATGCCCCCACGATTAATCCTAATATCGTTTTTGAACCTAAACAAATTGATGAAAATCAATTATTCAGCTTTACATTTAGCGAAGATGTTTTTGCAGATATTGATGGCGATCAACTAACTTATAGTGCCATGCAAGCCAATGGTGATGCTTTGCCCTCTTGGTTAAGTTTTGATAGTGCAACACGTACTTTTATGGGTACGCCAAGTTTTAACGATGCAGCTAACCTTATGCTTAAAGTCATTGCCAGTGATGGTATGCTTAGCACTGAGCAAGTCTTTAGTTTAATGGTTAATAATGTCAATCGTTTACCAACAGGCAGTCCAACAGTAGTGCTTGCGAATGTTGATAAAGGAACACCAGTCTATACCTTGTCACGAAATGACTTACTACAAGGTTTTAGTGATGTAGATGGTGATATGTTAAGTATTACTAATTTAACAGCCGATCATGCCACAGTCGTTAATAACAACAATGGTACATATACGCTAACTTTAGAAGCAAATTATGATGGTGTTGTCTCGTTAAATTACCAAGTCAGTGATGGTTTAGGTGGTATTCAGAATGCAGTACAAACATTTGCTGTGTTAGCAAACACAATGGGTTCATCGGGTGCAGATATATTAATAGGTGGGTCTAGTGATGATACCTATATTGTCAACCATGCTCGCGATATTGCGATTGAAAGCCAAAATAGTGGGGGTATTGATACCGTTAAATCTTCACTGAGCTATAACTTAGGTAACAACATCGAAAATCTTGTTTTGGTAGGTACGACTAATTTATCAGGAGCAGGCAATAGCCTAGATAACGTCTTAACAGGTAATGATGGCAACAATCGTCTATTAGCAGGGCTTGGCAATGACACTGTGTATGGCGGTGCAGGAAGTGACACCTTAAATGGCGGTTTGGGTGCGGATGTCATGAAAGGCGGCATAGGTAATGATACTTACACCGTTGAAAATATAGCCGATGTTGTTTTTGAATTAGCTAACGAAGGTTTTGACAGCGTTAATAGTTTTGTAAGCTATAGCTTAAGCGCGAATGTTGAACGCCTCAATTTAGAAAATGCAGGTGGTCAAATCGATGGTTTTGGTAATGACTTAGATAACACCTTAAATGGTAATAACTTCGCCAACTATTTATTGGGTGGTGCAGGTAACGACACCTTACAAGGCAAAGGTGGTGCAGATACCCTAGAAGGTGGTTTGGGTGATGACTTGTATTATGTCGATAATACAGGAGATATCGTCACTGAGTTGACTAATGAAGGTACAGATAAAGTCAGTAGTTCGGTGAGCTATACCTTAACCGCAAATGTTGAGCAATTATTTTTAACAGGCATAGCGGCATTATCGGCAACAGGCAATGAGTCAAACAACATTATTTATGGTAACAACGGCAATAACCAACTGTCAGGCGGGGCAGGTAACGATAGCCTAAATGGTGGTTTGGGCAGCGATATTTTAAATGGTGGTGCAGGCAATGATACCTTAGTGGGTGGTTTAGGTAATGATACTTATTTGTTTGGTTTGGGCAGTGGCCGTGATGTGATTAACAATAACGATGCGTTGGGTAACGATACCTTGTTATTTGATACTGGCGTTAACGCAGAGCAAATATGGTTACGTCAGTTTGGTAATGATTTAGAAGTATCTATTATTGGTACAGCGCATAGCGTTAAAGTTCAAGGTTGGTATTCTGCTGATGAAAGTAAACGGATTGATAGTTTGCAATTGGCGGAGGGCAACACTTTATTGGCCAGCGAAGTACAAACCTTAGTTGATGCAATGGCTGCCTTTACGCCACCACCTTTAGGCCAAACCAGTTTAAGCGCAACACAACAAGCCAGTCTAGGTTTTACGATTGCAGTCGCGTGGGAAATAACTTCTTAAAAACTTGGCTACAGCCGTCTCTCTATCGGAGACGTGTATCATGAAGTGAAGTTATTATAGCGATGGTGTTCCCTCTCCTATTAGGAGAGGGCTAGGGTGAGGTCTAAAAACTTAAGCCAAATACTTCAAACCCATTTCTGCTTCTTGTTGCAACATCAACGTGAGTTTGTCGGCAGGAATAGGCCGACTAATCAAATAGCCTTGTACTACATCACAACCTTGCTCTTTCAAAAAGGCTAAATGAGTTTCTGTTTCTACCCCTTCGGCAACGATTTTCATGCCTAAACTGTGTCCCATCGCAAAAATAGCGCGGACGATAGCATCATCTTTTTCGGCTTGGCCAATTCTAAACACAAACGATTGGTCAATTTTTAACACATCAATTGGAAAGTCGCGTAAATAAGATAAAGACGAATAACCTGTGCCAAAATCATCAAGGGCAATTTTAATGCCTCGGCTGCGTAAGTCTTCTAACAATTGGCAAACCACTTCTTTGTCATCCATAAATGACGATTCAGTCAATTCGAGTTCTAAACTAAAGGGGTCTAATTCGGTGTTAACTAATACGCGGTCAATAATTTCTAATAAATTACCCCGTTGTAATTGTTGTGCCACCACATTCACTGAGGTACTAATATGGTCAAAACCAAGCGTGTGCCATTCGCGGGTTTGACGACAGGCTTTATCTAACACCATTTCACCAATAGCCGAAATCAGACCTGCTTCTTCGGCTAAAGGAATAAAATGGCCTGGTGCGAGTAACCCCATCGTTGGATGTTGCCAACGTACCAATGCTTCGGTGCTAATAATACGATTGGTTTTTAGACAGATTTTGGGTTGATAAAACACCACAAACTCATCTCTAAAAATCGCTTTGCGTAAGGCACTTTCTAAATTAACTTGCTCTATAGAAATAGATTTTACATCTGAGCTAAAAAAGCGAGTGCTGTTGCCACCCATACGTTTGGCTTGTTGTAAGGCTAAATCGGCATGATTGATTAAAATTTGTAATTCGCGGCCATGTTCAGGAAATAAGCTGACACCAATAGACGCGCCCAATAACAATTCATGCTCATCAATTTTGAATGGACGGCGTAAATGCTCAATAATTTTTTCGCAGTAATTTTCGATAGCCGTGCGGCTTTGTGGTAAGTCTAAAATTAAGGCAAACTCATCACTGCCCAAACGGGCGAGGGTATTGGCATCACTGGCCGCTTGACTAATCCGCTCCGCCACTTTTTTGAGTAAAGTGTCACCAATTTGATGGCCAAGACTGTCATTGAGTGGTCTAAAACGGTCAAGGTCAATATGAATCACTGCAAAAGAAGTGCTTTTTTCACGCGCCACCATAATCGCACTGTGTAAGCGGTCATGGAACAAATTGCGGTTAGCTAAGCCTGTTAAACGGTCGTAGTTGGCTAAGTATTTTAGTTTTTCTTCGGCTTCTTTACGTTGGGTTAAGTCGGAGACAATCCCCACATAATGACCAATTTGATTGTCATTATTATAAACGGCGGTAATGTGTAGCCATTGGGGAAAAGCCTCGCCATTTTTACGATATTCAATCAATTCGCCTTGCCAGTCGCCTGTCCGTTGTAAATGCTCAAACACCGTATGATATGCGGCTGCGCGTTGGGCGGGATTATTCAGACTACTATCAAAAATATGTTTAGCTTCAAGGTCTTGGTTAGTAAAACCTGTCATTTGACTAAAGCGTGGATTAACCGATAAATAACAAAAACGCTCATCTAAAATATAAATACCTTCGGCAGCATATTCAAAAACGGAAGCGGAAAGACGAAGTTTTTCTTCAATTTCACGTTCGGGGCTAATATCGCGCCGTGTACCAATTAAACGTAACGGCAAACCCTTTTCATCCCATGCCACTACACGGCCATTATCTTCAACCCAAATCCAATGTCCTGCTCGATGCAACATACGATAAGCGGCTTCGTAGCTCGGCTTTTTTTTGCGTAAATGTTGTAATAATGCCCGTTTGACTTGGCCATAATCGTCAGGGTGAATAATTTGTTTCATGTGTCCCATTAGGGCTTTCATTTCTAGTTTTGAGTAGCCTAATAATTGTTCAAAATTGGAGTTGAAAATATCATTATTGGCCATATTCCAATCCCATAGACCAATTCCTGAAGCGTCTATGGCGAGGGTTAAACGTTCTTGGCTGTTGCGTAAAGCGCGGTTAATATCCGACAAAGCTAAAGTACGTTCACGTACTTTT
>Ga0247722_10001651_pt1 | contig 12179 bp, 9 predicted proteins | sample MSEWelMarce3H_FC_FD_189094 | JGI IMG/M metagenome (GOLD analysis project Ga0247722, IMG submission 189094) | Subsurface sediment microbial communities from gas well in West Virginia, United States - MSEEL Well Study Marcellus 3H_FC | ecosystem: Environmental > Terrestrial > Deep subsurface >... | reverse complement strand
GGGTGTGACCGTTTCGAAGATGAAGAAGCGACCAACTGCGGTTTTCTGCGCAAATGATCACTTGGCACTTGGAATGATAAAGGCATTTAACGAAGCTGGAATTGATGTGCCGGGGGATATCAGCATCATTGGTTTCGACAATATTCCTGAATCTGGATATTTGATTCCTGGGCTAACGACTGTGAATCAGAGTTTCGATGAACTTGGAAATAACGCAATCAGCAGGATGCTGCACCAGTTGAGCCAAGGATCTAAGAAAGAGGCTGTAATGATTAAGCCCGCGCTAGTGTTAAGAAGTTCTACAAGAGAGATCAAGAGCGGAAAGAGGATGAAGAAATGACCGAGAAATATGTAATCGGAGTTGATTACGGAACCCTTTCCGGGCGTGCGCTGATCGTGCGTGCATCGGATGGCCATGAAATGGGCTCGGCAGTCTTTGAATATCCCAATGCAGTGATGGATCGTGTGCTGAACTCAAGTGGAGCAGCACTCGGCCCCGACTGGGCGCTTCAAGATGCACAAGATTATGTAGAGGTCTTAAAGCATGCGGTGCCTGAAGCTCTTCGCGTATCGGGAATTAATCCTGCTGATGTTGTTGGAATCGCAACTGATTTCACCGCCTGCACCATGATTCCGGTTCTTGAAGATGGAACACCGCTTTCGCAGCTACCTGAATTTAAAGATAACCCACATGCTTATGTAAAGTTATGGAAGCACCATGCAGCGCAACCACATGCAGATCGCATCAATCAATTGGCTCGCGATAGAAAAGAGAAGTGGCTTCCTCGTTACGGTGGACAGATTTCATCTGAATGGGAACTTGCAAAGGGGTTACAGCTTCTTGAAGAAGCGCCCGAGGTTTATAACCGGATGTATAAGTTTGTAGAGGCGGCTGACTGGATTATCTGGCAGCTCTGCGGCACATATGTGCGCAATGCATGTACAGCTGGTTACAAGGGAAATCTTCAGGATGGTCAATACCCATCTCGCGAATACTTCAAAGCACTTAACCCTGCATTTGAAATGTTTGCTGAAGAGAAAATTGCACACACCATCGGAGAACTTGGCGACAACGCAGGACCACTTACTGCACAAGCTGCACAGTGGACTGGGCTATCAGCGGGAATCGCTGTTGCTGTTGGAAACGTAGATGCACACGTAACTGCGCCAGCAGCAAAGGCAACAGAACCAGGACAAATGGTTGCAATCATGGGAACTTCAACATGCCATGTGATGAACCACGATGCGATTACAGAAGTGCCTGGAATGTGCGGCGTCGTTGATGGCGGAATTGTCAGCGGTCTATATGGGTATGAAGCAGGACAATCTGGAGTCGGCGATATCTTCGCTTGGTATGTAGATAACCAAGTTCCGCAGAAATACTTCGATGCAGCAAAGGCTGCTAGTAAGTCGATTCACCAGTACCTCACAGATCTCGCTGCAGATGAAGCGGTTGGTGCTCACGGACTTGTGGCCCTCGATTGGCATAGCGGAAACCGTTCAGTCCTTGTAGATCACGAGCTCAGTGGCCTAGTTATTGGCGCGACACTGACAACAACGGCAGAGCAGATTTATCGTGCGCTTCTTGAGGCAACTGCATTCGGAACTCGCATGATTGTCGATACCTTCGCGAAATCAGGAGTTCCGGTGAAGGAGTTCATCGTTGCGGGTGGCTTGCTCAAGAATGCCTTCTTGATGCAGGTTTACTCAGATGTAACTCGTTTGCCGATTTCGACAATCGATACAGATCAGGGTCCAGCGCTCGGTTCTGCAATCCATGCAGCTGTTGCTGCCGGGGTTTACTCAAATGTAAATCAGGCCGCTGAAGTTATGGGGCGCGTCAACAAACATGTCTATACACCGAACGAGGAACGAGCGAAGCAGTACGACGCTTTGTATCGTGAGTACCAAGAACTTCACGATTATTTTGGTCGCGGTGCAAATAACGTTATGAAACGTCTGAAGCAGATGAAGCGAGAGGGATAAGAATGAGTACTAAAGATCAGTTAATCGCAAAGACCCGAGAGCTTCTCGTTGAGCTGCACCAAGAGCTCGTGCGCTATGAACTCGTTGCATGGACAAGCGGCAACGTGTCACAGCGAATGAAGTTTGACGATGGTTCGCCAGATCTCTTCGCCATCAAACCTTCCGGTGTTCGCTATGACCAACTGACTGCAGAGTCGATGGTTATATGCGATCTCGATGGCAAATTAGTACAGGGCGCTTTATCTCCATCAAGTGATACTGCTGCGCACGCATATGTCTATAGAAATATGCCAGATGTAAATGGAGTTGTTCATACTCACAGCAACTATGCATGTGCATGGGCTGCAGTTGGTAAAGAGATTCCTTGTATCTTGACTGCAATCGCAGATGAATTCGGTGGACCAATTCCAATGGGCCCATTTGCAATCATTGGCGATGATTCAATCGGTCGCGGAATCGTCGAGACTCTTACAAACCACCGGTCTAGGGCTATCCTGATGCAGAACCATGGAGTCTTCTCTATTGGGGTCGATGCCACCGATGCGGTCAAAGCGGCCGTTATGTGTGAGGACAATGCCAAGAGCGCCTTTATCGCCCACCAGTTAGGCACCCCTATTCCGATCCCACAAGCTGCGATTGAATCTTTATTTAATCGTTATCAAACCGTCTATGGGAAATAAGCGAAAGTTGGTAGTTTAAGCCTTAGAAATGTGAGCGCTCACCTAATTGGGAGCATTGGTCGCTGCGAGTAGTTACCAATTTACTTTTCACAGAATGACAAATTACGGACGAGTTTGTTGTTGAGCAGTTCAAGTCCACTAACAGCTAGGAAAGGAACACAATTGTTCAAGAAAGTATCTAGCCTCGTTGCTGTAACAGCAATGTTGGTATCAGGTCTAGTTCTATCGACTCCAGCACAGGCTGCTAAGGGTCTTGTTGGCGTATCAATGCCAACACAGTCATCTACACGTTGGATCTCTGACGGTAACAGCATCAAGGCAGCTCTTGAAAAGGGCGGCTACACAGTCGATCTTCAGTACGCAGAAGATGACATTCCTACACAGGTAACTCAGCTCGAAGGCATGCTTACTAAGGGCGCAAAGGCTCTTATCATCGCTGCAATCGACGGAACTCAGCTAACTGACGTTCTTGCAAAGGCTAAAGAGAAGGGCGCTCCTGTAATTGCATACGATCGCCTTATCAACGGAAGCCCAAACGTTGACTACTACGCAACATTCGATAACTTCAAGGTTGGCGTTCAGCAGGCAACATCACTTCTCGTAGGTCTTGGCGTTTACAAGTCAGAGAAGAGCACAAAGGCTGATGGTCCAAAGGCTAAGGGTCCATTCAACGTTGAATTGTTCGCAGGATCTGCAGACGACAACAACGCAACATTCTTCTTCAACGGAGCAATGTCAGTACTTAACCCACTCATCAAGTCAAAGGTAATCAACGTGAAGTCAGGCCAGAAGGCATTCACAAAGGTTGCAACACTTCGCTGGGATGGTGCAGTTGCACAGAAGCGCATGGAAGATATCCTCGTTGGTAGCTACGCAAACGCTAAGGTCCACGGAGTACTTTCACCATACGACGGTCTAAGCCGCGGAATCATCGCAGCTCTAACTGACGCTGGTTACACAAAGAAGAACCTCCCAATCATCACTGGTCAGGACGCAGAAGTTCTTTCTGTTAAGTCAATGATCGCTGGCGAGCAGTACTCAACAATCTTCAAGGACACTCGTGAGCTTGCAAAGGTTGCAGTAAGCATGGCAACAGCAATTCTCGATGGCAAGAAGGTTACAGTTAACGATACAAAGACATACAACAACAAGGTTAAGGTTGTACCTTCATTCCTCCTTACTCCTTACATCGTTACAACAAAGAACTACAAGAAGGTCCTAATTGATAGCGGATACATCAAGACATCCCAACTCAAGTAATTAGGTAGATAGTCCGGTTGGTCTCATCGTTTACTCGATAGGCCAACCGGACTATCATTCTTAATAGCAGTGAAATTGTTAGCTCGCACTTATTAGTAGGAAGTAAAGGAAAAATGACAGAGAACATTTTGGAGATGCGTTCGATCACTAAAACCTTTCCAGGTGTAAAAGCTCTTGTCGATGTATCGCTTACCGTTGAACGCGGCGAAATCCATGCAATCTGTGGTGAAAATGGCGCCGGTAAATCAACTCTTATGAAAGTCCTATCGGGAATCTATCCACACGGAGACTACGAAGGCGAAATTATCTTTGAAGGACAAGAGCTAAAGCTCAAAAATATCCGCGACAGTGAAGAGCTCGGAATCGTCATCATCCACCAAGAGCTTGCACTCAGCCCATATCTATCAATTGCTGAAAACATTTTCCTTAACAACGAAATCAAGAGTCGCGGCCTGATCGATTGGAATAAGACCAATCTCGAAGCACAGAAGCTACTTGCCAAGGTCGGCCTCTCTGAAGATCCAAATACGCCTGTTAATCGCATCGGTGTTGGAAAGCAACAGCTTGTTGAAATCGCTAAGGCCGTTTCAAAGAAGGTAAAGCTCCTTATTCTCGATGAGCCAACTGCTGCTCTTAACGATGCAGATTCAGAGCACTTGCTTGATCTCCTGCGCCAATTTAAGAGCCAGGGAATGACTTGCATCATTATTTCTCACAAGCTCAACGAGATCGCATCTATCGCAGATAAGACAACAATCATCCGCGATGGTCGAGTTATTGAAACTCTTCAAATGCAGGGTGTTGCACTTGATCAAGAGCGCATTATCAAGGGCATGGTTGGTCGCGAGATGAATAATCGCTACCCATCACACGAATCTAAGGTCGGCTCCGAAGTCTTCCGCATTGAAAATTGGAAGGTTCATCACCCAGATGACATCAGCCGCGTCGTTGTTGATAACGCTAATTTGCACGTTAACGCAGGTGAAATCGTTGGACTCGCAGGCATCATGGGTGCAGGTCGCACCGAATTAGCACGAAGCGTCTTCGGCCACAGCTGGGGCGCGAAGATTTCAGGCACTGTCTATGTCAACGGAAAGCCAGTAAGCGTTAAGAGCGTTCGCTCTGCTATCGATGCAGGAATCGCATATTCAACAGAAGATCGCAAGCGCTTCGGGCTTAACCTCATTGACGATATCAAGCGCAATATTTCACTTGCTTCTCTTGAGAAGTTTGTGAAGCGCGGTCTTGTCAGCGATAACGAGGAGTACCGAGTTGCAAGCCAGTACCGCGACTCAATGAATATCAAAGCTCCATCACCAAACTCAATTGTTGGAAAGCTCTCTGGTGGAAATCAGCAGAAAGTTGTTCTTAGCCAGTGGATCAACGTCAACCCAGAGATTTTGATCCTGGACGAACCAACTCGAGGAATCGACGTTGGAGCGAAGTACGAGATCTACACAATCATTCAGGAGCTAGCCGCCAAAGGTAAGGCAGTTCTCGTTATCTCCAGCGAGCTCCCAGAGCTCATCGGAATCTGTGATCGCATCTATGCGATTGCTGAAGGCGTTATTACCGGCGAAGTCGCCAAGAAGGATTTCTCACCAGAGTTGCTCATGCAATATATGACTAAGGCAAAGGAAGATAGCAATGTCTAAAGTAAAAGAAATATTCGGAAGCGAAGGCAAGCTTCGTCAGCGTCTCGATGGCGTTGACCTACGTCAGAATGCAATCTTCATTGCCTTAATTGCACTGGTCGCATTCTTTGCGATCACAACTCCGAACCATGCCTCTATTACTCCAGATAACTGGTCTAACCTTGTTGTGCAGAACGGATACATCCTCGTTCTTGCAATCGGTATGGTCATGATCATCATCGCCGGCCACATCGACCTCTCGGTCGGATCGGTTGCATGTTTTATCGGCGCTGTTGCAGGAATTCTTGCAGTTCGCCCCCTTGAACAATCAGGTTGGGGATGGCTACCAGCTCTTCCTTGGTGGGCAGCAATTCTCGGTGCAATCGCAGTTGGTGCAGTTGTGGGTATGTGGCAGGGATTCTGGGTTGCCTATGTTGGAATTCCAGCATTTATCGTGACTCTTGCAGGCATGCTCTTGTTCCGTGGTCTTGCACTTATGACCCTTCAAAATACAAATATTGGACCATTCCCAGATAACTACCGCGCTATCGGTAATGGTTTCGTGGATAAGGAGAACACTCTTGGTGTTCGCCTTGGTATCGAGGATTACAACGCAACAGCTTTGGTAATCACAGCAGTTGGAATCCTTGCTCTCTTGTGGCAATCATTTGCAACACGTCGTGGTCGTATTAAGTACCGCCAGAGCGTCGAACCTCGCACTTGGTTCTTTGTAAAGAATGCAATTTTGGCTGTCATGGTTGGTTACGTCGGTGTACAGCTAAGCCGTGCAAACGGTATTCCTTGGACACTCGTACTTCTTACATTCCTCGTTGTTATTTACACAGTGATTATGAAGAAGACAACATTCGGTCGCCATATCTATGCAATTGGTGGAAACCTTCACGCAGCTGTTCTTTCAGGAATTAACGTTCGTCGCGTTAACTTCTTGCTCTTTGTAAATATGGGAGCACTCGCTGCTATCTCTGGAATCTTGATCTCAGCTCGTATGAACTCAGCAGTTCCAAAGGCTGGAGATGGATTCGAACTCGATGCAATCTCATCAGTATTTATTGGTGGAGCTGCCGTTCAGGGTGGTGTTGGAACTGTTACAGGTTCAATCGTCGGCGGCATGATTCAGGGTGTTCTCGGAAACGGAATGAACTTGAACTCTGTCGGTACTGATTTCCAGATGACAATTAAGGGTCTCGTACTGCTCCTTGCAGTGGCCTTCGATGTCTGGTCAAAGCGCCGCACTAAGTAATAACTCTCCATTCATTTTTACCTACTTTAGGAGTTTGCAATGAAGCAGATTTGGTTCCTTACAGGCAGCCAGGATTTATACGGTCCCGAGACTCTCGAGCAAGTTGCTGTGCAGTCGAAGGAAGTCGTTGCCAAGATTTCACAAGGTGTAGATGCACCGGTTGAAATCATCTGGAAGCCAACTCTGAAGAACACCGCTGATATCAAGCAGGCGATGCTCGATGCATCTAGCGACCCTCAGTGCATCGGTGTCATCACATGGATGCACACCTTCTCTCCTGCAAAGATGTGGATTCAGGGGCTAGATCTTCTACGTAAGCCACTTCTGCACCTTCATACTCAAGCTAATCAATCACTGCCATGGGCAACGATTGATATGGACTTTATGAACCTCAACCAGGCAGCTCACGGTGATCGCGAATATGCGCATGCTGTTGCCCGTGTTGGCGTTCCACATAAAGTCGTTGTCGGCGAGCCAGGATCAGCTGATGTGAAGAAGCATCTTGCTGCATGGTTGTGGGCTGCAATCGGCTGGAATAAATCTCAGAATCTTAAGCTTGCTCGCTTCGGTGACAATATGCGATTTGTTTCTGTCACCGATGGAGATAAAGTCTCAGCGCAACTTCAATTTGGTATGTCAGTTGAAAACTACGGAGTTAACTTCCTAGTTGATGCAGTTTCAAAGGTCAATGATGCTGATGCTGAAAAGCTCTGCGATGAGTATGAGAAACTCTACGATGTATCTGCAGAACTTAAGCGCGGCGGAGCTCGTCACGATTCATTGGTCTATGCAGCTAAGCAAGAGATTGCACTGCATAAGATTCTTAAAGATGGCGGATTCGATGCATTTACAAGTAACTTCGAAGATCTAGGAGATCTCAAGCAACTTCCAGGTCTTGCTGTCCAGCGACTCATGTCTATGGGATATGGCTTCGGTGGTGAAGGCGATTGGAAGACATCTGCACTCGGTGCAATTCTTAAATCAATGACACCTGCAGGTGGTGGAACTTCCTTCATGGAAGATTACACATATCACTTCGGTCCAGGCACTCCAAAGATTCTTGGTGCACATATGCTCGAAGTCTGCCCAACAATTACAAAGTCAAAACCAAAGATTGAAATTCATCCACTTGGAATTGGTGGAAAAGAAGATCCTGTTCGCATGGTCTTTACTGCAACACCTGCTGAGGCTCGCGTCGTATGTCTTGTTGATATGGGAGATCGCTTCCGCATCATCAGCAACGAAATTACAGTTGTTGAACCAAACGAGGCGCTTCCAAATCTTCCTGTTGCTCATGCAGTATGGGAGCCAAAGCCAACGCTTGAAATCAGCGCTGAATCTTGGATGCTTGCAGGCGGTTCACACCACACAGTTCTCACCAACGCTGTCTCGCTAGAAGCTATCGAGGACTTTGCTCGTATGGCCAAGGTCGAACATGTGATCATCGACGGAGAGACCAGAATCAGGGAATTTAGGCGTGAATTACAGTGGAGCGCGGCATACCACCGCTTCGCTGAGCGTATTTAGCCCCTTCTGAGTGGAAATATTCTCTCCTTGCCGTAGGTTATATACGTCGCGGGAAAGACTTTCCCGCAACTCTAAAAGGAGAGATTAATGCGCAGTTCTAACCCAGTCCTTAGCGGCCGCGGTTTCGCTCGTATCAACCCAGCTGAAATTGGTACACGCGACCTCAATACACTCGAAGGCCGCCCAACTTCTGCACCAATGTCAATTGACGATGTTGTCATTAAGACCGCCGGACTCTTTGCAGTCCTCGTAGCAGTCGGAGCTTTTGCATGGCAGGCAAATAATCCAACCTTCGCTCTTGTCGGGCTTCTAGGTGGATTTGCACTTGCAATGGTAAATACATTTTCTAAGAAGGTTCGCCCTGCGCTGATCATTGCTTATGCAGCAGCTCAAGGTCTTGCACTTGGAACAATCAGCGCAGTCTTTGAGGCGCAGTATGAAGGCATTGTTAGCCAAGCAGTTCTTGGTACAGCATGTGCATTCAGTGGAGTTCTCCTTGCATACCGCAGCGGAAAGATTCGCGTAACACCTAAGTTCACTCGTGTCATGATGGGCTCACTCATCGGATATCTAGTTTTCGCAGTCATCACACTTTTCACAGGTCGCCCAACAGGTGGACTTGGATTCCTTATCGCTGTTGCAGCTGTCGGTCTTGCAACAATGTTTATCGTGATGGATCTTGATCAAATCGAGAAGGCTGTTGCAGCACGCGTGCCTCAAGAAGAGTCATGGCGTATGGCATTCGGTCTTATGGTCACACTCGTGTGGCTCTACCTCGAAGTCTTGCGATTGATCTCAATCCTTCGTGGTGACGACTAATCTAAAGAAGTAATTATCGAGATTGCCCGAGATGCGAACTTCGCGTCTCGGGCAATTTTGTTGATACAGCAACTGCGATAACCATCAAGACTGCGCTAGCCAAGAACGCTGGTCGGAATCCATAACCATCTGCAATTGCTCCAAGAACAACGGGTGCAATCATGGCGCCAGCATCACCAGACATCTGGAATAAACCAATTACTTGGCCGCCTTTACCTTCAAGAACATCTCCCACAATTGCAGATGGGGTAGTTGATAGAAAAGCCCCGCCAAAGCCCACAATGACGCTTGCTGCAATAAACATCCAAGGCTCTGTCGTAAATACCATCGCCAGGATAAAGAGCGTTAAGAAGGATGTGCCGATAACTGCCGAGTATCGACGGCCGTTGATATCTGAGAGCTTTCCAGCCTTTAAGAGAAGTGCTCCATTAACAATCGTTGTGATGGTGAATCCGAGGCCCATGAAGCTTGGACTTACCTTGATCTCTTCAACCATAAAGAGAGGCAAGATTGAACGGCTCATTCCGAAGAGAACCCACGCGGTACAGAATGAGATAAAGAGTGCGATGCGATAAGGCTTTAGTGCAAGTGCTGAGCGCAGAGTAATTGTCTCTCGCTCCTGCTTTGCTGTTGGTTTTGCAGCAAGTGCGGAATTGCGAAGTAAGAATGCGCCGCTGAGGCTAGCGATAATTAGTAGGAAGCCATAGATAATCATTGGTGCGCGTAGAGAGAATCCAGAGAGTGCTCCACCTACAACAGGGCCCGCCATCATTCCTATAAGAAATGATCCGTTATAGAGAGATTGTGCGCGTGCGCGGTGATCATCATCGACTGCACGAAGCAGAATTGAACCTGCTGCAACAGAGAACATGGAAGAGCCGAAGCCGCCCACTGCGCGAAATACCAACAGCTGCTCGTAGTTCTGAGCTAAACCTGCTGCAAAAGATGTCAGCGAAACAAAACCAATACCGAATGAATACACGAGACGTTCACCGAAGTGATCGACGAGTTTTCCTGAGATGAGTCCAGTTGCAAAACGTGCAAATGCAAACATTGCAAGGATTGCACCTACTTGTGCATGGCTTACACCGAAGGAACGCGCGAAGAGTGGCAACGTGGGAGAGATGATTCCAAAGCCAACTGCAACAAAGAAAGAGGCAAAGACAAGAACTCCGACCTCGCGTGGAAATTCTGCGAGAGGGTTAGAGAACTTACTCTTCATTGATATCGATTCTTAGAGGCTCGGATTAACCGAGCGCCTCGCCCGCTGCATCGTTTCGCGCTGCTGCATAATCAGCGTTGGTACGAAGGGGAGTCTCGCGTAGGAATAGAGCGACGATAAATCCGATTGCTACGACAGGGGCAGCAACAAGAAAGACCATATGGAATGAATCTACAAAGGCGTTGAGCGCTGTGACTTGCCCATCTGCAGATAGTGCTCCAATTGCTGCAGTGTTATTTTGAATTAACTCTGCCTGTTCTGGCGCAAAACCAGATTCCAAAAGGTAATGACCTAATCGACTGGTAAGAATCGTTCCGAATAAAGCCGTGCCAAATACCGATCCAAGCGAACGGAAGAATGTATTGGAGCTAGTTGCTACGCCCATATCTTTGAAATCAACTGAGTTCTGCAGCGCAATAACAATGGTCTGCATTGATAGACCAAGGCCTGCACCAACCATGATTGCGTAGATTGAGAGCTCCCAGAACGGTGTATCTATATCGAGACGAACCATTGCAAGAATTCCTAGAGTCATAATCGCTGTACCCATAATTGGGAATCGCTTGTAATGACCGTGCTTAGAGATTAACTTTCCACTGACAATGGACGTTGTAACGATGCCAAGCATCAGAGGAATTAACTTAAGTCCTGCTTCAGTCGCCGAATACCCCTTAACAACCTGCATGTAGAGAGGCAACATAACAATTGCACCGAACATGCCGGCGCCGATAATCGCTCCGAGAATAGATGTCAAGGTAAAGGTGTGATTCTTAAAGAGAGTCAATGGAATGATTGGCTCGACAGCTTGTGACTCCCACTTCAGGAAGACGCCTGTGAGAACTAATCCAATTGCAAGATATGAGAGCGTCTTTGAATTGCTCCAACCATCTTGCGGTCCGTAGACAGATACCGCTAGAAGTGTGGTTGTAACGGCGGTAACGAGAAGTAGTGCACCTAAGTAATCAACCTTATGTTCGCGCTTCACCTTCGGAATATGTAGCACTGCTGAAGTAATCAGGAGCGCGGCAATCGCAAAGGGAATATTGATGTAGAAGATCCAGCGCCATCCGGCGATACCGAGAATTGTGTCGCGATCTGAGAAGAAGCCACCGAGCAGTGGGCCAGCAACTGATGAGAGCCCCCAAACTGCGCCGAAATAACCCTGATAACGGCCACGTTCGCGGGGCGGGACGATATCTCCAATAATGATGAAGGTCAGCGCCATAAGCCCACCTGCGCCAAGTCCCTGTACTGCGCGAGTAGCGATGAGCTGTGACATATCTTGGGCAGCACCTGCTGCAATAGATCCGATTAAGAATGTAACGATTGCAAATTGAAAGATGATTCGACGTCCGTAGAGATCAGAAATCTTTCCGTAGAGCGGAGTTGATGCAGTAGAAGTAAGTAGATATGCAGTGACTACCCATGTGTAATGGTCTAGGCCATTGAAATCTTCGACGATGCTCTTAAGTGCAGTTGAGACGATTGTCTGATCGAGGGCCGCAAGAAGCATTCCCGTCATGAGTCCGCCGAGAATAATCATAATCTCGCGGTGTGAATGTTCCTTGGTGGGTGCGTTAGTCATCATAGATTGGTAAGTTTACCGCGTGAAATCAGTTATCGCCGAAAGCCTCATAAAGACCTATGACAAAGGAAAAGTTCGTGCACTCGACGGACTCAACCTTGATGTTGAAGAAGGAACAGTATTAAGTGTTCTTGGACCTAATGGTGCAGGAAAAACTACATGTGTTCGCATTCTTACAACGCTATTGCGTGCAGACTCAGGAAAC
>Ga0247722_10001650_pt1 | contig 12179 bp, 17 predicted proteins | sample MSEWelMarce3H_FC_FD_189094 | JGI IMG/M metagenome (GOLD analysis project Ga0247722, IMG submission 189094) | Subsurface sediment microbial communities from gas well in West Virginia, United States - MSEEL Well Study Marcellus 3H_FC | ecosystem: Environmental > Terrestrial > Deep subsurface >... | reverse complement strand
ATATATATATATATATATGTCATTTGGTATTACTTATAACCCGAAGACAGTGCAATTCCTGAAACAGCGGGGTTCATTGCGATGCCTGAAACAGCTACGGTTGCGAGCAGTGCGATGCTTGAAACGGACACGGACGAAAAAGGCAGTGCGATGTATGAACTAGATTTGTTTGTGCACAAACAAAAAGATGTTGTTGAGTTTTTGGGGCGGCTGAAGCGGCAGAATGATAGCAAAACCGTCTATATTCTAACTGCAGAGATTGTGGGCAAGTGGTTCACCGATGATATGTTTGCGCAACTTGCGGACCTCCTGAATTCACCCTTTTGCCGCACTGTCTTATTGAGTTTGCATAATTGCGTTCATCTCACAGATGCTAGCGTTGAACGCATAGCAACACTGTCATTCCTGGAAACATTGGGTTTAAGGAACTGCAGATCGCTCACCGGTTCATGTTTGGCGCACCTGGTAGGATTGCCCTTGCGGGACTTGGATTTGGCTTGGTGTTCTTTTACCGATGTCGATTTGGCACACCTATCGAGGATGACATCCTTGCAGAACTTGGATTTGGGCCGTAACAATATTACCGATGGTGGTTTGGTACACCTATTGGGACTGGCAGACTTACGCGAATTGAGTCTCAATGAGTGCATTCATATCTCGGATCGTGGTGTGATACGCCTGGCAACACTGGGTTCCTTGCGTTCATTGAATCTCAATGGTTGCAAGTATCTTACAGATGGTTGCGCGCAAGACCTGGCAAAACTGACATCCTTGCAGAGATTATGCATGGAAGGTTCTGCGATCACTGGTGATATCATGCGATGTCTGTATCAGATGCCGTCGTTGGTGTTCTTGGACATCTGCTTTTGCAGGGGCATTACGAGCGAAGGGATCCGGGCACAGGACCTGCCGCCGTCCTTGAAAGAGGTGTTTATGCACAATCGCCTTTATGATTCTGTCGCGGATTTTTTAGCGGGGCATGGCATACACGCAACCCCTGCTATTAGGTGACTCCGCAACACTCAAGACTAAACAATATATATTACATATCTTCAATTTATTCTCTAATTTATCTATCCCATATATATATATATTGTAATCAAATATAATGAGTAAAAAAATGAGATATTTTCATTGTCCTATAATAAGCGCCGAAAAATTTATAATTTAATAAGTATATATAGCAATAGTAAAAATTTTATTTTTTCAACGAATATAAAAACTCCCCACTTTTTTGTCTCATAATTAATAATACATATTTGTCATTATGTTAAAACAATAACAATGCATAGATAATTTTCAAGAATATCAAATAAAAAGTGAATATATTATATATTGTATATAAATAATATATAACATATATTAAAATGTCAAAATATATTATCGTCGATTGTAAGCAAATATCATTTCTAAAAAAATATTTTGAACCATATATTCAAGAAAGTGATTTTGGCGATTTAACTTTTGAACCATTTGACGAAACACCATTATGTAATTTATCAGAAATTACAAATTATATAATTGACAATCAAATTGATATAAAAAATGGCGATGTTATAGTATTTTGTGATCCAGAAATATTATATCGAAATGCTGGAAAATGTATATGGTATAATAATAACGCTATTCATTTATCGCATAAAGTGGATGAATATGGCGAAGTTCCAGAATGTTTTGAAATTACGCCTACGCAATATCATCCAAGATACTGGATTAATACGATTGCGCATAATATAAATTATTGGCCTTGTTTAGAATACCGAATACAATGTTGTAATAATATATCTGATGCAAAAGAAACTAATAAATATACGTGGTTTATTCATAATGATATTAAAGAATATGTGGTTTTAGAATCCGAAACCCTTATATCGGATGAAAAATTTAAAGAATTATTAAGTAATGTTAAAAAGCCGTATGATGGATATTACAGTGGAATACTATTTTTGGAGGATATGACCTACAAAAATACATCAGTAATATATAACTATAGAACAGAATAATAGTATTTAATTTTGCATATTTTTTCACTTATTATTTATTTATATTCACATACTGTGTTATGACAAATAATTAGATACTAATCCAAAAAATGTGATCAGTATTATTCCAATAGAATACCATAAATTTATTCAAAAATATTCAATATATAATATTTTTTTATTAGAAAAATTAACAACCATAAATAGCAACAAAGAATATGTAAAATGGATTAATACATTTGTTCCAAGAAAATATATTTTGATATGATATATGAAAAAAATAAATAAATCTTTATACGAAGATAAACACCCGCAAACATCCACAAAAGGAACGGGTTTTAAGGACAAACAAAAAGCATTAGATACTTTAGAAATTATTAAACATAGAAATATGACATATCAAAAACAAGTCGTGACAACTATGTATAATAGAGCTAAATATCATCCATATCAAACAAAATCAATGAGAGAAGCTATGAAAGTATTTAATAAATGGCTACAAAGAAATAAATAAAATTATTTTTTAACATACATTTAATAAAATATATTTTATCAAACATTCACAAGATATAATAAGTTGCGGTAATTTGACATAAATATATATATTGTATTATGAAAAATTGATTATATTGAATTATTTTATGTTATATTGAATTATTTTTTACGATGGGGAAAAAGGAAGGTGAAACCTATGATGGTGTGCGGCAACTACGAAAATTTGTCCAGGCCGACGCCAAGAATAAGGGGCGATTGTTGGACATGTTGGGGACCGAAAAAAAACTGGTCCATTCTGACGAGATTCAGGAGCTATACCGTACATTAGGCAATGCTTCAATCAGTGTCGAGAAAATCATGTACACACGTATTCTGGAGGAATTTGGATTTACTTCTTGCGCGGAAAGCATGAACAACTACATAAACGCCCATATTTTGGGTGGGCATTACGTGTCCAATGTGGAGTATGATTCAGAGATTATGAGCGCTGTTCCACGTCTCGCGAAGAACAAGTGGCTGTACCGCGCAACAAGTGGGCCTTCTGTCGGTGGCACATTCCCAAATTGTGTTGCATACACGCTGGATGGAAAACAAATGGGGATTTTGGATCACATTCGATCAGCCCATCCTTGGGCGACCACGGTTTTCATTTGTGGCGCATCATCTTCGTGACCACCATTATTGGCACGCCTAAGTGAGCTGTGTCATAATCCAATTCTTCACGAGAAGATGTTAGAGTGTAAGGTGGCCATCGTGTTTGTGTATGTGGACGACGCACACACAAGTGAATGGCCCGCTGGCGTGAAGAACCAACCCGAACCGCATGCCAACCAAGCAGACAGGGAAAGACACGCCCAATCGTTCGCGGCAGAACACATTGTTTCTCCTGTAATGTCTATTATGGTTGATGGATGGGACAATGCAATGGACAATGCGTGTGGTTTGTGGCCAGATACTGCCTACCAGGTGGTCATCGCAACGCATACAATCGTTTGGAAAACGACGTACATAAACGATGTTGAGGGACGTGCTGACATTCCAATGCTTGTCCAACTTCGTTCCGCAATCGGAACAAATGCGTAAATGGATACTATTGCGACAATTATATGACTACACACTAAGAACTGTTTTACAGATTAGCGTGTATGACCCCTTCTATTGTCATATTAGTAACATTACGACATTGCCACAAAATTAATTTATAAATAATATATATATCAAACAGCCGTGTTCAATCAGGAATTTTTTTGAAGTTGTCGATGCAACTCTCACAAGGAGTTATATCAGTGCAAACTTCCGTCCCCCCCTTGTTTGGACGACGCATATCACAAGATCTATTGCATTGATGCTTGAAAATGCAACCCATGCAATAGTCTGTATTGCCATTGTGGAGCACATTGCTGTTTTTGGGCACTTGCTCTTCACATATGTCGCATGTTACTATGGTCCCGTCATAGACAATGACAGCTTCAAAGATGACCCAGATTTTCCCGCTAGTTTTGGTATCACCGACAGAAGAATTATGCGTAGGGACCCCGCGCGAGCTCATACGTGTCACGTGGTTTTCTGGTTTTGGTTCTGGCTCTGATTCTGTGTCTGTGTCTGTTTCTGGCCGCCTTGACATCTCGTTTTTGTTACGGTAATGTGATAAATATATATTATATTTTTTTTCAATTTTTTATAATTCATATGCGCGCTTAAATTTACATATTTCACACAGTAATAATTACAAAATACTTGATACACGTATATAATATTATAATCATACATATCCAATATTAAAAATTAATTATTATAATATATATTAATGAATATTGTCGCTATTTACGCAGTAGTATTTATGTTAATTGCATATTTATATTTACATTATGGATTATATACGGATGCAAAATATACAACATTGATACAATTATTTATTGCTTCTAACGTGTTATTTGGCGCATATACATTATATCTAAACGCATCAAATGACTATGAGGTGGTCCAAAATAAAAATATTGATATATACACAAAGTTAATGGAATCACGTTTTACTGCTATATTAGATGAATTCAAAACTAAACCGCATATGAAATATTTGTTTAATGAGATGTATAATAACATACCAATAAAACCAGAGCAAAAACGGGACATATTTCAAGAACAAATTATGGTATATCGAATTATGATAAATATTTCAAATTATTGTGTATATTATTTTTCCCACAAAGACATAGAGGGCTATGACGTTTTATTGAAAAGTCAAAATAAAAAAGTAATTGAATATTTCAAGAAATTTAATAGATCTAAAATATTTTACGATTTGATGGTTAAATATCTCAAAGATTTTGCAGGTGAGAGAACTCAATATTTTTTTTATACCTTTATATTATAAATGCGATACATAATTTTATTATTACTGATAATATATATTATAATTACTGCATACAACAAATCAAATATAAGTGATTATTATATTCCAGCAACAATAGACACAGTAAGATGGGGATATTTTTATAAGAATTTAGAACCTATAATGCATATTAATTCAGGTGAGGTCGTAACTATAGAAACATTAACACATCATTGTGGTGACGATTATGATAGAATGATTAAAGGTGACACAAATGTTGAACAAATATTTTATTGGCGTAATAAAAAAAATATTAATCGTCGAGGTGCTGGAAATTTATATGACAAGAAAAAAGGGGCCGGAGAAGGTGCAGGCGTACACTTAATTACCGGGCCCATATATGTTAATGGTGCCGAGCCTGGTGACGTGTTAAAAATAGATATATTAGCAATCGAACCACGACCGAGTAAAAATCCTGATTATTATGGGAGATATTTTGGAAGTAATATGGCTGCACACTGGGGATTTCAATATAAATTGCACGAAGAAAAAAAAGAGGTCGTAACAATTTATGAGGTAGAACCTAATACGAATACTGCAAGTATGTGTTTTAATTATAAATGGGAGCCGCTCACAGACCCATCAGGTATTTACCACGAACAATATAATTATCCCGGTTTAATTTCCGACTTGTCAAAAGTAAAAATAAATACTGTAAATACAAATTTAAAAGTAAATTTGCGTCCGCATTTTGGATTAATTGGCGTTACACCAGAATATGATGAACGCGTAACATCAATTCCGCCAAGTCGTTTTGGAGGTAATATGGATAATTGGCGTGCGGGTGTGGGTTCAACTATATATTTACCTGTAGAAATAAAGGGTGCTGGATTTGTTGTTGGCGACCCTCATGCGTGCCAAGGCGATGGAGAATTATGCGGCACAGCTATTGAATTTTCAATGACTGGTACATTCAGAATAACACTTATAAAAAAATCAAATATTACATTTCCAATAATAGAAACAAAAAAAGAGTGGGTCATACAAGGATACACATATAATAATTATTTACATCAACTTGTAAAACCGCAAAAAACAATATATGATGTATCATCATTAGATTTAGCGATGCGTGATGCATATTATAAAACATTAAAATTCTTACAAGACAAACAATTAACACACGATGAATCTGTTTCATTAATGGGCGTTGGTGTTGATTATGGCATTACACAAGTTGTAAATGGTAATTGGGGAGTTCATGCAATAATACAAAAAAGTATTTTTATGTAAATTATTATATATTTATTTTTTGTTTCAATAATAATAAATTTATGTTCAAGAGTGTATAATAACATATAAAATTGAAATATGAATATATTTATGAATATCATTTAACACATTCTGGTATTCAGTTTTTGGCGCTTGGTTTTTGGCAATATGAAACTCACGCAAAACCAAAAAAACGCAAGAAATTTGGTCAGATGGTTCATGAAGAACTTTCCCCATTTGGTGGGGGACATTTGGTCTCTCAAACGGCGGGCCATGACGATCATTCAAAAATGCAGACACTCGCATGATTTTCTTCCATACAAAATGATGGATTTTGCAAGAGATGTTCTTTTGTTAATATGCATCATGTCCATAGTGGATATGGATTATCCAGACTATGACAAGATGCCCATGCCGTCTGGCTCTTCACTAGGAAGTGTTCGGAAAAAATGGATCACATACAGCAGATAATTTGCATTTGCATTTAATAATATTATATTCTATTCAACGAGTTATTTCATAACGGATAATAAAAAAATAAACACTATACACGTGTGCCTATATAATTATTTTATATAAAATTGAAAAAATATAATATATGCATATTTTTATATATCATTTATTTTCGTCATGCCGGTAGTTGAGGAATCACACACACTATGTGACGTTCTTGGCTTTGTGATGATGCTGGGCCTATTGTCCGGTTCAGACATATATTCTTTGAACCTGGTTTCAGAGTTGGCGCACATTGTTGCCAATCCACAGAACTGGGGGAAACTTGTTTGTTTGATAAGTTCAATAAAAGAACTTGAAAAACTCGAGTTTTTGCACAGGATTTATTTGCGGAAACAACCCACACCCACCTGGATTGAATTAGAGGTTCAGTTCAATGGATTTGAGAGACCCGATGGAGTGTTGCAGCGTGTTGGTGCATTGGGGGGTTTGGTGCAACACTTAGACCTCAGAGACCAATATCATATTGGAACTCGCGATTTTGGGTATTTGTCGTCTCTAACATCCTTGAAGAGCATTTTTCTTAATGGTTGTGACAATTTCACACCAGAAAGTCTTAGATGTTTGAGCAGACTGTCGGCCCTTGAAAACTTGAGTACCCGTGACTGTTTTCGCGTTAATGGACACGCTTTGACGTCCTTATCTAGTCTGCACACATTGCTTACCTTAGATATCAGTGGGTGTGAAAATGCTATGGGTGGTATCATACATTTGCCAAAGTCAATAACAAGCTTGAACCTTAGCAGATGCGACGTGTCACCTGGTATTGTTGAACAATTAGCAGGAATGGACCTAATAGAGTTAGACCTCAGCATTAATTCCAATATTGTGGATAATACTGCAGAGGCACTTTCGATTGAGATGCCAAATATTCGAACATTAAGTCTTCGTTTGTGCTCTGGAATTACGGGTCAAGCATTGAAATATATAGCTTGTCTTAAATTTTTGCAGGATTTAGATCTCAGTTTTTGCGAACTCGTTGTTGATGGAATGGAACATTTGCGTAGCCTGACAAAATTGCAGAAATTAAACCTTTGCGCGTGTAATCTCACAAACGAAGACGTGAAGTGTTTGGCTGAATTGGTGTCTCTACGAGAATTGAACCTAAACCAGTGCGAAAAAATTAAAGACGATTGTCTGTTGTTCTTGTCAGAATTGCGGTCCATGCAAGTTTTGAAACTTCGCAATTGCAGAAACATCACATCTCGTGGAGTGGCATATCTGGTTGAAATGAAAGCTTTGAGGCGCTTGGACCTTAGCGGGTGCAGAGCAATTACAGACAGTGATATTGCGAAGCTTGCCGAAATGAAAACTTTGCAGCACTTGGATCTAAGTGAATGCAATCTCACTAATGCTTGTGTTGCACATTTGGCGAAATGTGCAAATCTGAAATGGTTAGATCTCAGAAGATGTCATATCACATCTGAAGCTCTTGCACACTTGGATGGGTTGAATCTCGACACATTGCACACTTGAACAATTACCCGTCTGCAAATTTTTCAATATATAATTATTTAATTATTATTATATACATTTTTTATATTATATTTCGAACTAAAAAATATTTGTATTCATAATGTACATTTTTGTAAATTGTGGGAGATTGTAAAAAGTATATAATGTAAGAAGTTTTAAAAATTGTAGGTATATAAGAAAATTTATATATTTTTATAAAAAAATATTTTTTTTTATAATTATTATGGATGTATATTTTTGTAAGTTGTGAAAGATGTTTAAAAGTATATAATGTAAGAAAATTTAATTATTATTATAATAAAAATTATACATATCACGCAATAGTTTTTAATGAAATATAAATATCATCAAATTTATAATTACAATCATAAGTTATTTTATATATACAATCACCACCAAAAATTCTGCCATTATGACTGATAGTTATATTATTATTATACATTGTACAGACATTAAGCGAACATAATATTTTTAGTGAATGCTTATCTAACAGTGTTATAAATTTACTAAAATTAATTAAATCTTTCATACAACTATTTAATTCGCCTGCTGAACTTGCAAAACATTTTTCTAATTTTTCACTTTCATTTAATTTTTCATATCTATTATTATACAATATTATATTTTCATTATCTATCCCAATATTATTCATATCTAATGGCATCAATATATATTTTTTAACAAAATCGATATATACTTTATTGGATTTTTTTCTATCAAAACGCCTAATATTTGAAATCCCATATTTGAGTATAATTTAATTCCTATATATTTTTTGTCGATCATATCATTATCATTCCATTTATTATATACATCTGTTGCGGATGTATGTTTTATTTTATTTTTTCTGTATGACGTGCCATTATACATACGCTTAAGACCACTGCGATGGTTAATAATATCTATTATTTTTAGATTTTCAATATGTTTATTATCAATATATTTTCCAATATTGTCATAAATATTTATTTTTTTATTTTGATGTAATAATAATATGGAAATTATAGTAAATAATTTTGTTATAGAACCAATAGGGAACATTGACAAATCGTCCAATATGTCATTACCATATTATTGATACTATATAGTTGTTTAGATGTGTATTCAACCATTTTAATTTTTTTTTCAAGCACCAATAGTTTATTATCTTTACTATTATCTTCACACATTGCAAATATACATATATATATATATATTTACAATAAAATACATTTTCATTTTTTCTACAGAAATACAAAAAAATGAAAATTTATTGTGTAATAAAGTTAATAAAGTTAATATACAAGATGCGTTGGATAGTAAAACAAGATAATAATTCAAGCTATGTGTATGGTTCATCCAATGATTATGTTAGGGAAAATAAAACAGTAAAAATGGCTGGATTTGATATGGACGGGACATTAATTGATACTTTGAGTGGGAATAAATTTCCTCGCAATTCCGAAGATTGGAAATGGAAATATGAAAATGTAAAAAAAATACTAAATCGATATTACAAAAAACAATATAATATTATTATAGTGACAAACCAAGCCGGAATAAAAGATAATAACACAAAATTAAATATATGGAAGAAAAAGATAGAATATATGGAAGCTGATATATTATTATCATATCCGTTATTACGATTTGAAATATATTGTTTGACACATAAAGATATACATAGAAAACCATATCCAAAAATATTTGAAGATATTAATTTTGACGATACGTCTTTTTTTTGTGGGGATGGCGCGGGACGTATGAATGACCATACAGATGCTGACATAAAATTTGCACATAATATCAATGTTAATTTTTATACCCCTGAAAATATTTTTTGTAAAGATACACAAATTATTACTATTGATTATCTGGTAAATTTTAACAAAAAAACAATACCATATAAATATTCAATTAACAATAAACCCGAACTGATTATAATGTTTGGATTGCCTGCATCTGGTAAATCATATTGGTCGCAACATATCATAGATATTCATAATAAATCAAATCGTCCGATTGATTATGTAAATATGGATACGCTAAAAACAAATACTAAAATGAAACAAGCTATACGCATGGGGGTTAATAATAAAAATAATATATTGATAGATAATACAAATTTAGATAAAAAAACCAGAATAAATTTAATCGATTTAGTTAAAAATATTAATCCTAAATATGTTGTTCGTGTTATTGTTCTTAAAACGTCATTTACCAGGATAATTCATAATAATTCATACAGACATTATACAACTAATAAAATAATACCGGAATTTGTATTGAAAATGATGAAAAATAAAATGGAAAAGCCTGATTATGATGAACCGATTGATTTGATTGAAAAAATAGAATTTGAACAACCAGAAAATAAAATGTATTATTTGTTTTATTAAGTTCATGGAAAACAATTATAAAAATATTTTTAATTATGTATATGGGCAACAAAAAATAATTATAATAAAATAATATGTATATACGTTTTAACGTATATTTGCAGAAACCAACCATTCACCCCAAAAGTGTTTCCAATAGTTTTTGCTTGAACCTGGTATCAGGAACATCACCAACCACCGTGACCACAAATGGTAGGGACACTTTTTTTTGGCCACTCTCACGCCTGCAAAAAAGTGTTGCACCCACAGGTGCACAACCTCATGTGGGACGGTTTTTCCTTGCAACGTTTTTTGGCAAAAACGTTCTGTTTGTAAAACAACACATCTTCCATTGATGACACTAACTGTCACCCTCAGCAAGTAGAGATTTGTCGGTTTTTTTGATTGTCGCATTCGAAGGGGGCCCCATACCGGTTGGGACTTAAACAGTTTTGGGGCGGTGCCGTGGGGGACGATGATTGCCTTTGCATCAATGATATCAAAAGTAATTCTCGCCGAAACAACAGATTGTGTCAGGAGGTCATATAGCGCTTGCCACATGGATAGTATTGCTTCCCCGTTGACATCGCTATTTCTCATCTTCTCGAGTTGATTTTCGCGACTCGGAGTGAGATGCAAATATTTGTAGATGCGCTGTACCTCGAGGGGATTGGCCAATGCCAGCCACAATCTGGCAGCATCCTGGAACCCAAGGAACAAGTATATTCCCAAGAGAATTTCATGCGGCAATACGTAAATCATCAGCATGTGATGGTTCCACAAATAATATACACAGTGCCATATTTATATATATACATCTATCAATTTTTATATATCCTTATGAAAAATAGACATATAATCAATTATATACATTTTGATAAATAGTATTAAGTATATGATGAATTTATTGAGATGATAAATATTTTGTTGGAAATTGCACAATTTATCAAAAATTATATTGAACTAAGATATTTGTGCAAAAGTTCAAGCCAATATAACAACACTCTATAATTAAAAATTATATTCGTAATATATAAAATGAATATATTATTTTTTGTAATAGTAATCATAATTATTTATTCATTGAGTTTGGAACAACAAAATAATAAAAATAATAAAACTAACATAACAGTATTTTGTAGTTCGAAAGATGATATTGATAAAAAATACAAAACATAAAGCAAAAAATTAATTAATTTACTGGATATTGATAAAATAACATTAGTATATGGCGGAAATAATACAGGACTAATGAAAATTGTTAATAATACATATAAGAAAAAAAACGGTCAAGTAATTTCCGTAAATTATAAAAAATTCGCAAAAATGCATAATGACTATATATATGATACATTAGAAGAAAGACAAAATAAGTTAGTTGAATTAGGCAACGCATATCTTATTTTGCCTGGTGGATTAGGAACAGCATATGAATTATTTCAAGTATTAGTTAAGAATAATATCAATGATTTTAGAAAAAAAATATATATATTCAATGTATATGGTTTTTTTGATGACTTATTAACATATATCACAAAATTAAATAAAATAAAATTTATTAGTGGAGGTTTCAACAGTATGAATATGTATATATCAAATAATGCAATAGATATTGCAAATAAAATAAACAGCAATTAAAATAATTATAAGTTGTGGGAAATGTGGGAAAATTGTGGGAGAATTGTGGGAGATTGTAAAAAGTGCATATTATAAGAAGTTTTTAAAATCATAGGTGTATAAGGGAAAATGACG
>Ga0247722_10001649_pt1 | contig 12182 bp, 10 predicted proteins | sample MSEWelMarce3H_FC_FD_189094 | JGI IMG/M metagenome (GOLD analysis project Ga0247722, IMG submission 189094) | Subsurface sediment microbial communities from gas well in West Virginia, United States - MSEEL Well Study Marcellus 3H_FC | ecosystem: Environmental > Terrestrial > Deep subsurface >... | reverse complement strand
ACAAGACGTATACAAGTGTTCCAAAAACTCCGAGAGTAAGTGCACCTGCGACTGCTCCGTAGAACCAGTTATCTGTTTTATCAGCGATCGTCCACGAAACATATCCAGCTAATAAATAGAAAGCACCATGTGCCAAGTTGATCACGCGCATCAAACCGAAGATGAGTGTCAATCCACTTGCAACAAGAAAATACAATCCAGCAAGAGTGAGTCCGTTAAGAAAAGTAAAAATGAACTGCGTCACTGGTACTCCTCTCCTCGGGTACTCCGCCTTGTATCTACCCCTGTATACAAGTGGAAGGTGTGGGTGCTAGTCAATGGACTTGGCCGGATTTCTTACGCGTTATTCATTCGCTTTTAGCCCTGATCACCAAAAAATGGAGCCATCGAGGCGACGATTTCCTGCATGTTTACCCGAAGATGGCCAAGGTGACCTTCTACAGATTTCTTAATGGCACTCATATCTTTTCCGATAATTCCTTGGGCAATTTCGGTGTGCTCATCAGAACAGGTCACCAGATCACGTGCGCCAGAAACAGAGCGTGCCCAGAAGCGTTGGATACGTCGGCGAGTAACTCGCGAAACATCAGCAATCATTTCGTTATTTGCTGCGCGCATAACGGTTTCGTGGAAGATCTTGTCGTGAGATATCCAACCGTCGCGGTCGCCTTGTTCGGCGCACTTCGACATATTCTTCGCAGCTTCTTTAAGTACCTGCGCACCGGCGTTATCAATATTTTTAGCAGCACGTTGAAACATGTATGTATCGCACAAAATGAGTAAATCAATTGCTTCATCAACATCTTTAGATGTCAACATAGCAACGGTAAAGCGACCAGCTTCACCACGTTTTACAATTCCTTCCGATTCTAAACGCTTGAGTGCTTCACGGACTGGTGTGCGACTAACCCCTAGTTCGGCCGCTAACTTGTTTTCAGAAATTTGTGAATTGGTCGGAATTCGAAAAGATGTAATAGCGGCAATTAACCACTCATATGCGTCATCGCCAAGTGATTCCGACGTTGTCGGATCTAACTTAGCCATGCTCTTCTTTGCTGCCATTACATCTCTCCCTTAATTTTTAGTTCGATTAATCAAACTCGATTAATGAACTCTCTGTTCTTAACGTTAACAGGAACCTTCATTAACTCAAGAACCCCCTTGGAGACGTGAGTGCTGTAGCGGTGGAAAGCTTCTTCACCCTTCGCCTTTGTAGCGCGCATTGGGTTGCCGATGATTCCGTTTTCAACGAACTCATGATGATCCATAGGGAATTGGAAGTACTGATAACCCTCGAACTCCACATCTGGCATTCCATCATCTTTTGAGAATGACTTAGGCAAAAAAGCAGGAGTGTGCGCACGAGTATCTACGGCACGTTCCATGCGAACCAGATTGTCATTCCACGCCATATCTTGAGAAGTTTCTAGCTCACTTGAGTGCCATCCTGGAGTTTCCTCAGGTGGGTTTTCCATCAAGCCAGCAAGAATTCCTGTGTATCGCTCCATGTATGGCTTCACGAAACCAATCAATGCATTTGTTTCATAACGCAATTTACGGAGTACAGGATCTACAACTTTAATGTTTGAACCGTGACCGTTGACGAAGATAATTCGGTTAAAGCCATGGTGAATCAAAGAACGTGCAACGTCATACATCAAGTTATTGAGGGTCTCTGCGCGAACAGTGATTGTTCCGCGACCTTGTCCTGGTCCGTACATGTGCTGCGGTGAATATCCTGTCCAAATTGGTGGTGTGTGCAAGATTCCAATTTGTTCTGAGACGCGTGCAGAGACTTCAACTGCAGTAATTGTGTCTGTGTAGAGCGGCAAGTGTGGTCCGTGTTGTTCGGTACTCGCCATTGGAACAATTACGACATCTTTTTCTGCAAGATACTCATTGATGTCTACATAAGAGAGATCTGCAATATTCCATGAACGGAACTTATTGCGGAAGGCGTCATCCCCCGTTGTAATGTGTGGAACTTTTCTTGGGGGTGTTATGTAACTGGTCATCTCTGCTCCTTTGGCTTATTTTTCTCGTACGCTGATAAGTGATAGAAAACGTTGTGCAACTGCAATGCCAAACTCATCAGAGTTAGCATGCAAAGGTAATTTCTCAACCGGAATCTCAGGGTTGATATTTTTCATAAGTGCCGCTTCAAATGTCGCATCTGCATCGCGGTCCCAGAACACACCACCTGGAACATTTGGAATTGAATATCCCTCTCCAGGAATAACAATTTCAACTGGACCAACTGATGTATTGGCACACTCGGCAAAGTAGGCACCGATTGTGCCCATCTCTTCTTTTGTGCAACGTGCAAGTGCGAACTCTGGATTGTGATCATAAATTGGACGGCTCTTAAACTCATCTGAAATAGAAGTTGTGTGATGCACGGAAAAATCAACACATGCAGGAACAAGTATTTGTGGAATTCCAAGTGGGCCAACGCGCTTCATACGACGTGGTCCGCCGTAATGAATTCCACCCACGAGAGTGCCAACAATTTCAGATGGAGTGAAATCGATAACTCCTACGAATTGTCCCGCTTCTGCAAGCTCTTCCATTGCAGGTCCGCCAACGCCATTTGCATGGAATGTAACAACTTCAAATCCTGATTTTTCTAACTCTTTTTGTAGCGCCATCACAGCTGTTGTTGTGTTTCCTAGCATTGTGACTGCGACATATTTGCTGCCAGCAGGTGGCACTGTTAATTCGTGACCATGATTTACAAGTCCTGCCATCGCTGCAACTGCATTGTCATAAATTGTTTTTGAAATATGGTTTAAACCTAAAATATCAATCACTGTGTGCATCACTAACATGTCACTAGTTCCAACAAGTGGACCAAATTCGTGACGACCAGATGCAATTGGCGATAAAACCAATTTTGGAACACCGATAGGCAAACTCATTAGTGCGCCGGCTCCCATTACGGAGCCCTCAGCGCCACCGATACCGATGGCGCCGAGGACTTCCCCCTTGGAATGGAGTTCCTTTACTTTCTCGATTACAAACGTTCTCATTCGTTCCACTGCGCGCCCGCGAGTTCCAGAATTCTGTAACTCGTGCAGAGTGATACCGCCAAAGATTGCTAAATCCTCGTGAGAAATATCAGGTGTAATTCCGAGTGGTTCACCCAGAATTCCTGTATCAATCACAGTCGTCTTAATTCCGAGACGGTTTAAACCATCACGAATATAAGCCGCTTCAGGACCTTTAGTATCTAAAGTGGCAATGATGAGAACGGATTTGCTCACGATAATTAGATCAAAGGAAGCAAATGCTTAGCGTTCTCTTCAACCAGCCAGTCATAGAACGATTCTGTAAGAATGCTTGAGCCGTGGTCGATGATGAACTTAAGTTGTTCTGGACTGATATCCACGTTATCGAAGTTTGTTTCCAAAGCATTCTTATAGTGGTTAGCAGGAGTGCGATCGATTGGAGCAACGAACTCAGCTGTGAGTGCGCCGTCATAACCAATGCTCTTAAGTGTTTCGATGAGTTTCTTCCAGTCATAGTCACCGTGACCTGCAGGCATACGGTTGTTCTCAGCTACGTGGAAGTCGGTCAGGCGACCCTTTGTGCTGCGAATTGCTTCGTATAAATCTGCTTCTTCGATGTTGATATGGAATGCATCAAGACATACACCGCAGTTTGGGCCAGTTGCCTCAGCCAGAGCCATTGCTTGCTCTGCGCGATTAAGGAAATATGTTTCGAAGCGATTGAGTGGCTCAATTGCTAAACGAACGCCAGCTTTTTCTGAGTGCTCATAAATTTCTTTCATTGACTCAACAGCCCACTTCCACTCCTCATCAGGTGTGGCATCAGGAACAATTTTTCCAACTGTTGCTGGAACAATTGTCATTTCATATCCGTCGAGTTCTTTAACCATAGTGATGCAGTCTTTTGTGTACTGCACTGACTTGGCGCGCTGTCCTGGATCTGCTGCTACGAGATTTCTCTCGCCAAGCATGAGAGTTACAGAACCCCAGCACTTAAGACCATGGTCATCAAGAAGTTTCTTGGTGTCCTTACTGCCATTGAGTCCGAATTGCTCTGGTTCACCGCTGATCTCGATGCTCTTATAGCCATATTTAGCTAGACGCGCGATTGTCACCTTAATAGGTTCTGCGCGCATCCAGTTATGCATTGATAGATGCATGATTCTCCTTTCAAAAAGAATCAGAGGGTTACTAGTAACGCCCGTTCTTCGGAGGACCGAATCCAAGTTTTCCTGGATTTAGGATTCCATCCGGATCCCACGCGTCTTTTACTCCAAGGAGTAAATCAAATGCGGCGCCATGCTGTACTCGCATGAAGCGCCCGAGCTTTAACCCGACACCGTGGTGTTCATTTAATGAACCCCCGTTATCGAGGCTGGCCTTAATCGCAGCATCCCAAACTCGGTCGTGAAGAGCAATAGCTTCTTGTGGATCTTCTGGTCCATTATCAATATAGAAACGGTCGTAAATCATTCCACCCCAAGGGAACCAATGTGAAAAATGTGCGGTGTAGCGCGCTTTATATTCGGCAAAACCTTCTTCGATAACTTTTTTCTTCGCCCAATAGATTTTTTCTAAATCTTCAAAGCGAGCGCATGTATCTGTTGTTCCAAAGATCTGCGGTGGCGCAGGAATATTGCCGTGCTTAAATGGTTCGTACTTACCGTCCCACCACATTTTGCCGATTTCAGGACCGTATGACTTTCCACCAACTGCTTCACAAAGCTTTGCAATCTCTGCACTCTCTAGAGCGGTGAGTGCTTTTGTGCCATCGCACATGATGACTAGAAGCACGCCTTCGACGCCTAAGTTAAGCCATGAAGAGAGTTTCGCGCTATCTGCTTCGTCATATAAACGAATAACAGCTGGACGCCAACGATCAGTCATGATGCGACGAGCGGCTTCGATACCTTCAGAAATATTTTTAAATCCGTATGAAAGAAACTCCATGGACTCTGGAATTCTCTCGATGCGCATTGATGCCTTAGTGATGATTCCAAGTGTTCCTTCTGAACCAACGATGGCCTGCATAATTCCAGGACCTGATGCATGGTTTGGAACCTTCATTGTTTCAATGAGTTTTCCTGGTGGAACTGCTGCTTCCAATTGCAGAACTAGATCTTCTGCTTTTCCGTACTTAGTTGATACAACACCTGAACCGCGTGCTGCTAAATAACCACCGAGTGTTGCACCGAAGTGAAATGAACCCGGATAGTGCGGCATTGTTAAGCCTTTTGCATTAAGAATTTTCTCAAGCTCTGGTCCTTCAATTCCAGCCTCTGCAGTAACAACCATTGATACTTCATCAATATGCAAAACTTTGTTGAGTCGGCGAAGGTCCATTGCGATACCCCCATAGATCGCAAATGTTCCCCCTTGTGTACCTGAACCGCCACCACGTGGCACAACTGGAATTTTGTATTCGCATGCGATGCGCAAAACTTCTGCAACTTCTTCTGCAGTACCTGGACGGACATAAATATCTGCAGTTGGTACAGGCAAAGACTTGTATTTGAGGTATTGCGAAATCCAAGACCAATCCGCAGATTGTTCGTGTAGCAATGTTGCATCCGTATTGACATGCTCTGGTCCAACAACTGATGCGATCTCACGTTGAACCTGCGCAATCAAATACTGATCACGAATACTGCTCTGGTCTATCTCCCGCTTTTGGTACACCCGACTCTCCCTTGTCCCTCATCTACCCTGTCTTCGTATTCCAGCTTGTATACAAGTAGCGATGCTAGGTGCCGCCTAGACCCCCGTCAAGGTCATTTAGTTAAAGATTTTGCCCGGGTTCAAGATGCCCTTGGGATCCAGGGCGCTTTTGATCGAAGCCATCACGGCCATTGAGCCTGGGCCCGCCTCTTTTTCCAGGGATGAAATCTTGCCAGCACCGATTCCATGCTCGCCCGTACAGGTTCCACCCATATCAATAATCGCATCCGTCATGTGATGAGTGAGCTCGCGAACTGCTGGCAACTCTTCTGGCTTATTGGGATCAGTGATGATGAATGCATGAAAGTTTCCATCTGCCACGTGACCAAGAATTGAAAATGGAAATGGGCTCTCGCTCAGGATCTTTTCAGTCAGAGCAACAGCTTCTGCCAATTTAGAAAGTGGCACGGCCGCATCGGTACTTATTGCACGCTTGCCAGGGTGCGCCGAAATTCCTGCCCAATATGCATTGTGACGTGCTTGCCACAACTTACGGCGTGCACCCTCTTCTGATGTCCATTCAAAGTTTGTGCCACCAAACTCTGCTGCGATTTCTTGAACAACTTGCGCATCTTCTTCAACACTGCGCGGACTTCCGTGAAATTCAAAGAGCAACGTGGGTGCTTCTTCTAAATCCAAACCGTCATGTGCATTAACGTTTTTGATGCACTGAGCATCTAAGAATTCACAGCGAGCAATAGCAACTCCCGATCGCACAACTGCAATTGCTGCTTGCACTCCATCTGCAAGCTTTGGAAAGCGTGAGACCGCTGCAGCCATCTTCTCTGGAATACCGAATACGCGCAGGGTAATTTCAGTAACGATTGCGAGTGTTCCTTCAGAACCAACAATCAAACGAGTCAGGTCATAGCCTGCAGATAGTTTTCTCGTCTCACGTCCTGCATGAATAATTGTTCCATCTGCAAGGACGGCAGTTAACTTCAAAACATTCTCGCGCATCGAGCCATAGCGCACTGTCGTTGTACCAGCTGCGCCAGTTGATGTCATTCCACCAATGGTTGCATCTGCACCTGGATCTACTGAGAAGAAGAGTCCATCTGATGCAATCTTCTTATTCAAAGCCATGCGTTTAACACCTGCTTGAACACGAACAGTTAAGTCATCCGGACTAATTTCAAGGATTTTGTCCATGGCGCTCAAGTCCAATGAAATACCACCAAAGAGCGGCAAAACATGTCCTTCGAGTGAAGTACCTGCACCAAATGCCACCACAGGAATGTCATGTGTGTTGCAGTATTTGAGTACGGCAGAGACTTCTTCAGTGGAATGAACCGTGATTACCGCTGATGGTTTTACAGGTGGAAAAGCAGATTCATCTCGACCATGTAAATCAAGTACAGAGTCATTTGTTGAAATACGTCCCGAAACTAGAGCGCCTAGTTCCGCTATTTGATCGGCTGACAGATCAGTACGTGTGCGCATTATTATTTAGGTAGATTCAAACTATGTAATCCGCCATCAACAGCTAGAACAGTTCCTGTTGTTGATTTTTGTCCCGGATGGGCTAAATAAATAATTGCATTTGCAACTTCGTCGGCGCTAACAAGTCGCCCCATTGGTTGTCGGGCTTCTAGCGCAGCACGTTCCTTGACAGGATCTGATGCTTGCGAAAGTAATCTTCCAATCCACGGAGTCTCAGCTGTTCCTGGATTAACGCAGTTGACTCTAATTTTTTCTGGAAGCAAATCTGCGGCCATCGCAAGTGTGAGGGATAAAATCGCACCTTTGCTTGCGCTATAGATTGCGCGCTTTGGTAATCCAACCGTTGCAACAACTGAACATGTGTTTACGATTGCCGCATCTTGGCTTTTTCGAAGAAGTGGAAGTGCTGCAGCACTGACTCGTGAAGTTCCGATGACATTGATGTTTAATACTTTGTTCCACTCTTCGGTAGTTGCGGCTTCGACGCCACCTTGTGCACCAATGCCAGCGTTATTGATCAGAACATCAATTTTTGAAACTTTACTTGAAATAGTCGCAAATGCTTGGGTAACTGACTCATCGCTTCCAATGTCACATTGAACCCATGTGCCCGCACCGCTTGATTCGAGTTCGCCTGCATTTAAATCTAAACCGAAAACTGTTGCGCCTTGTGCCTTTAACTTCTTGGAAACAGCTAATCCAATTCCAGAACCCGCACCTGAAATAACAACAGTAAAACCTTGAAAGTCAGTACTCATTTACTGTGCGCCCTTCGAATAGGCAACGAGATTTGATTCGATCTCGCCGATTCCTTCTATGCCAGTACGCAACACATTTCCAGCACGTAAGTATTTTGGTGGCTTAAATCCAAGTCCCACACCAAATGGCGTACCTGTATTAATTATGTCGCCAGGATGTAACTCCATGAATTGGCTGATGTACCAAATGATGTGATTGATGCCAAAGAGAAGATCATTCGTATTTGAATCTTGACGCATTTCCCCATCAACACTGCACCACAGACGAAGGTTTGAACCGTTGATTTCATCTGGCGTGACAATGCACGGACCTATTGGATTAAATGTTGGAAATGACTTTCCTTTAACCCATTGACCTGATCGCTCTAGTTGCCAGTGGCGCTCACTTACATCTTGGCTAATTGAATAACCCAAAATGTAATCAGGGGCTTGATCGGGCGAATCCAAATACAACGCTTTCTTTCCAATGACAATAGCTAATTCAACTTCATAATCTGTGGCATCACTCTGAGGTGGAATCACAATCGCGTCATTTGGACCAACAACACTGTCAGGTGCCTTCATGAAAATAATTGGTTCTTTTGGAGTTTCTGCATTTGCTTCTTTGATGTGACCCAAATAATTAAGCCCTACACAAATTACTTTCGTTGGGTTGTGTATTGGTGCACCGATTCTGCTAGCGCCGAGTGATTCAGTAGGCAAAGAAGATAAATCTGCGCGAGCTACTTTCTGTAGTGCTCCGCTTTCTAGTTCGGATCTAGACCAATCAGAGATAATCGAATCAACGAAGATTACTTTTTCGCCAGAAATCACGGCAGCACGTTCTTTGCCAAGTGCTCCAATGCGCGCGATTCTCACTGTGTAATCTCTTTCTTTGAATAGTTGATGAACTTAACCATATCGATGTGGAGGCAGTCCACTTAATCCCGTGTCGGTGACGGCAAGAATCTTTCCCGCCAAAGGTTCTTTACCTAGATCAATACCTTGGCTGGCTGTTGTCACAATCAGAACATTGCCATCTGCTCCACCGAATGTGCATGAAGTTGGTCTACTTACGCCCAGTTTAATCTCGGATATTTTCTTGCCTGATGGTTCGTAGATCTCAACACGTCCACCATCCCAGAGTGCAACAACGATTTTCCCATTAGAAGTCACACTCATTCCATCCGGGATGCCCTTTGATGTATCGAATGTAATTAAATCAACGGGATTACTTATGCGACCATCAACAGATTCGTAATCAAATCTCTTTAATACTCCAGGGATGCTATCTATGTAATAAAAAAAATTAGAGTCTGGGCTCCAGCCCATACCGTTGGAGAGTGTGACGTCATCTAGAACTGATGAATACGAACCATCTTTTTCTAGAACATAAAGTGAGCCGCGATTTTTTTCAAAAGAGAGAGCCAAGCTTCCTGCCCAGAATCGACCAGCAGGATCTACTTTTCCATCATTCATTCGCATATCTGCTGCAAGAAATGTGTGCAACGGCGAAAACTTTCCGTCGATGCTTACGTGTGCAAAGCCTTCTTGAGTTGCTGCAACGTAATCACCACCATGTGTGAGTGCAATGGCTCCGACCATTGATGGAGCTGAAAAACTCTGAGTCGCACCCGTACTTAAATCAGCTGTGTGATATTTATTCTGAGTGATGTCTGTCCATGTAACGCAATTAGTCTGTGGGCTCCAGATTGGACCTTCACCTAAATCAGAGACAACATCTGAAATCGCACGAATATTCATGGCTACATAATTCGCGGATCAATATGAATTTTTGGTCCAATTCCGGCGCCTTCAATTTTCTTTCCAGAGAGAACGTCAGAAGTCTTTGATAAGCCAACGGTTGCAGCAACTATCGGACGTGGATCAATCTCTCCCCGTGAGTAAAAATCAATCGTTCCTCTAAGTCCTGGCGATGCCGAAAGAATTCCAACTGCTGTGACATCTTTTAATACAAGAGAGCGACTATCTAATGTGCTGGGTACTCCTGAGACTCCGATGTAGACAACACGTCCGCCAGGTTCTACTCGAGCAAGTGCTTCGGCAGGAACTGCTGCACTATTTGTTGCATCAATAATCGCATCAAAGCCACCGTCGACTTCCTCAAACTCTTGTGTTGAGAAGTGAACACCCAAATCTTTTGCGAGTGAAAGCGTTGCAGGATTGCGACCGACCATATGAACTTCCGCGCCCATTGCAAGAGCAAATTGCGCTGTCAGTAAACCGATTGTTCCGCTTCCCCACACTAAAACTTTTTTGCCTGGACCAGCATGCGCTGCTTGAGCCGAACGCAGTGAGTTTCCACCTGGTTCGATGAGCGCACCTACGGTGTCATCTATTGAATCTGGCAATTCATGAAGAGCAAACTCTGGAACCAAGAGTTGTTCTGCAAGAGCACCTGGCCAACCATTTCTAATTCCGATTTCAAATCTATCTGCGCATACATGTTGTAAACCAGATCTGCATCGCTTGCATTTCTGGCAACCCAACATTGTGTCGCCAGTTACGCGTTTACCAATCCATTTCTTATCTACGCCATCACCAACTTTTGAAACTGTGCCACACCATTCGTGGCCAAGACGTATTGGATATTGTGCTTCACCCGTTTGGAAATAAGCCATATCACCATCAAAGAATTCAACATCAGTTCCACATACGCCAGCTCGTGCAATATCAATAACAACGTGACCTGGCTTTGCAACAGGTGCATCAACTTCTTCAATACTTGATTGACCTGGTGAATGAACAACGAATGCCTTCATAAGAACGCCAATGCTAGACGAAGTATTCGCAGCACGGCTATGCTCTTTGAGTGCGAAGTTCAGATTGGTACGCGGGCGATGATAGAGATGCCTATATTCATCGCGCTTGGATGCGCCGCGGTAATCCAGATTCCGCATTTGATGGACGCCCGCAGATTGCAATAGTTAATACAGCCTCAGATCTTGCGCCATGCAATACGCACCTCGATGAAATTGCGCAGAGCGTAAAAAATGGAATCTGGGAAGCAGGTGGAGTTCCACTTAACTTGCCGATGATTTCACTCGGTGAAACTCAAGTGCGACCAACTGCAATGTTGTGGCGCAATATGGCTGCCATGGCAACTGAGGAAATGATGCGCGCTAACCCAATTGATGGCGCAGTTCTTTTGGGTGGTTGCGATAAAACAATTCCAGCATTATTAATGGGTGCATCCTCCGTTGATCTTCCATCCATTGTTGTTCCGGGTGGACCAATGCTCACCGGAACTTTTAGAGGTTCACCACTTGGTTGCGGAACCGATGTATGGCGAATGAGCGAGGAAGTTCGCGCAGGATTATTAAGCAAAGCCAAATTCTTAGATTCAGAGTCAGCAATGATTCGCTCTCGTGGTCACTGCAACACAATGGGTACCGCATCAACAATGGGAATCATGGCCGAAGCACTTGGCATGACACTTCCTGGAGTTGCAGGAATTCCTGCGCCAGATAGCAGATTGTTACAAGCTGCCCATAACTCTGGTCGACGTATTGTTGAAATGGTTACGAGTGATCTCAAGCCAAGTGAAGTTATGACCAAAGCGTCTTTTGAAAATGCAATCCTTGCTCTCGCCGCAATCGGTGGTTCGACGAACGCGGTTGTGCATCTACTAGCCATAGCTGGTCGACTCGGCGTAAATCTTACGCTCGATGATTTCGATCGAATTGGTTCTCGAATTCCTCTGCTTGTAAACCTTCAACCATCCGGAAAATTCCTCATGGAAGATTTCCACCGTGCAGGGGGACTTAGCGCTGTCTTTAAGCAACTAGAAAAACTCATGAATCCGAAAGCAATTACAGTCACTGGTAAATCAATCACTTCAACAATCGGTGATGGTGAAATTTATGACGCAGAAGTAATTAAAAGCTTAGATGCTCCACTTCAAAAAGAGGCAGGAATCGCAGTTCTGCGAGGAAACATCGCTCCTCTTGGCGCAGTTATAAAACCTGCGGCAGCAAGTCCAAAACTTCTCAAGCACTCTGGCCCAGCACTTGTTTTTGAAAGCATTGAAGATTTTCACGCGCGCATCGATTCAGATGATTTAGATGTCACAGCTGATTCAGTACTAGTACTACGTGGTTGCGGTCCGAAGGGTTATCCCGGAATGCCAGAAGTTGCAAACATGAAAATTCCTGGAAAGTTAGTTGCTCACGGCGTAACAGATATGGTTCGAATTTGTGATGGTCGCATGAGCGGAACTGCATACGGAACAGTTATTTTGCACGTTGCCCCAGAG
>Ga0247722_10001648_pt1 | contig 12183 bp, 10 predicted proteins | sample MSEWelMarce3H_FC_FD_189094 | JGI IMG/M metagenome (GOLD analysis project Ga0247722, IMG submission 189094) | Subsurface sediment microbial communities from gas well in West Virginia, United States - MSEEL Well Study Marcellus 3H_FC | ecosystem: Environmental > Terrestrial > Deep subsurface >... | reverse complement strand
CCACCAGTTCGTGTGATAAGAAATAACGGGAAAGTGCCACCACCGCCACCACCTCCATCACGGAGTAATGGTTGAGTTACCTAACTTCAGGAATACTAGTCTTCTAGGAATGAACGGTAATAGGGCTCGCTTACGCAGCCCACTCTCACCCCTAAGTGTTGCCCTGTAAGGATTGTTGCAATGGATGTTTGCCGTCTTAGTAGTCTAATAAATTTTTTTTCGATGCCATCGGAAAAAGAAGATTTTCAAGAATGGGTATCACAGAAGGATGTCGTTGACTTTTTAGTTCATGATACAAGTGACGATGACATAATTCTTCATGCATCAGCAAAAACTCTGCTCCTAAATACTGTTCTTGTGCCTAAAAATGAACTGTTTGAATCAGATCCACATGAGATGATCTCTTGGGATTATAACAATACTGGGTGGTCAATCTACTCCGGTGGAGGCCGAAAGAAATCCTGGGTTGAGCCACCACTAAAAAGTTGTAAACCTGAAGTCCTAGGCAAAGGTGAGGTCCTAATATTTAAACGAAATTTTTACGGTGTAAGGGGGAGAGAAAACTATATAGAAGTCTCGGAAAAGCTCATGCAAGTAATGGATTTACATTATATGCATGAACTTAATTCATGGTGCAAACTTGATAAAAATGGTGATCTCGACGAGATAATAAAAATTCATAAGTTGGAGAAAGAAGGCAAAGAATATGGCACTGTAGTTTCTATTAGATTCAGCGTGCTTGCAGAGTACTGCTATCTAACCGAAACTGCAGTCTTAAGATTGTTTGATGTCGATAGAATTGATTATGCAAACTTCACTAGTTGGGACTCATCGCCAGAAGAAATCTTGGCTGAACGAGGTGTGTTTGGAAAACGAAAAGTTATGTCTAATGCCAGCTACTTTAAAGGCGTTCAGGCATTTGTGCCGAGACATGATGAGAGATATGGCGATACCTTAGAAGAGCAGCAGTATGTCTCTTTCATTGCTCAAGATTGGAAGAACAAGCGAATTGAAGAGATATCCTGTGCTCCATCCGCTATTGATAACTACTTTACAGACTCAAATAAACCCTTTGAATTAACCCCGGCATTTTTCAATGCTGAAGTTATTCTCAAATACAAGTCCGACACTGATAAATACGCTTTAGAGGAAAGGTCAATAACATCTAGAGCTGGTTGGAGTTTAAAGAGCTACGATATTAACGAAGCTGGGCAAATCCATACTTATCTAGGCTATCTACAGAAACTTCCATACTCAGAGCAATTACACTGGAAGCAGTATAATGAGAAACCTAAAGCGGCTATTTCTGAGAGAGCTTTAGAATCAGACTTTAAGGGAAATTGGATCGAATTTTGTAACCCAGTTGAAAAACTCAAGCGAAAATTGGACGAGCTTGATTTCAAAGGAACAACTTGGTGGATAATGAAAAACCGCGCTGTGAAGCAATCCCTCCATTCAGTCTATTCAAAGTCTGTCGATGAATGGAAAGAGGAAATTTTGAGGTTAGATCAGGTATTAATCGAAGGCCTAGTCAAGAAACCATTGAAATTTAAAGCGAAGTCGCTTGGTCAAACTCCATCGGATAATGATAGAGAATTAAAACTAGTTGAATTATGTCTCATAGGCTGTGGTTTCGATGCTGAAGATGCACGAAACATACTGACACCTTGGCATGATGCTCATAATCTGAGAAGCGTCCTTAAGGGACATATTTCAGGGCAAACCGCAGAACAAATTAGGAAAGATGCTATCAAGAACTTTGGTTCACTTAGAAACCATTTCAATGATCTCTGCGAAAGATGCGTTGAATCACTCTGTGTCATCATCAATGCTTTGGAAGAAAATCGGCAAGACAAATCAGGTACTCAAAATATTTAAATGTTAAGTCCACATAGGCCAAGGAAATTTAATTCAGAATATGGTTGAAACTCTTGTCGGATAAGGGAGGTTATTCCCGATTTCCTTTTTTGGCACAAAGCTACTATCCGACGAAGTGATGTGGTTTATTGAAATTTCCCACCTGATTTAAGGATGTGATTTGGGTTCTTGATAAAACGAAATTTCGCCGATAAGACTATGAACACATTCGTGTTTTCGAGAGCCTAGATGCTATTGACGAAATCATTCTCTTAACACTATGCTATAGATTGTGGTGGTAGGAAAATCCCCACGTAAAAAAACCAAATTCCTTGTTCATAGTGGCGGTAGGAAAATCCCCACGTAAAAAACTCAAATTCCTTGTATTAGCTAACTTAAGACCCTAATCAATTCGTGGCTTTTCCGAATTAGGGCAAGAAGTATTGCGTTAGAATAATGGCCTCCACAGTATACCTTAAATTCTATATTCATGTGGCTGTCAATCCTGCATTCTCAATGCTTAATGCGACGGTATAGAATTTTGTGAAAGCCTCCTGAAAGCCATCAAAACCGCTCCTTTTAAACGATTTTTGATCACAATTTTAGATTAGGCTCATATAAGTCCCTTTGCAGCCAAACGCCGATAGTGCTCTCCAAGAGCGGTGAGACGAACAGATTTGCTTTCCATGGCTGCGTGCCACATATGCGGTGCACCTTCAGGTACTGCGAGCCCTACGCGGTTGTATTTCTGAAGGATTTTGAAGATCGCATTGTGATCGGGGAGCGGCGCCGGAATGCCTTGAGGATTTACGGCCCATGACTCGTGCCTCTCTGGTTCATAGGTCGGATCAAGCTGGTACTGAAAACCAGGAGCGGGGAAAAACTCAGCAATCCGCCGAATTTCAGCGAGTTCCAGAGGGGGCAGTACTTTTCTCAAAGAGACAAAACGTGTGACATTAGTTTTGAATACAGGTCTTTGTGCCCATGGCCCAAGCGATTGATCTACATGCGCATATACACTGCCGGGGGTGACGTCTCCTACGAGATTTGCAGAGGCACCACCAAGCGCATCGACTAATAAGCTTGTAAAGACGCCTGCACCATTTACCTCGGTTGCATATTGTTCTGCGGTAGAGGCTGTAAGAATTGTTACTCCATCATCAATTTCAGCTACTTTCTGCTGCAACGCGCTCCCTCCTGCGACGCCACTGTGGCAGCTATCAAGAATGATCACACGGTTTTGAATTCTTGATTGATTTGCCATCGTCATAATTTCGGCCAATGGCACCCCGTCGTTTCCTGTTTTGACATCGGAAGAACAAAGGTAACCGCCAGTTGCTTCAATATGGCCATGACCTGCGAAGTAGAGGAGCGAAACCTCACCATCGCCAGCGAAGAGACTTTCAATTGCTTGGCGAAGCTCATCACGGCTAACCAAATCATGTGATCCGGTGGAAGTTATATGCTTCACCCCAAAATTCACTGAGCCGTCAGCGTGTCTATCAAGCATAGCTTTGACTGCATACGAATCATTGACGCAACCATGGAGTAGTGAAACGTTTGTGTAGTAGTCTATTCCGACGACAAGAGCTTTTCTCACTTCTTATTTTTCCCTTCAGTCATCATTTGATCGATAGCAACAGCGATATTTTCCCATTCCCAACTAATGGTTCTATTGCGCTGTAGTCCATCTGGTAGGTTGCTAGAGCTGTTGGCACCATCAACATAAACGCCAAAAACCGGAACATTTTGGTCTTTTGCCATTTTTATTTCCTTGGCGACCCCCGTGGCACTAGCCATCGTTTTTCCGACAAGAACGATGAGCATATTGCATTTATTGATCTTATCTTTGACTATCGCCTCCCACTGTGATTGAGGCATTGCCGATTTTGCAGACCAGTCCTGAATTGAGAATGGTGTTTTTGAACTCTTCGATTGTCCTGCGAATAAGTTCTTCTCAGTTTCATTGTGATCAAAGTCAAAGCTAATGAATGCTCTTGGGTCAGCCATCTATTTTCTCCTTGCTTGTGGCAAATTGATGTTGATTACGGAAGGGCTTAAAATTTAATAGAAGGAAAAACAGCCGCGAATAGAACATCTTCCCTTATTCCTTATATCTTCTTATTGTGACACTAAGGCTCTTGCAACTATATTGCAACAAATTTTTCTGAAACCAGTAAATTTGCAGCCGACAAAATTTATGCAAGAAAACTTTTCAAACTCAATGCAATCGTAGAAGAAAGCAATAGGCACAAAGCCATGTTCTAAAGGGTTTTCCCCGTTTGAGATTTTGAAGTTGGAGGCTCTGCTCTCAACACTCAAAGTAGGATTTTGATCGAGGTGGTAAGTTCGCAGCAACGACTGGCCGCTTCTCTTTGAAATTGGGTAATAAATTAAGCGGAATTAATATGTGATGACAAATTTCAGAAAATGTCACCACTTATAGTGCCAACCTATGGACAATTTCAAATTCTCATCAATAGCACAGGAATAAAGGCCTTAAACACTTGTCACCAGTAGTTAATGTTACGGGTGTTGCGGCTCAGGCGGCATGTTCGTGCAGTCGGAAAAGTTTATTGAGGCGCACGGCGGCAAGCTGGGTGATGTGTCGATTTATGGTCAGGAATCGAACCCAACCACATGGCGCTTGGCGGCGATGAACCTCGCGATTCGCGGTATTGACTTTAACTTAGGCCGTGAACCAGGCGACACCTTTACCAAAAACCAGCACAGCGATTTACGCGCCGACTATATCCTCGCCAACCCGCCATTTAACATCAGCGACTGGTGGCATGGCAGCTTAGAAGGCGACCCGCGCTGGGTGTATGGCAACCCGCCACAAGGCAACGCCAACTATGCGTGGCTGCAGCATATGTTGTACCACTTAAAACCAACTGGCCGTGCCGGTATTGTGCTGGCCAATGGCTCGATGTCATCCAGCCAAAATAGCGAAGGCGATATCCGCCGCGCCATGGTCGATGCCGACGTGGTGGAAGTAATGGTAGCCCTACCTGGCCAGCTATTTTTTAACACCCAAATCCCGGCTTGTTTGTGGTTTTTAACCAAACAAAAAACCGCGCGCAAAGGCGAAGTGCTATTTATCGACGCCCGCAAACTGGGCCGCATGATTAGCCGTGTGCAAAGCGAGCTGGACCAAGCCGCTATTGACCGCATTGCCAATACCGCCAAAGCATGGCGTGGTGAGGACATGACCGGCGTTGAAGGTTTTGAACAAGGTTATCAGGACATCGCCGGTTTCTGCCGCAGCGTGCCGCTTAGTGAAATTGCTGAGCATGGCCATGTGCTGACACCAGGCCGTTATGTCGGTGCAGAAGAAGTGGAAGATTGCGACGAAGCTTTTGCTGACAAGATGATCATGCTGACCGAAAAACTGGCCGAGCAAATGGCCAAGGGTGCAGAACTAGACCAGTTAATCCGGCAGAAGTTGGGAGGGCTGGGATATGAGTTCTGAATGGACAAAATCTCAAACAATTGGCGAATTAATAGCCCGCGAAGGAGGTTCAATTAAAACAGGACCATTTGGAACTTCATTAAAAGCCAGTGAATATTCTGACGAAGGAGTTCCATTAATTTCGGTCAGAGAAATTGGACATGGTTCGTTTACTATTGATGCAAAAACGCCTCGTATTAGCTCTTCCACATTGAATCGTCTGCCAGAATACATTCTGGCGGAAGGTGATATAGTCTTCGCTAGAAAAGGCGGAATTGAACGTAGCGCTCTAGTTCGAAGGCCACAAGTTGGTTGGTTTCTTGGTTCTGATGGAATTCGCCTACGACCGCCAAAAACATGCGATTCACGTTTTCTAGCTTACGCACTGCAATCGAATGTCGTTAAAGAATGGCTTATTCAAAACTCGACAGGCTCTACGATGGCATCGCTGAACCAAGCAACGATAAGCAGACTACCGATTTCATTGCCTCGGCTACAAGATCAAGTATCAATCGCTAACTGTCTTGAAACAATTGACAATCGAATCAATCTGCTCCGCGAAACCAACGCCACTTTAGAGGCGATTGCGCAGGCGTTGTTTAAGTCGTGGTTTGTGGATTTTGATCCGGTGCACGCCAACGCAGGCACCCAATCCCCAAGCCTGCCCCCAGAAATTCAGGTCCTATTCCCAGCCACCTTCACCGACTCCCCCCAAGGCCCAACCCCTGAGGGGTGGACTGTTTCTTGTTTGAGTGAAATTTGCCAAATCGCAAGTGGAAAACGCCCTGAGATTCGTTCAGATGTTGAATGTGAAGGGGCAAAAGTACCTTTATATGGTGGCGCTGGTATCATGGGCTACACAGATAAATCATTATTTGATGTAAAGAAAATACTGACAGGCAGAGTCGGTACACTTGGTAAAGTGCATATTGCAACTCCACCATTCTGGGCTTCAGATAATGTGCTTGTTCTAACACCAAAGGATCAATCCAATTTCTATTTTTCTGTAAATTGGCTGTTGGCCATTGATGTACACTCATTAAATCGTGGCTCTACCCAGCCGCTTTTGACCCAAAAAGATCTTGGCGCACAGCAGCGTGTTTTGCCTTCAAAGGAAATCCTTATTGAGTTTGAGTGTGTAGTTGCCGAGCTTTATCTGAAAATTCAGGCAAATAGTCAGAAAGCTCAAACGCTTGCGGACCTACGTGACACTTTACTTCCACGCCTAATATCCGGCCAGTTGCGTCTCCCAGAAGCAGAACAAACCATCGCAGCAATTACGGATTAACCAAACTAGCTCAAGGAATAAAATGACAGAAGATCAGTTAGAGCTAGAAGAAATCAATTGGCTGAACGACACTGCGGCATCCAACTCATCGGTAGCGCAAATGTGTGATTTAATATTGAAAAACAGAGTGATACACTCAAAAAATACAATTAAATAGGTGCCACTATGATCAACGCATTGCAACTAGAAAACTTTGGGCCAACCCATAGCCTGCAGTGGACTGGCTTAAGTCATATTAATTTGATTATTGGTGGTAACGGCGCAGGCAAAACTTTTTTATTAAAGTCCATGTATAGCGCCATTCGCACGCTTGAGATTTACCGCCGTGGCCAAGAGCAGCGCAATGCAGCAGAGATTTTGGCAGACAAGTTATATTGGACTTTTCAACAAGACAAAATCGGCGACTTGGTGAGCAAGGGGGCCAGCACGTTAAGTTGTAAACTTACTGTCGATCAACGGGACTTTTCATACAGTTTTGGTAAAGAGACAACCAAAAGTATCGGAACTATTGAAAATCATGTTGCCCCCCGAAGCGCAAACTCGGTATTTTTACCGCCAAAAGAAGTGCTGAGCCTGCAGCACATTATTGTAAAAAGCCGGGAGCAAGATCAGGCTTTTGGTTTTGATGATACCTATTATGATTTGGCTAAAGCCTTGTCGTACCCTCCGCTGCAAGGCAAGAACTACAAAGAATTTGCTGCTTCTCGCACTAAGCTTGAAGATATTCTTGATGGCAAAATTGAATTTGATGCAGCCAGCCAATCATGGAAGTTTAAAAATAAACGAAATCAAAAGTTTCAAATTGGTGCAACTGCCGAAGGTATTAAAAAAATCGCAATTCTGGATACTCTGCTAGGCAACCGCCATTTATCCCCCGATTCAGTTGTGTTTATCGATGAACCAGAATCAGCATTACACCCGATTGCAATTGAGCAGCTGCTGGAAATTATTAGTTTGCTCGCGGCTACAGGGATCCAGTTTTTTATCGCCAGCCATTCGTATTTTGTTATCAAGAAACTTTATCTCATAGCTCAGCAAAAACAGTTGTCAGTGCCTGTATTGTCCTCAGTTGAGGATTCTTGGCAGCAAGCTGATTTGTTAGACGGAATGCCTGAAAACCCAATTATCAGGGCATCAATTGACTTATACCGCAAGGAAGTGGAGCTGAGCTTAGGATGATAACCATTGAAGAGTCAGGGATGAACTTTGGTCCGTTTTCAGTTGCGGATTGCCTTGAACTAGAAAAATGCCAGACGTACAACCTTATTAAAACAGGTGTAAAAATGGCAGAGTTTGCAGTGATTAAGCAGCAAGGCGGATTACCTGTGATCTGGATTGTAGAAGCAAAAAGCTCTGCGCCTCAACCTGGAAATCTTCAGCATTTTAGTCTGTATATTGATGAAATCCGGCAAAAACTTACCAATGCCTTACAACTGCTTTTTGCCGGCAAATTAAACCGACATCCTGATTGGAATGCCAATTTACCAGCAAACTTTAGGGGCCTAACTTTCCAGGAAGATTTCAAGCTGATATTGGTGATTCGAGGGCATTTAGAAGAATGGTTACCTCCTGTGCAAGACGAGTTGAAATTGGCGCTGTTAGCTACCGTTAAAACCATGGGTTTGAAGCCAAATGCCGTTGTGGTTATAAACGATCAAGAGGCCACCAAACAAAGATTGATTACCCAAGTCGCATAGTCAACAAACCTCAAGAGTCAAAAGGCTATTTCTTATTTTCTGATTATTCCTGATTTTAAAAAGGACTTGAAATGGCGTTAACAAAAGACGGTTTTAGAGCATATCTGGCAAGTAAAACATGGAGTATCTCGTCCCCTATTAAAATTGCACGTGCCACATTAATTGATATGTATTGCTCTGCACTGGACACAATTGCGTCACAATTTGAAATTGATATTTGGAACCTTACTGAACAGACACAACTTGCTGAATTTACCCGTGTTTATATCAATTCTTCAGAATATGCGGCGATAAAAAATCAAAGTAATACGCCCTTACTTGCATTAAAAGCTTGGGCGGAATTTGTTTCACACGAAAACATACCATCAAAAATCAAGTGTTACTTGTTAACTTGGAACCCTGAGCACTTTAAAGCCGGTGGTGATGCTGGCGTTAAGCCGAATATAAGCAACCGCTGGACTTGCCATAGCCAACAACCGAAGTTAGGCGATCGCGTATTTCTGGTTCGAGTCGGTGTGGAGCCAAGAGGCATTGTGGCGAGCGGTATTGTTAGCCGAGAATCCTTTGAAGATGCCGACTGGCGTGACCCTACGCAAACACGTCGGTATATCGAGTTTATCCCCGATGATATTCGCCCGACGCTGGCCGACGGCTTGCTGCCGCTTCATCAACTAGAGCAATTAAACACGGCCCCTCATGAAACTTTTCGTTGGAACCCGCAAAGTTCTGGCGTCGCTATTCCTGCGCCAATCGCTTCATTACTTAATGACAAATGGAATAATACCAAGCCTTCAAGGAATACTATGCTCACGTCAATCCCCCATAACCAAATCCTGTTTGGCCCACCAGGTACTGGTAAAACTTACAATGTGATTGATAAAGCTTTGGCTATTTTGGCGCCCGAACTGCTGCAGCAAGCGGGAATCGACCGTGCCGCGTTACAAACTAAATTCGCTGAATTCGAAAAGGCCGAACAGATCGCATTTGTGACGTTCCACCAAAGCTTTAGTTATGAGGATTTTGTAGAAGGCTTACGTGCCGAAACATCTGAAACTGGCGAGCTTAACTACCGTGTGGTGGATGGCGTGTTTTTAACGATGTGCAAGCGTGCTCAAAGCGGGCGTGTGGCCAAAGATGACCCGTTTGACCAAGCACTTGCCAAGCTAGAACAAAAAATCGAGCAAAGTGAAGATGGCCATATATCGATGCAAACTAGCCAAGGAAAACACTTTAAGGTGTCGTATTCCGGCGGCGATACATTTCTATTTTTCCCTGCAAGCAACCCCAATTTAAAAAACGGCTATACCGCCAATTTAAAGTTTGTTCGAGAGCTATACGAGACTGGCGAAACCAAGGCATATAACCTTTCTTATGTAAAAGGCATGCTGAGTTATTTAAAAAGTTCATGTGGATTACCTAACAACTTTCGCAAAGTCGTTGATGCTCAAAGAAAACCTTTTGTACTTATCATCGATGAAATCAACCGCGGCAATATTTCGCGGATCTTCGGCGAGCTGATCACCCTATTGGAGTCGTCGAAGCGTGAAGGGGCAACAGAGGCTTTATCCGTGACGTTGCCCTATTCACGTAGCAGTTTTGCTGTACCCGACAACCTCTACATTATTGGTACTATGAACATTGCCGACCGCTCATTAGCAGGCCTTGATTTGGCGTTGCGTCGACGTTTTACCTTTATTGAAATGCCACCTCGGCCTGAGTTATTGGACGATGTTAATGTGGAAGGCGTCAATATCGGTGCGCTGCTGCGGGTAATAAACCAACGTATCTCAGTTCTGCTGGACCGCGACCATTGTATTGGACATGCCTACTTTATGCCGCTTATGGAAAACAATCATTTAGAGCTACTTCGCGATATCTTCAAACAAAAAATCATACCGTTGCTGCAAGAATACTTTTTTGAGGATTGGCAACGCATTCGCTGGGTGCTCAATGACCAAAACAAAGCGGATTCAGCTGCCTTTGTGGTAGAAGACCAATCGCTATCAATTGATACCTTATTCCGAGGAATCGAAAGAGGCCTGCCGAATAGAACGGTTTGGCAATTAAACGAAGCGGCGTTTGATAACATTGCGGCATACCAAGGGATTTTGTGAGCCCACGTAAGCACGTGATGGTGCGCGAGTACGCTCGGCTAACGTGTAGCGCCTTGACAGAGCAAAGCTTAGACCGAGCGCAAATCAGTGAAACAGCGTTTGATTGGTTGTGCCAATTGGCCGCTAGTTTCAGCTCTGCAGGGGCCAAGCTGTTGCAACTGGATGACCGCAAGTGGCTGCGCTTAGACAGTTATGTCGGCGTATTGGAAAGCCCGTGCGGCCAAGTGATCGAAGTGTTGCCGAAAATTCATGACACCGATGATTGTGCAACTAAATCACGTGAGCTGCTGTGCCGGTTAATTGCTGAAGCGATGGAGCTACCGACTCGACAAGCGGAAAACGCGAGCTTAGCGCTTAAGCACAATAGTCTTTCAGAATGGGTGATGGCTCAATTTCTAGCAGAACTCGATTACCTGTTAAAGCGCGGCCTGCGCTTTGACTATCTGCGTGTTGAAGAAGAGCAGCGCTACCTGCGCGGTCAATTGAACGTAGTACAACAACTTAGGCAACCGCCTGGACGCCAGCATCATTTTCAGATCCGCCATGACATCTTTGTGCCCAACCGAGCGGAAAACCGTTTGCTAATGTCGGCACTGCAGCTGGTGTGTAAAGCGACCCAAGATGCCGAAAACTGGCGTTTGGCGCATGAATTGCGAAGTCAGTTACTGGAGTTACCATCAAGCAGTGATATTGCCGCAGATTTCAAAGCATGGCGCGATGATCGCTTGATGGCGCATTACCAGGCCATTAAACCTTGGTTAGAGCTGATTTTGTATCAGCGCATGCCACTGGCAACAGTAGGCTATTACCGTGGCATCAGCATGCTATTCCCGATGGAGCGGTTGTTCGAAGTCACGGTTGCCAAAGCGCTGCAAAAAGCCGCAGTGACGCTCACCGGCAGCAATAAAGCTATTAAGACGCAAATTAGAACTGCGGCGTTGTGCAGATATCAACACCAGCCTTGGTTTTTACTTAAACCCGACCTTAGCACCGAGTTTGATGGCCAACACTGGATTATGGATACCAAATGGAAGCGCTTGGATCTAAACGATACTGCGGCAAAGTTTGGATTGAGCCAGCAGGACTTCTATCAAATGTTTGCTTATGGCCACAAATATCTGGCAGGTTCAGGCAACTTGGTACTGATTTATCCAGCGTGGCAAGGCTTTCCTGCCGATACGCAACCGCTGCATTTTTGCTATTCAGACGAATTGAGTTTGTATGTGCTTCCTTATGATTTAGAAGACAAAAATGCGGCTAAAAACTTGATTTCATGGCTGCAACAAGGTAATAAACAACAGGTAACCGCGGTAGCGTAAATTAGGGACAAAGGATGACCGAGGATCAGCTCGAACAGGAAGTTTTGCAGTGGTTCACTGAAACCGGCTACACCCATATTTCTGGTTACGATATCGCGCCCGATGGCACCGCCCCCGAACGAGCCGATTATGTGCAACCAGTTCTGATTGAGCGCCTGCGGTATGCCATTGCCCGCATCAACCCGCAAATACCACTAGTGGCCCGCGAAGATGCCATCCAGCAAGTTTTGGATTTAGGCATTCCCGCGCTATTAACTGCCAACCGGCATTTTCATAACTTGTTAGTTAATGGCGTACCGGTTCAATACCAAAAAGACGGCGAGACCCGTGGTGATTTTGTTTACCTGATTGATTGGGAAAACCGCCTGGGTCTGAATGAATTTTTGGCGGTCAATCAATACCGCTTGCAAGGACCGAAGCATCAGCGTCGGCCGGATATTATTCTGTTTATCAACGG
>Ga0247722_10001647_pt1 | contig 12191 bp, 12 predicted proteins | sample MSEWelMarce3H_FC_FD_189094 | JGI IMG/M metagenome (GOLD analysis project Ga0247722, IMG submission 189094) | Subsurface sediment microbial communities from gas well in West Virginia, United States - MSEEL Well Study Marcellus 3H_FC | ecosystem: Environmental > Terrestrial > Deep subsurface >... | reverse complement strand
AGTAATTGGGACCATAGTAATTGGGACCATAGTAATTGGGACCATAGTAATTGGGACCATAGTAATTGGGACCATAGTAATTGGGACCATAGTAATTGGGACCATAGTAATTGGGACCATAGTAATTGGGACCATAGTAATTAGGACTTACGTCTCCTTTATATTATTCTCTAGTGCTAACTTTACTTATAGGTGTGAATGACTACAAAGGTGAGAAACCTAAGTACCCATGTTCTTTGTGTGGTATTAACAAGCGTAGTGATCATCATCATAATTTTAATAAGGTTGGTACTAATACTTGCAAGGTGTGCTTCAAGAAACAAACTAGCACATGTACTAAAAGTATACTTAATGTTAGTCAGCCTCTTACTATTGCTAACATTAAAAGTCTCCCTCACAAATCAACCACTCAGTCCATCCTTTAAGATGATACAATCAGTGTAGGTAGCAAGAGACTCCATCCAGATGAAGACAATCTTGTATAGCAGTGTGGTAATGAGTTCATAATGCCTATGAATACCAAGAGGCAGAAGATTTAAGAAGCACCTTAACACCAGCCATATCAACAACCAGAGCAAGACGATCCATTTGCTCAAATGGGCGACAGTACTGGTATTGACACTAGCATGCAAGATGAAACACCAGAGGCAACCAACACTGATGTATCACATACTGTTTAAGCTGTTAATGAACTGGATACATCCATCACTACTATCGGAAGTACTAAGTGTTTCAGAGTGGTTGCTCATACAGATGACGGGATTGTCAGACAACTCAAAGAGATAGAGTCGAACAATAAGAGTATTCTCATGAATGCGTTGATCGTTTAAGACATTTGCCATATGTTCACTCAAAAGTATATTCTCAACCATATAAGTACTGGTGTACACCCTAAACTCATTGAATGTATTGCTGAAGTACTGGAGAGAACCGAGTCTCTTAAATCTGAGTAAGTTGCTGGATTGTTTGCTGCTTCATTTGTACTTGGTGATACTGTATGGGCCGAAGTAATTAAAGCCTTGAGATTAATGGATGATGCTTAAAGGAAAGAGTCCCTTAAAGATTTCTCACTTGTCTTTAATAAGTGGTACAAAGAACCTGTGACTGAATGGTGCTGCACCTATTGGAACTACTTGAGCACTGAGCAGTTCACCTTGTTAAAGTTCATCAAAGCGAATCCCACTCCTGTTGACAGCGACTTATTAATGCTGTCACTATGCGTTCACATTGGTAATGATATCAAAGATTTCAGTAAGAGTGTATCTGCCTTTGTAAGGAATGCTGAAAGTACTATGGATCTCATTTGCGATGCTGTAATGGGAAAGCCTAAGCAGAACAAGATTACATTCGCGTAGTTCATTGAACTTACCTCGGTGTTGTAGAAGAAATCGTACAGGGATGCAGTCAACACTATTGAGACACAATTGCTCGCAATACCAATAAAGGATTGGATAGACGAAATCAAGTCGGCTCATGTAACTTCTAGTATATCAACTAGTGTAAGCTGCCAGACATTCCTTGATGAGCTAATCTCAGCATACGGCAAGCCCTCTGACTCAAAGTTTGCAGTTGATCTTATGCAAGTAGATGAACGTTTTGCTATGCTCATGTAGGTAGTCCAGAATCCTCCGAACGTTAGACAGTTCGCTCTTCCTCAATACAGTCTTGGAATGTTAAAGACTCAGGCAAGATAGTTATGGTGTGTACCTTCCGGTCAAGGTAAAGGAAGGATATAATACACCCTGATAGTTATAGCCCTCCTCCTTAATGGCTTTACTAAGGTTCACTTGGTGCATAGTTCCAAGCAACTACAGAAGAGAGATGCAGATGAATTTGGTGACTACCTGTAATTACTAGACGACCCAAATCAAGTTGAAGGCCACACTGATATAGACTTTGAAGTTCAGGATGGAGAATTAGTTATAGTTGATGAGTCTGATTCTCTGATGTACAGCAACCCTGATAAGTTTAGAGACTTCATAGCTAAATGTGCTTGTGTGTGCTTCACTGCAACTCCAGATGACCAAGAACCAAATGGAATGGATGCTAAAGTACTTGCTGCAATGTAATTCAAGTAGTACCATTATATCCTTAACAAGGTGGAGCAGAAAATTAACCTCGACTTTGATGAGCACCTCCCCTCAATGACTACTGAAGAGAAGGCTAAGAAGGTCAAAGAGTATGCTGCTATTGGTCCTGTAGTCCTCTATTGCAGTACTGATCTTCATGAAGAGATCAAGAAGCAGGACCTCGAGATTCTTGTAGCTGATCAAGATGTGGATCACACTATATTGAAAACCCTTGATCAACAAGTTAATGGGAAATTCAGAGTGGTAGTCGCTCTAGACAAGTCAGCCATGAGAGGGCTAGACTATAGATCATCAGATAAGATCTAGATGACTCTTATTGTAGCTAAGTCATTCGACAACATGAGAGAAGCAATGCAAGGCTACTACAGAGTGGGAAGATTTGGCGACAAGTGTCTAAGAGTCATATTTAAAGATAACCCATTGATAGATATGAAAGCACTTGCTGCATATAAGATGAATGCCTTCAAGTTTGTATCAGCGATGGCAAAGAAGCCTGTGATCATGAAGCCCATCACAGTAAAGGAGATAGTAGTACCAGATAAGAAACCTAATGCTATCGCTGTCACTAAATCTGCTCCTTACTCATCATCAATGGGAAGGAAGAGAGTAAATGCGCTATTGTCTACTTCGAATGATGGAATGAAGTAGCAGTAAATTTAATTTGTGGCAGATAAGAAGATGGTCTGACCACAGACAACAACAACAATAACAACCCAACACATTAATCAAGATGACAGGTAGTAAGAAGAAAGCCTGGTTCATTGAAATTTTAGAACAAAAAATTATATATTAGTTAATAAAATTCAACATAAACATTGCCTTTGTCTGTTTCAACATTCCGCCATTGCTGGTCTCCGTCAATTGTTTATATCTATTATAATAATCTCTAGGGTCCCACCTCAAATTATAATACAAAATATTAACACTAAATATTCTAATATTTTTAGATAAATTAAATCGTGCAAACTCGAGTGATCACTGATCACTGATCACTAACTTTTACAGTACACTTTTCTATATAGTTTTCTATAGGGATTTTTTAGTGATCAGTGATCAGTGTTCACTGGGGATTATCAATTAAACTTTACATATATTCATTCCAGGGTATTTGGGGTTAAACCCCAAATAATAAAAGGTGGCAAAAAGTGACATTTAATTAATAAAAACAAATAATACAATTCAATTTAATTAAACTAAATTTTAATCTATGTTTATAATATATAATTAATTATTAAAGAGGGCTCTTAAATCCAGAATACAATAACAAACACCCTAATAAAACCAAACATACACACAATAGAACTCAATCAGGACACAAATTCATGGTATGAAATTTAGTGGATCTCACTTTTTTAAGAAGGCCAATAGAACCCTCATAGTGGCAATCTACCATTCGGTCTATGAACGAACCTCAAGTTCAATGGGTCCACTTTTCACCTTTCACAAACTCAAAAAGAATTTAATCATCATATTCTACAAGATTTTCTAAGACATTCTGTCGGACTAGATTTTTTTGGAAGTGAGGGGAACTCATTTTTTTTCTGACTTTTTTGTCGAAAATGGCCAATCTAGGATTATGATGAAAATTTTGGAAAGATTTTAACTCCCTCCCTACTTTGATTTGAAAAAATCCGAGTTGATATTCTTTCATTCCAACACAGAATTGAGTAAAGCCCATATAGTTTGGTCACTGGAGGCAAGGATGAAAAAAAAGTAAATTTTATGATCGACCATTTCTCAACCATTTTTCAGGGTCAGAGCGCCTGAGCCCATTTCTTTTTTGTCTTCACCTCATCATGATGGAGTAACTTTCATGTAAGGTTTTGTGCAAGTAATTTGTAGATAATGACCTGGATAGTTTAAATCAATAAGTTTTATAAGTGGCAGGTAAGTGGTTGTGGAGATATAAATATTTTTCGGTCCGTGCAGAGGGCGTGAGCGCCTAAGCCCTTTTTGGCCCTCAAAAACTTTTTTCCTTCACCTCGCCCTGATAGAGTCATTTTCATTCCAAACTGTCTTACGGTGATTTATAGATTATGATATGGTTAATTCAAATCAATATATTTTATAGGCAGTAGAAACGTGATCGTTGAGATATAGGCATTTTTCGGTCCCTAAGGAGGCCGCTCTAAAAATCCCTGCAAAAGCGGGTTCCTCGTCTTGCCCCGGCTCCAGCTCCTCACTAAGACTCGTTAACTCCTTGGGCTCTTAGATGAAGTTGTACATCCTTATATATTCTATGCCTGTATATGCACATTAAGTGGTATATACTCAACCAATGGGGAGCTAGGGGTCTTTTATCGCCCGTAAGGAGGCCGCTATTTTGCAGGAGATTTTCGCAGGAGATTTTCGAACCAACATTTTTCTGGGGTTTAGTATATTTTAACATAAATCTCAACTCTGCCACCTCGTTTTTTCTTTTATTGAACATTTTTGAGGTGATAAGGTAACAGATGACAGGGTAAGAAGGTGACAGGGTAAGAAGGTGACAGGGTAAGAAGGTGACAGGTGGTAGGGTTGAGATTTGAGTCAAAATACACCAAACTCACTCAATTCAATTCAATTCAATTAGATACTACGATCCCATTACTACGATCCATTAATACGAGTCCATTAATACGAGCCCGTTACTACGAGCCCGTTACTACGAGCCCATTACTACGAGCCCATTACCATAAGCCCATTACTACGAGTCCATTACTACGAGTCCATTACTACGATTCCATTACTACGATTCCATTACTACGATTCCATTATTACAAGCATTACTACGAGCCCATTACTACGAGCCCATTACTACGATCCCGTTACTACAATCCCATTACTATGATCCCATTACTACGAGGTGAATATTTAACCTAATTATAAACTCTGATTAGTATTAATATAGCAATTCATCTGGAGTGTGGTGGGAAGTGAAGAAGGAGTGGTAGGATGTGTTAGGGAGCGAAGTAGGGAATGTGAGCAATTAATTCCCTGCTCACTATTAAAATTAAAGCAACAGGTTAATTTGGGCAAGTAAACCGTTAATACCAATAGTATCTTTCGAAGATTACTTCAGGGTTATAAAAAGCTTGTTACAAAAGCTTATAAATAATTATTAAAAATGAAGAAAAAAGCCCACAACATTTTCAATTAAGCACCTTGCATATAAGAAGACCAAGAAAGCCTTTTATAAAATATTAATAGCTCGCTTATACAAGCCACCAACTCATAAATACTTTAACCAGTTTCAAAAATTCAATCATTATACAAGGGAAGAAAAAATTGGTTAGGTTAACCTTGTGGGTTTGGGATTTAGTTGTACAGTAATGGAGATATTCGTGAAGGATACTTTAAGAATGGACTTTTATCTGAAAGAGGTAAATATACTTGGGCTAATGGGGATCAATATGAAGGCGATTGGCTTGAAGGCAAGAAAACAGGCAACGGTTTACTTGTGTGTGCAAATTGAGATCGTTATATGGGTGACTGGCATGAGGATAAGATGACAGGCAAAGGTAAATATACTTGGGCTAATGGTGATCAATATGAAGGCGATTGGCTCGAAGGCAAGAGAACAGGCAAAGGTTTACTTGTGTATGTAAATGGAGATCGTTACGAAGGCGATTGGCATGAGGACAAGAAAACAGGCAAAGGTAAATATACTTAAGCTAGTGGTGATCGTTATGAAGGCAATTTTCTTGATAATTAGAGAACAGGCAAAGGAAAATACACTTGGACAAATGGAGATCATTACAAAGGTGACTGGTTTGAAGGCAAGTAGACAGGCAAAGGTAAATACACTTGGAAAAATGGAAATTGTTACGACGGCAATTGGATTGAGGGCAAGAGAACAGGCAAAGGCTTACTTACGCACAAAAATTGAGATTTTTACGAAGGGAACTTCGTTGAGGGATAAATAAACGGCAAGGGCGTATATTCGTGGGTCAACGGGGATCTCTATGAGGGTAACTTCCTTGAAAATAAAATTGCTGGCACAGGCGTATATACTTAGAAAGGGAACCGCCATGAGGGTAGCTTCATGGGCATATATATTTAAAACTCCCATGAAAATTTTATTATCAAGGAGAAAGAAGCACGTATATGGATCAGAGAGAATCGTGATAAGGACGAATTAATTGTGAAGAAAAAGTTGGCAAGTAGGCACATCATTCATTAATTAGACTGGGAAAACATGTATATACACTTTTATGACATTGAGACTGGAAAACAATCGAAGTATTTAATTAATTTTAATAATTACATCCCTAAGTTTTGTAAGGCAATATTAACCACTCATGGACGCTTATTCTGTATTGCAGGCCGTAATTAAGACATATGCTGTGATTGGATGCTGGAATACATAGAAGAACATAACTTCCTTGAATACAGAGCCCATTTAAATGACGCCAGGTCAAATTTCACTTCAATTTATGAGTCTTAAAATAATAGAATTTATGTTATTGGAGGCAATGATACCAAGAACTTTTACAAAAAATGTGAGTATTATGATGTTGATGCAGATAAATGGACAAGTATTGCAAAACTAAATGTAGCAAGAGATTAAGCAGCATGTTGTGTTGTCAATACTAAATTTATCTATGTATTTGCTGGTCGTATATAATTCTCTCCTGGGGAAATCACGGATGTTTGTGAACTTTATGACGTTGAGAAAAACTTCTGGGAAATACTAAACGTAAATAATAAAATTGCTTGGATACCTTGCGATTTATCCATGGCTTTTTAAACCGGGCCATCCTCAATCTTAATCTTTGGTGGTTTTGACAAGGCTAAAAGAACAAATGCAACTTTCACTTTTAATACTAACAATAAAACTATCGAGAGGTCCGGTGATCTGCCGACTGTGGGGTCTTTCTCAACTATGATCTTTTTAATAGATGATTTCTTATACACATTCGGTTGGAATAACACGTAATAAAGTCTCTATAAATATAATATAGTAGATAGTTAATGGAAGGTTGAAGAAGAATTTACCGTTTGAACCAATAAATTATATTTGATTAGTTTTAATATATTTTGCAATTCATGCTAGTGGAGAACATTTATTGCTAATTTATCTAATAATTATGTTAATATCGCTGCTATTGATACTAATGCATAATGCTATTTATGGCAGCCAGTTGAGTTTTGTAAGTATTGTGCTGGAAAAGTTTTATTTTGTTAATTTAAGCGTGATTGTGGATTAGTTCACTCCCTAGGAGGACTGTCCACCGCTGCTTGATACGAATTTGTATTTCAAATTTGCTTGTACGTGACTAACGTTCTAATGTAAATTTTTAGGTTCTTTTAGGAGGCCGTGTTAAAAAGTACTATTATATAAAAACTATTAAAAAGTATTTTACAGCTAATTAACCAAGTTTGAGCCTTTGTTATTTAGAATTGTATCTGTAGTGTGATATTCAAGTTGGGTTTATGGTATGTTGGACTTATTTGTGCACTTCATTTTAAATATAACGAATTAATATTATTATTGTTATAAGAGAGCGGCTAATTTAATATTATTATTATTGTTATTAGAGAGCGGCTAATTTAATATTATTATTGTTATAAGAGAGCGGCTAACTTAATATTATTACAATTTTAAAAATGCAGACCTGCCGAAAACTTACCTAACGCAAAAAAAGTTTACTTTAATTATGTAAACAAATTCACGAATTAATTGAACTTGCTGATAAGCATGGTGCAATAGTAAAAAACTTTGATTTGATAAAAAATATGATACAAAATTAATGTTTGGGGTAAGTCTAATTTGTTGACACTCTTTTAGAATTTGTTTGAAAGACCAAAGGAATGCCACAAACGACGTCAGTCATCTTTGTTTGTTGAAAGGGGTAGCTTTAATATAACTTGCTGAATAAGATTATTGTTGGAAAGAAAACTACGTGTTTATACGAAGTTGTGACGATTAATCTTTCAATAATCAGCTAGAAAAGCTTTCTAAAGCACTGATAGCTCCAGTCTCCAGGAAAACTCAAAATTTTACACAATTTAAATTCAAATTCAACAAAGAGCGCTTAAAAGTAGAGCAGTTTATCCAGATTTTTAATTAAGACTTTAAAAGATTTGTAAACGAAGCAAAGAAAGAAGGTGAGGCTCTTAAAAATGATCGTATAAAATGGATCAAATAAAAACAGTAAGAACTAAAAGTTTTTGATTAACCGCCTGGCATTGTTGAAGACGATTTGGTTGCTTAAATTCATAACATAGCTCAAATTTTAATGAACGCCAGCAATTTTACTCAACTTCTTCAAAATATATAAATAAAAAAGCCAAAATTTTACTTTGAGCAAATTCAAAACAGTGTTCCGAATGATTCATAACCGAAAATCAACGAGATTCTTTAATAAAAGTAACATTAACTTCATTCAAAATCTGATAAAACTTGACGCAGTCATTTAAATTAAGTAATTGCTGAATGGATTTTAAAAGGGAGTATTTAATTACCAGTAACAATTGGAATAGCAAGGTTTGGGTTGCTTTAGATAATCATTTAGACGCTCGGATAAATTTTCCGGAACGAAATAAAGTAAACAAAAAAATAAATTAATTAATTAATTTAATAAATCTCTATCATTTGGTAAGATTAATAGCTTCCCTGTAGTAATATAAAATAGCTTTTAATTGCTATTTCAAACATACAAAGGCATGAACCAATCATATTTAACTCGCCAAAAATTTGTACCGGCCCACTGTCCATGCTTTTTGTATTATACAATCCTTAAAATTTAATAATATTCAATTTATTAAGTGATTTTCAGTTTAAATGTGGATGTTAAAATGAATGTAATTCACACATGTGTTTATGTTTTAAGCATGGTATCAAATGTTTTGATTTTTGCAAGTGTCATTGCTCGAGTATTAAATTGAAATAAGAAACAAATTTTAATCAATAATAAGTTTCAGCAAGGACTAACTTGATTATTAATAATTATGATGAAATGTCAATTTCAAATCAATAAATTTTAGACTAATAAGATTTAGATGAAGAAGACCTAAAAATTGTATATGATTTGCAAACCAACTAGAATTATTATCTTGACGTGAGTTAAAATTATGTATTAAAAGTAACTGTTTGATGCAGTAGAAACATAAACCTTAATCCCATATTAACAATGTAAATGCTGAATTTAAATCAGTTGCTTGAAATTTTATTGTTTTAATCTAATGAATTTAATATATTTATCATAATTTAAGAGTTAACTTTTGAGGTTTAGTGAGCAGATTTATGTTTATATATAAGCGTTAAATATGTATTCAAGCCTGAATAAATAAAAATCAGACTATAAATTATTAAAATAATTGTTTATGACATGATTTAAACTATTCCTTTGTTAGAGAATGCAAACAGTTTTGTTCAAAAAACAATACTGAATGCATCCGACACTGAAATATTATCTTGCTCAAATTTTATGGTATAATTTCATTTGTGAGCAATTTGACACTATTTCAGTATCTCGGACTGTGCAAATCTCAGAATAAGTATTTTGTTTAATATTTATTATTAAATTTAAGCCATTATCTCAGTAATCACGGTTATATAACACTATGTAAGCCCGTTTACTGCGACAGCTGGATTACCGCTTCTAATTAACACGGCTAGGGCCACCGCTTTCGTTCCCATCATGTGAATTCGGCAAGCAAATTTCTATTCAAATAAATTTTAAACGCTTTTTCTCTTTGTTTATTATATTTAAATACCTTGAGCCCTCTTCATTCCCTTCCATTAAACCAAATCTGACTCGAGCCTATAATTTCTTGATTTAACGAAGATACTCTGTGTTATTTGTGTTATTCCGGCTTTCCTCATCAATTTTTATCTTGAGTTGAAAATCCAATTGCTTCTACCATTTCTGCCAATATTTTTATTACTCTTTAACATTGGTTCAATTTTAACACAGACAGTTAAATAGAAGCAACAACAAACCTTAAAAAGATTAATGACATCCTCATGACCTCTCGATATTCTCTAACACTGCATGAGCAATTCATCTTTCCTGCCTGATTTTTAAATGCTCTATTTCTCTATCCTTTAACTTTAACTCTTATTTGCTTATCTTTGTGGATGTTCCTTCATTTATATGCGAGACACAGTTCATGAAGCCCTCTGACCTTCAGCAATCGCTAAGAAATTCATAACACGACGTTGTTGTAGTTGTAGTTTGAATAAATAATAAGTATTATAAACGATATTCACATTTTATATGTTAAAGTGTGGAGCTTTAGCTCGCCGAATTGTAATATACTTAATGTAATTGTAAGAGAGTGATGAATATGTTATGTTAAGTTAAGTTAAGTTAAGGTATTTTAATGTGTAATCGGAGATTAACTCCGGACACTGTTGTTTAAAATTGAACATAATCAAACTTCATAACGGAGCTGCTATTATGTATTATAATAAAACATTGATGAATATAACACATAAGCGAACAGAGCAGCGCTTTAATATTATGACATGTAAACTTAATTATAGTTAGGATAATCAAACTTTTCATTTATTTGATGGGAGCTCTAATTTTACTTAGACCTCCAGTTGGCTATCGATTCCCCGCTCTTCTATGCCTTAGCAGTCATTTATTGACGACACAAAACTTACTTTGCATCACAAGAGCATACACCCACCCAAGGATATCGTATATAGCCAACCCTTTCCCGTTTCACCATACAGCGTGCGCCTACTTTCGGGTGTAAGTACCCTATTAGGAGCTGTACTTCTGAAATCTTCAAGCCGGGATTGCTTTATAAGCCATTATCGTAGGGATCACGGTTATATACCACTATAACATCCCCATTTACACTGCGACGGCTGGGATCACCGCTCCTAATTAACACGGCTAGGACCACCGCTTCTGTCCGCAACATTACTGCACTCACAGCAGATGTCACGACTTGCCCGATTCTCAAAAGAGCAGGAGGCCAACCTGTTTTCCATTTGTGTTGTATGGCCAGCCAAACAACACCTGGACCCATGCAGAGCCCACCATATATGCGCAGATCAACACGAATATTGGGTACTCGTGGCAGCTATCCATATACAGTTGCATGGGGATCACAGAGAAGAGTACTCTGCTTTGCAGGGATCGAAGAGCCATCACTTGGCAACTTTGAACAATTGGACCATTGTATCAACTTTGCCAAGTGTTCTAGACTATCCCGATATGCCTTATGATTTGCGTTCAAATGACTGTCGCGTTGCTGCTAAATTAGTATTCACTAATACTAAATACACACCCTTGGTCCACAGATGTGTTGAGTCTTACACTTGACTGTTCAGGCGAGCAAAATTATGCTCCAGCCATCTTCACAGACGACAGGATCGAAGGCCAGGTACGATCATGCCCCATCTATTGCCCAAATAGCAGTCTATAATCCAAGCAATAGGGTAAATGTACTTCAGAGCAACTTTAGACAATGATATATATGTCCCATGAAATACTCATGTGAACATTCTTCCTGGTAACATGGCCAACTTGTATTAATGTTCCGACTCCAGAAGTCCAGAAACATTGCAATCATCATGTCTATAGCAGTCATGAAGACAGTATATAATCCTTACCTCGGTTGGAGGACACCTTATGTAAACTCAGATATACAGGGATTAGAATGCTCCAACACATTCTACGAGTCCGTTTTACATAAGTTGGTAACATACTACCAGTGTCGAGGGGGAAGAATGGGACATGGGACATTGATATTTACTTTTGTAATTTGGGCTAACCGTCATCTTTAATTTATAATTACTTTATTAACGGTCGTTAAATTTATCGATTTTATTTGTATTTTGTGAATTAAATGTTACCTTTTTGTCACCTTTTGTTACCTTTTATTTGGGGTTTATACCTGTCCGAGGGTAGATATCTACCCTATATCTCCTACTCTCATGCCCAAGCAACGGTCACCCTGTCAACCTTTCACCCTGTCACCTCAAAAATGTCAATAAAAGAAAAACGAGGTGGAAGAGTTGAGATTAATGTCAAAATATACCAAACCCCAGAAAAATTTTGGTTCGAAAATCTCCTGCAAAAATAGCGGCCTCCTTACGGGTGATAGAAGACCTCTAGCTCCCCATTGGTTGTATATATACCATCTAATGTATAATAC
>Ga0247722_10001645_pt1 | contig 12200 bp, 11 predicted proteins | sample MSEWelMarce3H_FC_FD_189094 | JGI IMG/M metagenome (GOLD analysis project Ga0247722, IMG submission 189094) | Subsurface sediment microbial communities from gas well in West Virginia, United States - MSEEL Well Study Marcellus 3H_FC | ecosystem: Environmental > Terrestrial > Deep subsurface >... | reverse complement strand
ACTCAGTTTTCCTAAATTTAGTTTCTAAGGTAAACTTGGTTCAGTAATTTTCCCCAGTATTTGTACTTTCAAATACTTTGCGAGTCTTAATCTCCAATCACCACCGAGACACGCATCATGTCTCGATTGGTTGATTTATGTCATTTAAAGATCTAGGTGTTAACCCTGCACTCGTTAAGGCGCTGGTTGCGGCTGGGATAGAGAAACCGTTTCCGATTCAAAAGGCTACGTTGCCGGATGCGATCGCCGGAAAAGACATTTTAGGTAGAGGCCAGACCGGTTCTGGAAAAACTTTAGCTTTTGGTTTGGCCTTGATGACAAGACTTGCTGGCAAAACTGCTGAATCAATGAGGCCGTTGGGATTGGTGTTATCACCAACGCGAGAGCTGGCAATGCAGATTAGCGATGTTATTGCGCCATTGTCACGGACAGTGAATTTAAATTCACAGGTTGTTGCGGGTGGGCTTTCATATTCAAAACAGATCCAAGCGTTAAAGCGTGGTGTGCCAATTGTGGTTGCAACACCTGGAAGATTGATTGATTTAATTAATAAGAAGCATATTAGATTAGATGATATTCAAATAACCATCTTGGATGAAGCTGATCAGATGGCAGATATGGGCTTCTTGCCAGATGTTAAGAAGATTTTGGATCAAACCAAGCCTGGTGGGCAGAGAATGTTGTTTAGTGCCACATTAGATAGAGATGTAGATAGCTTGGTTAAGAAGTACTTAAAGAATCCAGTTACGCACTCATTGGCTAATGAGAAATCAACTGCTGGAAATATGACTCATCATGTGCTTGTGATGGAGCAGGCAAGCAAAGATGTTATTACGGCATCTATTGCAGCGCGTAAAGGTAAGAGTATTTTCTTTGTTAGAACAAAACATGGCGCAGATAAACTGGCTAAGCGAATGAATGAGTCTGGTGTGGCAGTGGGCGCACTACACGGTGGCAAGACACAGGCACAGAGATCTAGGGTGCTTGAGGGATTTAAGATGGGAAAGACAAATGCACTTGTTGCAACAGATGTTGCAGCGCGTGGTATTCACGTTGACGATGTGTCACTAGTAGTTCATGTTGATGCACCAGAAAATCACAAAGACTATTTACACAGAGCAGGTAGAACAGCTCGAGCTGGTGCTAGCGGAACAGTGGTAACTCTTTCAACACATAAGCAAGTAAAGGGTGTTCGTGGGCTGGCTGCGCGTGCTGGAGTCAAGTTAGTTGAGACAAGGGTTGGTCCTATGGATCAAAACTTAGTCAAGATAACTGGTGCAATTGAGCCATCTGGCATTCCAATCATTTCCAGTGATGCGGGCAAGGGCGAAAAATCTGAGCGATCAGGCAGATCTCGTGGTTATGGAGATTCAAGATCTCGTGGTGGGGGAAAGAAAAAGAAAGCAAGGCCTAGGCCAAATGAGCGGCGCAAGCGTCCAAGATAAAAATAGAATAATTTCAGTAATTTAGCGAGGATTGTGAGAGTAAAGTTGAATACATATTTCATAAAGTATTTTCTAAAAGCGCATAAGAGAAAACTTTCTCCAAGCTACTTAAGATGGAAAAGAAATGGATTTTCTAGCCCTTCGCCACAATTTGTTAAAACGCAAGTTTTGAAGCGAAATGGAATTGATTCTGGAACATGGGTTGAAACCGGCACGTATTTAGGTGATACTACGAAATTTTTAGCACAAAATTTTCCAAATTCGAAGATTATTTCTCTTGAACCTCAGAAAACAATTTATGATTTTGCAAAATTCAGACTACGTAGAAATAGAAATGTTTTACTTGTCAAAGGTTCAAGTGAAGAGAAGTTTGAAGAAGTAATTAGTGGGCTAGCTGGAACGGTTAATTTTTGGCTTGATGGTCATTATTCTGGCGATATAACTTATCAAGGAGATTCGATATCTCCAATCAAAAAAGAATTGAGTCTAATTGAAATATACAAATCAGGTATGGATCAAGTTGTGGTCTTTATAGATGATATTAGAGACTTTGATGAGGATCTAAATTCTGGTTATCCGTCACGCAATGTGCTAGTTGATTGGGCAAATAGAAATGATTTTAAATGGAATATCGAACAAGATATTTTTATAGCTAAATCTGGAAAGAAGTAAGAATTATTTTTTCAAAAGAAAACCTTGAGTTAAACAGTATCAATTTCATTAGAGAGGCAGAGCGTGCTGGTCGCGCTCGTTCTCTGTTTTGGCCATGGGCTGCAGCAAATGTTTCTTTCTTGGCATTGTCATACGGATCATTTTTCTTAGGCTTTGGTATTTCATTCTGGCAAGCGACAGTTGCTGCATTAATTGGAACCATTGGTTCCTTCCTTTTAGTAGGTATTTCATCCCTTGCTGGCAAGCGAGCTAACGCACCAACAATGACGCTATCGCGGGCAGCATTTGGGGTCAAGGGAAATAAGGTTCCAGGATTTTTGTCTTATCTGATTTTTGTTGGATGGGAAACGGTGTTGGTCTCACTTGCAACTTTGGCAACCGAGACGGTGTTTAGTCGGGTTGGCGGAATTGATGGAGATTTAGCGAAGATTCTAGGATTTTTAATTGCTGGCGGCCTAACCATATTTGGTGGTGTTTTAGGTTTTAAAGTAATTATGAGATTACATATTTACTTAACAATTACAACGGTAATTCTTACTTTAGGTTACATCGCATTAACTATTGATTCAGTTGATTGGTCTGCAGTTAATGCAATTCCAGCTGGTAGCGCTGCTGGCTTTATTGGTGCGTTGATATTTGGAATTACAGGCCTTGGTTTGGGTTGGGTTGGGTGCGCAGCTGATTACTCGAGGTATTTGCCAAGAAATGCTTCAGGCAAGGCGGTTGTGGGCTGGACAGTATTTGGGGCATCAGTTGTGCCAATTGTTTTAGTTGTTTATGGATCCTTATTGGCAGGAAGCAGTAAAGAGTTAAATGATTTGATTTCAAGGGACCCAATAGGGGCCCTCACTACATTGCTACCAACTTGGTACTTAATACCCTTTGCACTCGTTGCAGTGCTGGGATTAATAGGCGGTGCAATACTTGATTTGTACTCTTCGGGGTTAACTTTGGTTTCAATTGGTGTGCCGGTTAAAAGACATGTGGCAGCAGGGATTGATGGTGTGATTATGACAATTGGAACAATCTATTTAGTTTGGTTTGCTAATGATTTCTTTGTGCCATTTCAGGGATTTTTAATTACATTGGGTGTGCCAGTGGCGGTGTGGTCTGCGATATTTGTAGCAGATGTGTTGATGCGAAAGAGTTACTCAGAGGCAGATCTTTTTTCAGTTACTGGTCGCTACGGCGCCTGGAACTTTAAATCAATTGGCTTAGTGGCATTTGGTTCTGTTATTGGTTGGGGCTTAGTTACTAACTCTCTCGCCAGTTGGCTATCTTGGCAAGGTTATTTACTTGGACCAATTGGTGGCAAAGAGGGACAGTGGGCTTATGCCAACCTCGGTGTTATTGCAGCTCTGATCATTGGTTTTATTGGGCACATTCTTTTGTCTAAGCGAGATATTAAAAAGCAGGAGCTGATTTAGTTTTTCCAAGAGGTAAAGAGCGGGCGACCTTCTGCGTAACCGGCTGCTGATTGAATACCAATTACTGCTTTTTCGTGGAGTTGGGCTAAAGAGCTTGCGCCAGAGTATGTACAGGATGAGCGAAGACCGGCGATGATTTCATCAATTAGATCTTCAACACCAGGACGAGTTGGATTTATATACATTCGAGAAGTTGAAATGCCCTCTTCAAATAATGATTTACGGGCGCGATCAAAGGCATCCTCTGTTGCAGTACGAGCAGCAACTGCGCGGGCAGATGCCATACCGAAAGATTCTTTATATAAACGTCCATCATTATCTTTACGTAGATCACTAGGGGACTCATATGTGCCAGCAAACCAAGAACCAATCATTACTTGGGCAGCTCCTGCTGCCAGTGCTAGTGCAACATCTCGTGGATGACGCACTCCACCATCTGCCCAAATTGTTTTGCCATGTTTTCTTGCCTCTGTTGCGCACTCAAGAACTGCGGAGAATTGCGGGCGACCAACACCAGTTTGCATACGGGTTGTGCACATCGCACCTGGACCAACACCAACTTTAATAATGTCAGCTCCTGCCTCAATTAATTGCTTTGTGCCTTCAGCGGTTACAACATTTCCAGCAACGAGTGGAATCTTTGGATTTAAAGCTTTAATTACTTTAAGTGCTTCAATCATCTTCTTTTGGTGACCGTGGGCGGTGTCAACTACTAGTACATCTGCACCTGCCTCAATTAAAAACTTTGCTTTAGCTGCAACATCACCATTGATACCAACTGCTGCTGCAACCTTAAGTTTTCCATTTGAATCAACCGCTGGTTTATACATCGTGGCGCGAAGGGCGCCGGTGCGAGTGATGATGCCAACTAACTTTCCACTTTTATTTATTACTGGTGCAAGCTTTCGGCCCTTTTGGGTTAGGTACTCAAATGCCTCGCGTGGTGTTACATCCTCATTTAAGGTGATTAAGTCACGGGACATAATTTGTTGAAGTTGGGTGAAGCGATCAACATTTTCACAATCTGCCTCGGTGATGATTCCAATTGGGGCATCATTTTCAACAACAATTAACGCGCCATGGGCACGCTTAGTAATTAGATCAATCGCATCTGCAACTGTTTCAGTTGGCTTAAGTGTTACGGGTGTGTCAAAGATTAGGTGGCGAGATTTAACCCAGGTGATTACATCGGCAACTATTTCAAGTGGAATATCTTGCGGGATTACCGCCATGCCACCGCGGCGGGCAACTGTTTCTGCCATGCGACGACCAGAGATTGCGGTCATGTTGGCAACTACTAAAGGAATTGTGGTGCCGGCGTTATTTGGTGAGCTTAGATCCACATCCATGCGGCTTGCGATATCTGAATGTGAGGGAACTAAGAAGACATCGTCGTAAGTTAGGTCATAAGCAGGGGTATTTAAGAAACGCACGTGTGGAAATTATACGCAGTTCCCAGGTGCGCCTAAGCCAGATTCGCCCGCACCAATCGCCGGGAATTGCTAGGGTTCTAGTACTTCACAGCAAAAAGTAAGGAGTCAATTGGCCGACGACGACGATATCAATTCGGAAGAGATAATTACCGAAGAGATGCTTTGGGAGCGAATTCCAGAGGTTGAAGGATTAGATCGTGCAAATACTTATTATGAATTAAGTGCGCGTATCTATGCACGTGGTCAATATGATGAAGCGCTAGCGCTAGCTGAAACAGCGCGAGATATTTATGCAGACTTAGGTGTGGTTGCACCAACAGAGGGATTAGCTCAGGCTTACTCGGCAATTGGTTACAACTTAAATCAATTAAAGCGAATGAATGAGGCAGCAAATGCCATGAGTAAAGCGGTTGAATTACTACGCGAGACAAAATCTCCGATGGCGATTGAACTTGCCTGCACATTAGGTGAGTGGTGGTTTAACTCAAAGGAGTATGAGAAAACTATTGATTGCATGAATCAATGCGTGCAAGAGCATCTAGTTGATGGCAATGATTCAGGGGCAGCTAATGATCTGCATCTAATTGGTTGTGCTTACCGTGAGTTAAAAAATTACGACAAATCACTTGAGGCCCTCCGTGAGGCACGTGCCTTGTTTAAGAAGTTAAAAGAGGTTATCAACGTTGCAAGGTGTGATCAAAAGATTGCGCACTGCTTAACTGAGTTAGGCGATGCCGAAGGGGCATTAATTGCCGCTCAAAAATCTTTAGATGTATTTGTAACCGCTCATGATCACCGCCGTGAGACCTACTCAATGTTTGAACTAGGTAAAGCACAGATTGCAACTGGCGCAGATGAAGAAGGGTTAATGAGTCTAGAAAATGTTCTAGAAACAGTAACTGAGTCTGAGTTTAAGGATTTTGAGTTCATTATTGATATTGAGCGAAAGATTGCACTAGTACTTCGAAAGCTTGATCGAGTTGATGAAGCGCAAGAGATTGAACGCAGATTAGATGCAGTTACGGATGTAATTGACGAGGCTTAAGCCTTTGCATGATTTACTGGATTTAAATGCTGCATCGCCCATGCATACATTGCAATAGCCCCCGCAGCTGATGCGTTCATAGATCTAGTTGATCCGTACTGAGAGATAGCAAGGACAACCTCACAAACGCCAACACCTTCATCACTCATGCCGGCACCCTCTTGGCCAAATAACATCACGCACTTTGCTGGCAGATCATAGTTTTCAATTTGTTTTGAAACTGGCAGATTATCAATACCAATAATTGGTAGCTTGTTTTCACCACACCACCTTTTAAACTCTTCAACCGTTGAATGGTGCAAAACAGTTAAGTATTTATCGGTAACCATGGCGCCTCGCCTGTTCCAATCACGCTTACCAACAATGTGAACTGCTGAGACATTAAATGCATTTGCAGTTCTAACAATTGAGCCAATGTTTAAATCATGTTGCCAATTTTCAATCGCAATTTGTAGATCATGTCGCTTGGTATCTAGGTCAGCGACGATCGCATCAACCTTCCAATATCTATACTTATCTAATACGTTGCGCCGATCACCATTTTCTAATAATTCTGGATCTAAGCGCTCATCAGTGGGCCATGGTTTAGAGTGTGGGCCTACGCCAACTACTTGGTAGAACTCACCAGGTCCAACAGTACTTTCCGACATAACTTAACTTTAAGGGCAGAGGTAGATGAAGCAGAAATCTTGGTTGCCGGCTTACTTGGCACTCGGTTTGGTGTGGGGATGCTCATTTATCTTTATCAAATTAGGACTTGAGTTTTTAACCCCATTTGGCGTGGCCTTTGGCAGATGCGCACTTGGTGCGCTGGCATTGGTTATCTACATCAAGATTAAAAGGATTCAACTACCAACTGATAAGAAAATCTGGCTAAAACTTTGGATTGTTGCCTTGCTATTAAATGTAATTCCAGGGATTTTATTTGCCTATGCCGAGCTTCATGTCACATCAGTACTTGCTGGAATTATTAATGCCACAACACCCTTTGCCACATTATTAGTCATGTTATTAGCTTTCCGGGAAGAGAAGTTAAGGCGTGAGCAAGTTCTTGGTTTAATCCTTGGCGGCTTTGGCGTGCTGGTTGTTTTGGGAATTTGGAATGGAATTGGCGATAATCAATTAACGGGTGTAATTGCACTACTTGCCGCTGTTACTTGTTACGGCGTTTCATATCCATACACTAAGAAAAGTATTATTCCGTTAGGTTTAAAGCCAGAGGCGCTAGCAACAACACAATTAATAACAGCAGCTGCAACACTTCTGCCGTTTTATTTATATGACGGTATTGCAGAAGATAAGTATGAAATCGGCCCAGTGCTTGCGATGATTGCACTTGGAGTATTTGGTTCAGGCTTTGCATATATCTGGAACTTCAAAATTATTGCTGCTGCCGGAAGTTCAATTGCAAGTAGCGTTACATATTTAACTCCGGTAGTTGCGGTGATTGTGGGATGGTTATTTTTAGGGGAAAATATCACCTGGCATGAACCTGCTGGTGCCTTGCTAGTAATTATTGGTGCTGCTTGGTCACAGGGTAGGTTTAAACGGAAGGCAAAGATCTAATGAAGAGAGTTGCCTTACTCGTTATTTCAATATTAATTTTAAATATCCAACCAGCAAATGCTGCTGATGTTTTACCTAAATCATTTTTTACCTATTTGGGTTCAAAGTATTTAGCTAATCCTGGCGTTATCTTGATTGATCGCACAGATAACAGTGTGGTTTATGAATCTGGTGCAGATATGTTACGCGCCCCAGCCTCGGTTTTAAAATTAGTTTCAACCTCTGCCATTGCAATGACCATGGATTCAAGCACAGTCTTTAGAACCGCTATCTATGCAACTAATAAGCCAGGGGCATTTGTGATTCTGGGTGATGATGATCCTTGGATTACTTCAAGTACTAAGGAGCGCGATAACTACAAGCGGGCCTACCTTCCTGCCTTACTAAAGGCAGCACTTGCTGAGCGAAATAATTTGCGAGTAATTAGTATTCAATACAACGGGGTAAGTGGCTCTGATATTAAAACCGCAAAGCGAGCCTTAAAGAAGAGCTCCTCCATTAAAAGCACGGCGCTACCAAAAGGCACAGATACCACAACTATTGTTGCTGAAAAAATAGCCGAGATCGTCTCACCCAAACTATCTACGATAATTAAATTTACTAATTTATATAGCGATAACCTACTTTCCCAGCGATTAGCCATGCTTGCTGTTGTTAGAAATGGCTATTCAGCAAATACGACAGGTTTAAATAAAATGGCAACGGATAAAATAGGAGCGCTAGGTGTTGACACGACTGGCATGAATTTATTGGACGCATCCGGTCTTGCCAGTGGCAATAAAATCTCAGCAATTACTGTTTCGCAATTACTTTTAAAAATACGAACTGAACCAAAACTTAAGATGGTTTATGACTCACTTCCAGTCGGCGGAGTCTCTGGCACCTTAATTGGTCGATACAAAGGCACGGCGCCACAGGCAGTTGGTTTAGTAAAAGCTAAAACTGGATCAATTAGACATGTGGTCTCATTAGCTGGTTATGCCACAGCTGGTGAAAAAGAGTATGTCTTTGTGGTGATCGCTGATCATGTTGGTCGCACAAAACGAATTCAAAATGCGGCTCGCTCTGCGATTGATCGAATGCTGGGAACTATCACAAAGGCGCCTGTTATTCCCACCACAACAACAACGGATACAACTACAGTTTTTAATTAGTAATCACTTTTCACCGATAGAGTTGGCAACATGCTAGCTAACTACATCGCACTTATGAAGCTGCGAGTCGTAGAGCTTTTATTGGTAACAACAGTTCCAGCACTCTTTCTAGCAAGTAATGGCCTGCCAGATTTAAAGATAACTTTTGCTACTTTAATTGGTGGCACCTTTGCAGCAGGGGCCGCAAATACTCTTAATATGATTTTAGAAAGTGACTCAGATAAGTTAATGGCAAGAACTGCCAGCCGCCCAGTTGCAACTGGTGTGATCAGTAAGGTGAATGCAACCTTATTTGCACTCGCTTTATTAACTCTCTCTTTTTTAACTTTTGCGATTTTTACAACCATATTGGCAACACTGTTAACAGCCTTTGCAATTCTCTTCTACGTCCTTGGCTACACCGTATTGCTTAAGAAAAATACCTCACAAAATATTGTTTGGGGCGGGATCGCTGGTTGCATGCCGGTGTTAATAGGCCAAGCAGCGGTTACTAACTCATTGACCATTACCTCACTCTTATTTTTTCTAGTTGTATTTTTCTGGACACCACCACACTTTTGGGCACTTGCGGTTAAGTATCGCGATCAATACAAATCAGCAGATTTTCCGATGTTGCCAGTAGTTGCGCCAATGAGCACTGTCGTTAAGCAGATGTGGTTTCACTCCACATTGATGGTTATTACTTCAATTGCAGTTCTAGTTAGTGCTGATATTTCTATCTGGTTAATTGTTGCAACTAGCGTGTTATTACTAGGTTGGAAGCTGGAGTTAATTAGATTAACCAAGAGCAATTCAGATACTGATGCCAGCCGATTATTTAACTGGTCCATCACATTTCTCAGCATTTACTCATTATTAATTGTTTTTGGAGTATTGCTTAAGTAATTTTCTAAGGTTGATCTGCGACAATATCCACATGTTGAACACAGCAATTGATGTTCGCGATCTAAGTAAAAAATATGGAGATCGCATGGCGGTTTCCCATGCCAACTTTTCTGTGCCGATGGGAAGTATTTGTGGCTTTGTTGGCCCAAATGGATCAGGTAAGACAACAACGATCAGGATGTTACTTGGCTTAATTACTCCAACAACTGGTGATGGCCATGTGCTGGGTGAAGATATTTCAGAACCAGAGAAGTATTTGCCACGCGTTGGCGCAATGATCGAAGGTCCTGCTTTTTATCCAGCCCTGACTGGAACTCAAAATTTAGTTGTTCTAGCAAAGCTAGGTGGCTTTGATACGCAATTAGTACAAGGCTTACTTGAAAAGGTTGGACTTGGCGATCGTGGTGATTCAAAGTATAAAACTTACTCACTTGGTATGAAACAAAGATTAGGAATTGCAGCAGCTCTTCTGCCAAATCCTAAATTGCTAATTTTAGATGAGCCAACAAATGGTTTAGATCCAGCTGGTATTCAAGAGGTGCGCGCACTTCTTCGCCAGTTAGCAAATGATGGCGCAACCATCTTCGTCTCCTCTCACTTACTAAGTGAGCTAGAAATGATTTGTGATCAATTAGTTATGTTACGCGAAGGCAAAGTTATCTTTACAGGTAAGACCACAGAATTACTTGCAGCCCAACAACCAATGGTGATTGCACGTCCTGAGCACTTAAAGGATTTAAACAAGTTAGCCGAAATTGCAAAATCACTTGGTCATCAAATGAGTATTTTAGATGATGCGGTTCATGTTAAGGGTGAAAAAGATTTTGCAGCAGAGTTAAACAAGGCAGCTTTTGCGGCGGGAATTACACTGTCATCTTTAGCACCAGTTCAAGCATCTTTAGAAGATACATTCTTTGAAATGACTGGTGATCAATAATGTTAAATGTAGTTCGGGCAGAGTTAGTTAAGTTAAAGCGAGCATCGCTATCTCTTTCAACTTTGGCTGCTGTTTTATTTATTACTGGATTATCAACCTCTCTACTTTTCTTATTAGTTGATTCACCAGAGGGAAATGGTCGTGAAGGTATTCGCATCTCCCGTGAAACTCTTGAACTGGCAACTGGCCTGTCATTGAGTTTTAGTAACGCAGCAGGTTTATTAGGAATTGTTGCCTTATGTATTTTTGCCGCTCAAACTGCGCAGGAGTACACATATGGCACATTACGTAACTTATTAGTGCGCCAGCCTTCAAGAATGAAGGTTTTAATTGGCAAGTTAATTGCGATGAAATTATTTGCTTTAGTAGTAGTAGTTTCAGCTGGCTTAGTCACCTTTGCCCTCTCCTATCTATTTGCAGGAGTTAAAGACATTTCTACCCAAAGCTGGGGCTCATCGGACGCCAGAGCGGACATTGTGCGCACCTTCATAAATGTTGCGGTTGCAACAGTTGGATACGGAATTTTTGGCATGATCCTAGGCTTGCTCTTTAGATCACCAATTTCTGCGATCTCAATTGGTGTTATCTGGAATTTAATCGTAGAAGGCTTGTTATCCATATTTGTAGAGGACCTAGCAAGATATTTTCCTGGCCAACTTCTTTCAACTGTGGCGTTAGGTGGCACTGAGGAAATTTCATATCAGTACGCATTATTTACAAGTTATGGATTTCTGGCAGCTGGAATGGTAATTGTTGCAATCTTGTTTAAGCGCCGGGATGTGTCGAACTAATGAAAAAAATAATTGCTGCGCTATTAATCACCGCACTTGTGCCAACTGTTGCAATCGCAGCCCCACCAAAGCCAACCCAAGCACAAATTGATGCGGCCAAGAAGATTGAGGCCGAGAAGAAGGCGGCAGCTGATGCTGCAGCAAAGAAGCTAAATACTGCGAAGAAAACATTAAAACAATTAGCTGCAATCTCAGTTGCAAAGACAAAGTTATATAACCAGGCCGTGACAGAGCTGAAGATGAAGACAAAGGCTGCTGACATTGCAATGAAACACTTACAAGCTGCGCAAGCATCAGTAAGTGCGGGCAAGCGCGCCATTGGCAAGATGGCGGTGAATGCTTATGTAATGGGCAGTGGCTTTACAGATTTTGAAACAATACTAAATTCAGATGGACCACAAGATTTAGCAGATCGCATGAGCACATTAGACGCACTCGGTTCTAATAATTCAAATGCTTTAGATAGATTTAAATCTGCTGAAGTTGTTGCAACATCTGCCCAAAAAGCGGCCGATGTGGCAAAGCAAGCACAAGCGGCTGCAACGATAAAAGTATCAGCTGCTAAGAAAGAGGCAGATATTGCAAAGGCCATGCAACAAGATGAAGTTGATCGTTTGCAAGCCGTGCAGGATAAATTAGCTAAAGAGTTAGCGGTTGCGCAAAAGACTCGTTTAACTTTAGAACAACAGCGACAACTTGCATTACTTGAAGAGGCAAATGCGGGAATTGCAACAACGGTAATTAATCAATCAAAGATTTGGCCAGATATTGGATTTACTGGTAGATCATCAACTCGATCAACTGAGGAGATGCGCACGGCTGCTGTGGCATTTGCCTCTTCAAGT
>Ga0247722_10001644_pt1 | contig 12201 bp, 8 predicted proteins | sample MSEWelMarce3H_FC_FD_189094 | JGI IMG/M metagenome (GOLD analysis project Ga0247722, IMG submission 189094) | Subsurface sediment microbial communities from gas well in West Virginia, United States - MSEEL Well Study Marcellus 3H_FC | ecosystem: Environmental > Terrestrial > Deep subsurface >... | reverse complement strand
ATTGTAAACAAGAGCGGAACTGTAAGTTTATCAACTGATTTGGATGGAAATTTTAAATTAGACAATCTAAAAGAGGGTGACAAGCTTGTTTTCAGTTTTATTGGTTATTCTAGCATTACCAAAACAGTTACTAAAAATGAAACAATAACCATCTCGTTACAAGAGGACAAAAAAACCCTTGAAGAAGTTGTGGTTGTTGGTTACATCTCTAAAAAGAAAAAAGACGTTACAGGTTCAGTATCGGTAATAACTGCCAAAACAATTGACAATTTACGACCTATAAAAGCAGAACTTGCCCTGCAAGGAACTGTTGCTGGAGTTACCGTTACATCAGGATCGGGTGCGCCAGGTTCAAAAATTGATATTCGTATTAGAGGTATTTCTACTAATGGTGAAAATGGTCCACTTGTATTAATAGATGGTTATGCAGGTTCTATGGAGTTATTAAATCCGTCTGATATTGAGTCGTTTACGGTACTTAAAGATGCGCAAGCTGCCGTTTATGGTTCTATTGGAGCAAACGGTGTTATATTGGTAACAACCAAACAAGGAAAGAAAAATTCAAAAACCAAAGTAAGTTTTAACTCTTATACTGGTACACAAGAAACAACCAAAAAGCTTTCAATGTTAAATGCTACTGAATATGCACTTTTGTTAAACGAAAGTTTTGGTAATTCGGGTCAAGCTATTCCTTACCCAAACGCTACAGGACTTGGCGAAGGAACAAACTGGCAAAATGAGGTGTTCCAAAAGGCGCCAATCAGAAACATTGATTTTAATATTTCTGGAGGTTCAGAAAAAATCACCTATTCATTCAGTGGGTCTAATTTGAAACAAGAAGGAATAGTTGGACTTGAAAAATCTGGTTTTGACAGAAGTACAGCTCGTTTATCGCTTGGAGTGGATTTGTCAGATAAATTTAAGTTTTCTACTAATGTAATTTATACCGACTTTAATAGAACCAGCTTGGCTGAAAACGGAGTTGGATCTGTTCTTTTCAATACAATCAATTCGCCATCAGTTTTTACACCTTATGACGCAAACGGCAACTTTACGCAAGTACCTTCTACGCCAGGCTACGGAATTGAAGTAATAAATCCGTTGGCTCAAATGAATAACACCTACAATTCTTATAATTTAAAAAAATTAAATGGTACAGTTAAATTGGATTATTTGGCAACAAAGGGTTTGAAACTTACCTCTCGAATTGGATTTAATTCGAGTAAAAGTGCCGGAAAAGCTTTTTATAAAATTATTGATTATGGTCTAAGCAAAGTATTTAATGTAACTCGAAGTGTCGTTGCTCAAAGTACTGAAAATGGAGGTGATTATACTTTTGATTTTTTTGCGGAATATGAGACTAAATTTGCTGAAAATCATAAAATTAAAGCTACTATTGGAACAACCGCTTATGAATATACCGGTAATGGACTTTATGGCACAGGTTACGATATTCCATACAACTCTTGGGAATTTGCCGATTTAAGTTTAGCTCCAGGTACAGGAGGTGAAGGGGTTAAAGATGCAAATTCTGGAAGTGGCATTTTTAGAAGATTATCCCATTTTTTAACAGTTGATTACAGTTATAAAGATAGATACCTTTTGTCTGGAATCATTAGACGAGATGTATCAAGCCGTTTTGGACCTGATAAAAGAATTGCCAATTTCCCGTCTATATTAGCGGGTTGGATTGTTTCTAACGAACCTTTTTTCAAAGAAAATAAATATATTAACTTTTTAAAAGTAAGAGCTAGTTATGGCGAACTTGGAAATGATAATATTGGAGATTTTAGATTCCGTTCTATATTAAATGGTGAGGCAACTTATGTATTTAATAATACATTAACCACTGGTGTTGCTGTAGGAGTTTTACCAAATAGTAAAGTTCAATGGGAGGCAGATAAAAAATTTGATGTTGGATTAGACATTAAATTATTTAACAAAAAATTAGACATCACTGCTGATTATTTTGATGATAGAAGAACTGAATTGTTAATTATACAAGTTCCAGTTTCAGGAATAAATGGCCCTACAGCCCCAGGTTCTGGTTCGCCAACAGTAAATGCAGGAGGTGTAAGTAATAAAGGGATTGAATTAACTTTAAATTACAATGATGTTTTATCAGATGATTTCAGATATAGTGTTGGTTTAAATGTTACAACTTTAAAAAACGAGGTGTTTCAAATTAATAACAGTACAGGTTATATAGAAAAGGGCTCGTTTGGTATTGGTGATCCGTTGCTGCCAACAAGAATGGCAATTGGTCAACCAATTGGTGTGTTTTATGGTTATGAAGCAGATGGTATTTTCCAAAATCAAGCGGAAGTAGATGCACATCCATCACAAGCGGCACTTGGAGCAGTATCGGCACCTGGTGATTTAAGATACAAAGACATCAATGGCGATAATGTTATTGATGCTTATGACAGAACCTATATTGGAAAACCAATTGCAGATTACACACTTGGGTTAAACCTTTCATTTAATTACAAAAACTTTGATTTTGTAGCTTATAGTTATGCCTCTGTTGGAAATGAGTTAATTAGAAATTATGAAAGAAAAGAATCTAAATTAAACAAATTGAATTACGTTTTAGACCGTTGGACTGGTGAAGGAACAAGCAACTCAGTGCCAAGAGTTACCGCAGGTGCATCAACAAACACAGTGTTTTCAAGCTATTTTGTTGACGATGCTTCTTTTTTAAGAATTCAAAATATTCAATTGGGATATAGCATAAATAAAAAATACCTTGAAAAGGCAGGGATTTCAAAATTGCGTATTTATGGATCAGTAAATAATGTTTACACTTTTACAAAATACAAAGGATTTGACCCAGCAGCAAATAGTGGTGATCCAATTGCTGGAGGTATTGACTACGGTTTTTATCCTACTCCAAAAACGTTTATGTTGGGTGTTAATGTTAATTTCTAAATAAAAGTACAATGAAAAAATATATACTAAAATCAACCGTAATTTTAACAATGTCGTTACTAATAACAACGTCATGTACAGATGAATTTGTGGATATTGATCCCGTTTATTCATTAGATTCAGAAAATTATTTCAATTCCGAATCCGATTATAACAATGCCTTGATTGGAGCTTATGACATGCTTCACTCAAGCTATATTAATGTGTTAATGGGCGAAATAGCTTCAGACAATACCCTTTCTGGTGGAGAAGCTGCAACTGATACTCCGGGAATCCAACAAGTGGATGAAATGACACACAATGCTGTAAACGGAAATTTAAAAAACCTTTGGGATTGGATGTTTGCAGGTGTTCAAAGATGTAATTACATTCTTGAATTTAAAGACAAAACCGATTTTGCAAACAAAAATCAAGTCATTGCCGAGACACGTTTTTTAAGAGCTTATTATCATTTTGAATTAGTAAAATGGTTTGGAGGTATTCCATTAAAAGGCGACAAACGTTTTAGTTTGAACGACGAAAAAACAATTCCTCGTTCCTCTGTAGATGATGTGTATGCAACTATCGAATCTGATTTGCTTTTTGCAGTTCAATACCTTAATCCATCAGCGGCTCAAACAGGTAGAGTAACAAAAGGAGCTGCACAAGCGCTTTTGGGTAAAGCCTATTTGTATCAAAACAAATTTGCTTCATCAGCAGTTATATTTGATCAATTAATTGCAACAAATACCTATTCATTAATTGCAAATTACAATGCCATATTTGAACACACAGGTGAAAACGGTCCTGAATCAGTTTTTGAAATTCAATATACTGATGCGCAAGGAGCTGATTTTGGTTGTTTACAATGTAGCGAAGGAAATGTTGCCGTAGGTTTTAACGGAATTAGAAATTACAGCGGCCCATTCTTTGACGGTGGGTATAGTTTCAATGTGCCAACACAAGAGGCTTATAATTCGTTTGAAGTGGGTGACAATCGTAAAAATGTGGCAATACTTGATATTGAAGCGTGGGCAACTGCAAACAATGCCACTTTTGGAACAGGATATAAACATACTGGATTTTACAACCGAAAATATCTTGCTCGAAAAGGCGATACAAATATTGGTGATCAAAATTTAACCAATCCAAACAATTACCGTTCTATCAGATATGCAGATGTTTTATTAATGGCAGCCGAAGCTCACAATAGAAGTGGAAATGATGTAAAAGCTAAAGACTATTTGAATTTGGTAAGACGTAGAGCTTTTGGAGATACCAATCATGACATTACAGCTACAGGAACAGCATTAACCGATTTTATTTGGAATGAAAGACGTGTTGAATTAATGGGTGAAGGTCATCGATTTTTTGATCTTGTTAGAACAGGAAAAGCTGCTGATAAAATCACAGGCTTTACTCCAAATAAAAATGAAATATTCCCTATTCCGTTTGAAGAAATTCAATTTTCTAACGGAAACTGGCAACAAAACACTGGATATTAAAATTAGAATAGTATGAAAAAAATTATATCAATTTTCGCAATTTGTTTAGTCTCATTTTTCATTTCATGTACAAATGATAATGAAGATGTAAACTTAGACAACGTTCAGACACCCACTGCTATCAATGCAGCAATGTCAATCAAAGCTGACAATTCGGGTAAAGTTACCATTGCTCCAACAGGAGAAGGAATCACACAATTTATGGTTTACTTTGGCGATGCAACTACTACACCGGCTACATTAAGCGCAGGACAATCAATCGAACATACTTATGTTGAAGGAGTTTTTCAGGTAAAAATTGTTGGTACCACATTAAATGGTAAAACAGCTGAAAAAATCATTCCGCTAAATGTAACCTTTTTTGCACCTACAAATTTAGACGTAACAATAACACCAATTCCAACTAATAGTTTAGGAATAACTGTTGTTGCTAAAGCCGATTTTGAAACAGGATTTAAAGTGTATTTTGGCGAAAGCCCAACTGAAACTCCTATAACTTTTGCTGAAGGAGAGGTTAAAACACACATTTATACCAATCCAGGGGTATATACCGTTAAAGTAGTTGCCACTACAGGTGGCGCTGCAACAACTGAGTTTACGCAAAACGTAACAGCAACCATTCCTATTTTAATCAACTTACCGCTCGATTTTGAATCGGCTACTTTACCTTATTCATTTACAAATTTTGGTGGAGCCACAACCGTAATTGCAAATAACACAAACAATACGGGAATAAATACTTCAACAAAAGTGGGTGCGCTAACAAAAGCCAATGCGTCTCAAACTTGGGCAGGTTCATTTATTGAACTTTCAAATCCAATAAATTTTTCTTCAATGAAAAAAATTAAAATGAAAGTTTGGTCACCTCAATCAGGTATAATTGTAAAGATGAAATTGGAAAATTTAGCTAATGCAAATATCAATATTGAAAGAGATGCAAACATCACATTAGCAAACGGTTGGCAAGAAATCACTTTCGATTTTACAGGAATTAGCCTAACAAACACCTACCAAAGAGTAGTTGTATTTTTTGCTTTTGGAAATGCAGGAACAGGGGCTACCTATTATTTTGATGACATAAAACAATCTAATTAATTTTAGAACTAAATTCAAATAAAACACTATGAAAAATAAAATAATCAAAAGTTTCTTACTCATCGTTTTACCTTTTTTATTGGTAAATTGTCAAGAAGATGAAGCAAGTTTTGGAGAAATAACAACTCCATCTAACCTCCAAGTTACTGCAACTATAGTTGGTAAAACAGCCGCAGCTCCTTTTGGCGACGGATCAGGAAAAGTAAATTTTGTTGCTAAAGCAGATAATGCAATATCGTATAAATATATTTTTGGTGACGGTGATGAAAAAAATGCACCAAGTGGAATTTTTGAAAAAAGTTATACCAAAAACGGCGTTAATACATTTACTGTAACCATTATTGCATCTGGAAAAGCAGGAGTAACAACCTCAAAAACAATGCAAATTGAGGTGTTAAGTAATTTTACTGACAATGTAGCAGTTGAATATTTAACAGGTGGATCAAGCAAAAAATGGTACTTTTCAGCAACTGAAATTGGTCATCTTGGCGTGGGTCCAAACTCAACAAATGCTGCGCAAAACTATTTTGCTCATTACTACATGGCGCAACCATGGGAAAAATTAGGAACTCCTGAAAGTAGTTGTTTGTATCAAAATGTTTTAAAATTTTCAAAGGTTAACGACCAATTAAAATATGAACTTAACAACAATGGTGGAACTTATTTTAATGCTTCTTACCAAGGGGTTGTAAATGGAACAGCAGGGTATGATTACTGTTACACTTACGACACTTCAGGTCAAAAAAATGTTTCTTTAGCACCATCAGAATCTTTGGTAAAAGCTAATAATATTCCTGGACAAACAAGAGGAACAGTTATGAATTTTTCTGACAATGGATTTATGGGTTATTATGTAGGTAGCAACTCTTATGAAATATTGTCAATCACTGAAAACAGAATGGTTGTTCGTGTTATTCAAGGAAATAATACGGGATTAGCATGGTACCATATATTTACAACTGTACCACCGGTTCAAGATCCAATAGCTGATTATACCAATTTGATTTGGTCAGACGAATTTAATACTGACGGAGCTCCAGACCCTGCAAAATGGGGGTACGACATTGGCGCAGGCGGATGGGGAAATAACGAATCGCAATATTACACCAATGCTGCAAGCAATTCTGTTGTGCAAGGTGGTAGTTTAAAAATTACAGCTAAAGCACAAGCTCAAAACGGCTCAAACTATACATCGGCGCGTTTGAAAACTCAAGGTAAATTTGATTTCAAATACGGAAAAGTTGAAGTACGAGCAAAATTGCCAGCAGGTGGCGGAACTTGGCCCGCAATATGGATGTTAGGTTCAAATATTACATCTGTAAATTGGCCAGCATGTGGAGAAATTGATATTATGGAACATAAGGGTAATGAGCTAAATAAAATACATGGTTCACTGCATTATCCAGGTAATTCAGGTGGAAATGCCAATACAAATACAGCAACTTTCCCAGGAGTTTCAACAGGATTTAAAACGTACAAAACGGTTTGGACACCAAATTCAATTAAATTTTATGTTGACAATGTACTTTTCCATTCGTTTATAAACAACGGAAATGTACCTTTCAATTCTAACTTTTTTTTAATTTTAAATGTGGCAATGGGCGGAACTTTTGGCGGAGCTATTGATCCAGCTTTTAGTCAATCTACTATGGAAGTTGATTTCGTAAAAGTATATCAATAATCATTAACTAATGTAAATAAGTAAAATGAAAACAAATAGCACCCTTTTTAGTTTAGTACTACTCTCTTTTTTGGGATGTGGTACTTATACAAAACCAGTAGCAAGTACTTCTTCTTCCAAAACTATTGATCAAAAAGTTGATTCGTTACTAAATCTAATGACTTTAGAAGAAAAAATTGGGCAATTAAACCAGTACAATGGTTTTTGGGATGTTACAGGACCCGATCCAAAAGAAGGGGCTGCCGCAACAAAATACGAACATTTAAAAAAAGGTTTTGTTGGCTCAATGCTAAACGTTAAAGGGGTGAAAGATGTTAAAAAAATTCAAAAAATAGCCGTTGAGGAAACACGATTAGGAATTCCATTACTTTTTGGTTTTGATGTTATTCACGGATTCAAAACGATTAGTCCAATTCCTTTGGCAGAAGCAGCAAGCTGGGACTTAGATGCAATAAAAAATTCGGCAGCAATTGCAGCGGAAGAGGCAGCAGCAGTGGGCATTAACTGGACTTTTGCGCCAATGGTGGATATTTCAAGAGATGCTAGATGGGGACGTATTATGGAAGGTGCTGGTGAAGACCCATTTTTAGGCAGCAAAATTGCTTTTGCCAGAGTAAAAGGATTTCAAGGTGAAGATTTTTCGTCGTCAAAAACTATTATGGCTTGCGCCAAACATTTTGCTGGTTATGGTTATGCAGAAGCAGGAAGGGATTACAACACTGTTGATTTTAGTGAATTTGAACTTCAAAACAACATTTTACCTCCATTCAAGGCATGTGTTGATGCAGGTGTAAAATCATTCATGAATTCGTTCAACATTGTTAACGGAATTCCCGCAACTGGTAATGCGTATTTGCAACGAAATATCTTAAAAAAAGAATGGGATTTCAAAGGTTTTGTAGTGTCTGATTGGGGCTCCATTACAGAAATGATCGCGCACGGATATGCAAAAGATGGCAAACAAGCTGCAGAATTTGCAATCAATGCAGGATCTGATATGGACATGGAATCGTATTTGTATGTAGAACATTTAGCGAATTTAGTCAAAGAAGGAAAGGTGAACGAATCGACTATCAATGAGGCTGCTAAACGTATTTTAAAAGTGAAATTTGAAATGGGTTTATTCAAAAACCCTTACAAATACTGTAACGAAGAAATTGAAAAAAATACGGTTGGAAAAAATGAATTCCAAGAAGGTGTTTTAGACATGGCTAAAAAATCAATTGTATTGCTTAAAAATGATAACAATTTACTTCCTTTAAAAAAATCAGGACAAAAAATTGCACTAATCGGCGCTTTGGCAAATGACAAAACTAGTCCGCTTGGAAATTGGCGACTTGCAGCTGACGAAAATACTGCGGTATCAGTTTTAGAAGGATTGCAAAAATACAGCGGTAATCAACTTACCTACAAAAAAGGGGCTGATGTAGCTATCGGCACTACCCTATTTGTAAAAGAAACAAAAATAAATACAACGGATAAATCAGAATTTGCAGAAGCAATTGAAGCAGCAAAAAATGCAGATGTAGTGGTTATGGTTTTGGGTGAGCATGGTTTACAGTCAGGTGAAGGTAGAAGCCGCTCAGACATTGGATTACCGGGTGTACAGCAAGAATTATTGGAAGAAATTTACAACGTAAACAAAAATATTGTTTTGGTACTTAACAACGGAAGACCTCTTGCAATTCCATGGGCAGTAAAAAACATTCCTGCCATTGTCGAAGCTTGGCAACTAGGTACTCAAAGTGGAAATGCTATTGCAGCTGTTCTTTATGGTGACTACAATCCAAGTGGTAAATTGCCCGTAACTTTTCCAAGAAGCGTTGGGCAACTTCCATTATATTACAATCACATGAGCACAGGAAGACCATCAACTAACGACCCTGAAAGCGTATTTTGGTCACATTATATTGATGAAAAAACAACCCCTCAATTTCCTTTTGGATACGGATTAAACTATTCAAAATTTGAATATTCTAATTTAAAATTAAGTACTGATTCATTTTCAAAAAATGGTACAATAACCGCCTCCATCCAAGTAAAAAACAACAGCACTGTGGCTGGAAAAGAGGTAGTTCAAATGTATATTAGAGATTTGTTTGGAAGCTTAACTAGACCTGTAAAAGAATTAAAAGATTTTAAAATGATTGAGCTAAATCCAAACGAAACTAAAACAGTTGAATTTATTATCAACGAAAAAACGATTGAATTTTTTACTGCAAACAAAATTTGGGAAGCTGAAAAAGGAGATTTCAAATTATTTATAGGAGGCAATTCAGAGGATGTTTTAGAAAAAGGTTTTGAATACAAATAATCATGAAAAAAAGCGTACTGTATTTTTTTTTATTGAGTTACACACTACTCAATTTTGCACAGAATAAACAATTAATTTGGGAAGAAAATTTTGATGGTGATGAATTAAATTCAACTATTTGGAATTATGAACTTGGCGATGGTTGTCCAGATATTTGTGGATGGGGTAACAATGAAAAACAACTTTACACAAATGCAAACCACTCAGTAGCGAATGGCATTTTAACAATAGAAATTAAAAAAGAAAAAGAGCAGTACTCTTCCACAAGAATAACAACCGCAAAAAAGAAAGAATTTCAATACGGACGAATAGAAGCGCGTGCAAAACTCCCAATAGGAAAAGGTATTTGGCCAGCATTTTGGATGCTTGGATCAAATATAAAGCAAGTTGGTTGGCCCAAATGTGGCGAAATTGACATTTTAGAATATGTAGGCAGAGAACCCCACAAAGTATTTACATCACTACATACACAAGACAGTCATGGTAACACAATTAATACCAAAAAAACAGAAATAGAAAACATTGAAAATGGATTTCATACCTATACAATTGATTGGTCCAAAGACAAAATTGTGTTCCTAGTTGATGAAATAGAAGTATATACATTTCAACCAGAATTAAAAAACGAAAATACTTGGCCGTTCAATCAGCCGTTTTATTTTATAATAAATGCTGCCGTTGGAGGCAACTTTGGCGGACACGAAATTGACGACTCTATTTTTCCTCAAAAATTTGAAATTGATTATATCAAAGTGTATCAATAAAACTGAATAACTAAACCGATAAAACAGACTTTCAAGTCTGTTTTTTTTTACAAAAAATCAAATGAAATATTATTTATTGTACAAAAAGTGTTAAAATTTGAAATAAAGCTTGTTTTATAACATTTTATTATACTATATTTGGCAATAATTAACACTCAAAAACAAAAGAGCCTATAATATAAAATTACTTTTTAGATCAATTTATTTAGAATTATTCAAACACTAAAAGGTATTATTATGGCTATTAATCACACCCCAGACGCACTATTGGTGAAAAATTACATTGCAGGCGATGAGCAAGCACTAACTGTACTTATCAATAGACATCAAACCAAAATATACGGATTTATTTACTCAAAACTTGCCGACAGAGACCAAGCTGACGACGTGTTTCAAGATACTTTCATCAAAGTAATTAAAACACTAAAATCAAATTCGTACAATGAAGAAGGTAAATTTTTACCATGGGTAATGCGTATTGCGCATAATTTAATTGTTGATTTTTACAGAAAAAACAAAAAAATGCCCCTTTTGCGCGAAACCGAAGAATTTTCAATTTTTGACATTCTATCAGATAACTCACCATCAATTGAAGGTCAAATAATATATGACGGTATTGAAAAAGATGTGCAAAACATAATATTGGAACTTCCCGACGATCAAAAAGAAGTACTAATGATGCGCATATACCAAGACTTAAGTTTCAAAGAAATTTCAGAACTTACTGGAGTAAGCATCAATACGGCATTGGGCAGAATGAGATATGCCGTAATAAATCTAAGAAAAATAATTGAAAAAAACAATATTATTTTAACTGCTTAATACAATATTACAATCTTTTTGCCGTTGTACTATAAACCAATTTATAATTCAATATATGGCAAAAATTTACTCAAAAATCATTGCAGCTCCTACTGCAATTCAACCTAAAAAGGAGACTGTAAATTTTATATTAAATTATTCAAAAGCCTTGAGTTATTTAAATATAAAAGGACAAAAAATCGAATTTATCGCAAATTAATCAAAAAAAAATCCCGAAAATTATCGGGATTTTTCTTTGTAGTATGTCGCAATCATTTTTTTACTTCCTACCGTTTTAGTAATCACATCTTTTTCTAAATCCCAACCCCGCGCAGGCGAATATTCCCTTCCGTACCAAATAATTTGCAAATGCAAATCGTTCCAAACAGCCTCTGGAAATAGCGCCTTGGCATCGCGCTCGGTTTGCACCACATTTTTGCCCGAACTCAAATTCCAACGGTACATCAATCGATGAATATGCGTATCCACAGGAAAAGCAGGCACGCCAAACGCCTGACTCATCACCACACTCGCCGTTTTATGACCCACAGCTGGCAATGCCTCCAAAGCTTCAAAACTTTGTGGTACTTCACCATTATATTTGTCAATTAATATATGTGATAAACCATGAATCCCTTTTGATTTCATTGGCGAAAGTCCACACGGACGAATAATATCTCTAATCTCCTCCACCGACATTTTCACCATATCATACGGATTATCAGCCTTTGCAAACAAAAGCGGCGTAATCTGATTTACACGAACATCGGTGCACTGCGCCGACAACAACACCGCAATCAATAAGGTATATGGATCTTTATGATCCAACGGAATAGGAATGGTAGGATAAAGCTCTTTTAACGTATTTATAACAAATGTTACACGCTCTTTTTTTGTCATTATTGTAAATTTATAGTGTAAAATAAGCTAAATTTATTGACAAAAACAACCAAAAAAAATAACCTTATGACAACATTAAAAATAGGCGATAAAGCACCCGCATTTGCAGCCCTTGACCAAGATGGAAACAACCATAAACTAAGCGATTATACCGGGAAAAAATTAGTCGTTTTCTTCTACCCAAAAGCCAACACACCAGGTTGCACCGCCGAGGCTTGCGACCTCAGCAAC
>Ga0247722_10001643_pt1 | contig 12207 bp, 11 predicted proteins | sample MSEWelMarce3H_FC_FD_189094 | JGI IMG/M metagenome (GOLD analysis project Ga0247722, IMG submission 189094) | Subsurface sediment microbial communities from gas well in West Virginia, United States - MSEEL Well Study Marcellus 3H_FC | ecosystem: Environmental > Terrestrial > Deep subsurface >... | reverse complement strand
GTTTGAGATAAATCAGTAGTTTTTCCCCTTCAAAATCAAGGTTTCTGCCACCTCCAAGTAAAATTCTATTGTCTATATTTCTAAAATAATAATAACCTTTGTCTAAATGAAAAGTGCCTTTTATATCTAAATTTTCAATAGGTTCGGTTATCAAAACTTGAGCTCTTGCGGGTTGCACTTCGTTGTTGGTGAGTTGCGATGCAAAACCATTGTTGGCAAATAGTAATTTTTTTGTAAAAAATGAATAATCGTTTACTTGAATTTCTACCATCGAACCAGTATCTGAAAAATGAGCTACTTCAGCTTGATTGAGAATTAAAATACCTTTTGAAATCGCTTTCTGAAGCAAAGCCTGCATCATGTTTCCGGTATCTATCTGACCTTCAAAAGGATTAAAGATACTGTATTCGTTACAATTTTTAAACCCAAATCGGTCAAGTTGTTTTTCAAAAACATCAGCATGAAAAAGTGGTTTCAAAACATCATTTATAAACGGCATTTTTTGTAAACAAGCTTCATAAGTTGCTACATCTTCCTCCAAAAACAACTCATATCCACCGAAAGGCTTATAATCAATCGCTGCATCACCAAGATTTTTTCGTAACAATTGCAAGCCATCCCAACGTTTTTTAATGAGTTGAATCACTTCTTCTTCAGAATGTGTTTGAAGATCGTCAATTATTTCAGAAAGGCTCCCGAAACACGCAAAACCTGCATTTTTGGTACTTGCTCCTTGAGGTAACATTCCTTTTTCAAGTACTAAAATTTTGCTTTCTGGAAAACGTTCGCGCAAAGCCAAAGCACAATGAAGCCCCACGATGCCACTGCCTACAATGGTGTAGTCAACATTTGAAAACCAATTTTTTATTTCCCAATAGCTTAAGTGCATAGAATTTGGATTGAAATGCTAAAGTAAACAAAAAAGATATAATCTTGATTAAAAATTATTTTGTTATTTTTACCCAAATTACGGGTTCATATCAATCCATTATTTTTAGATTAAAATAATAAAACGTTAAAAAGATGAAAAAAAGAATTTTATTAATTTTCAGTATTATGAGTATAACAGCGTCGGCACAACAATTTTTGTCGCCAGAAACCCTTTGGAAACTTGGACGAGTTTCTGTTTTAGGGATTTCAAAAGATGGTAAAAATTTAGTTTACAAAGTGGGTACACCCGATGTTGATGCCAATAAAATAAATTCAAAATATTTTACCATTCCTGTAAAAGGAGGCGCAGCTACTGAAGTTACAAATGCATCGAGCTTGGTTGCAAACAAGAATATTTCGCCCGATGGAAAGTATATTTTATCATCACAAGAAGTAAAAACAGAAAAGGTTTTAGGCAAAGATTATTATCCAGAATTACAAAAATCGGGAGCGCAAATCTATGACGGATTGGATTATCGTCATTGGGATACTTGGAATACGGGAAGTCATAACCACGTTTTTTATGCTGAAAATAAAGAAAATGCAACAGCCATTGACATCATGAAAGGTGAGCCTTTTGACGCACCCCAAAAACCATTTGGTGGCGACGAAGATTTTATTTGGTCACCAGATAGCAAAAGTATTATTTATGTCTGCAAAAAGAAATTTGGGACCGAATATGCTATTTCTACCAATACCGATTTGTACGAGTATAATATTGAAACAAAAACCACCAAAAATTTAACTGAAAATAATTTGGGTTATGATACCAATCCGGTTTTTTCACCAACGGGAAATTTGACCTGGTTGCAAATGAAACGTGATGGTTTTGAAGCCGATAAAAACGACATAATCGTTAGTTTTAAAGGGATGAATGTAAATCTGACTGCCAATTTTGACGGAACAGTAAACAGTTTTCAGTGGAGCAAAGACGGAAGTAAAGTCTATTTTATAGCACCTGTAAATGGAACTACTCAATTGTTTGAAGTGCAATTTCCTGGAATGACCAAAATGGCTGTTTTTCCGGTGCAATTAACCGATGGCGATTTTGATGTGCACGATATTATTTCTATAGCTGAAGGAACTTATTTGGTAACAAGAACCGATATGAATCATGCCACAGAAGTATTTTCATACACTGTAAAAACAAAGACTTGGAAACAAATAACCAACGTAAACGATGCGGTTTACAATTCATTATCATTACCAAAATATGAACGAAGATATGTAACCACAACCGACGGAAAAAAAATGTTGGTATGGGTGATTTTGCCACCCAATTTTGATAAAACAAAAAAATACCCAACCTTGTTGTATTGCCAAGGCGGACCTCAAAGTCCGTTAACACAATTTTATTCGTTCCGTTGGAATTTTTCGTTGATGGCATCTCAAGGCTATATTGTGGTGGCGCCAAATAGACGAGGAATGTATGGACACGGACAAGAATGGAACGATCAAATATCAAAAGATTGGGGCGGACAAGTGATGGACGATTACCTTTCTGCTATTGATGATGTTGCCAAAGAAAGTTATGTTGACAAATCGCGTTTAGGCTGTGTTGGCGCAAGTTATGGTGGTTATTCCGCTTTTTTCTTGGCGGGAATTCACAACAACCGTTTCAAAACGTTTATTGCCCATGATGGTGTTTTCAATACACAAAGTATGTTTGGTACGACTGAAGAAGTATTTTTTAATAATTGGGATTTTGGCGGTGCTTATTGGGAAAAAGACAATGAAGCGGCGCAAAAATCATATACCAAATTCAACCCAATTACGTATGTTGACAAATGGAACAAGCCTATGTTAATCATTCAAGGCGGAACCGATTTTAGAGTGCCTATTGGGCAATCACAAGAAGCGTTTCAAGCGGCACAATTGCGTGGATTGAAAAGCAGGTTTTTGTATTTTCCAGAAGAAAACCATTGGGTATTGCAACCCCAAAACGCCTTGGTTTGGCAAAGAGAATTTTATAAATGGTTGAAGGAGACGTTGTAGTATTCTCTTTTTAATTAAATTTGTATAAAAAAATAGTATAATGAGTCTCGACAATAATCAAATATTAATAATAAAGAATTTTTTTTCAAAGCAACCTGTTTTGAAAGCGTATCTTTTTGGGTCCTATAGTAAAGGTTTAGAAAATGAGAACAGCGATATTGATTTATTGGTTGAGTTGGATTATAGTCAACCAATTGGTTTAGAGTTTATTCAAATGCAAATAGATTTGCAAGAGTTACTTTCCAAGAAAGTTGATTTAGTATCTGCAAGAGGATTATCAAAATACATGCAACCTATTTTAGATAAAGAAAAAAAATTAATTTATGCAAGATAGATTGGGTGATAAAGTTCGATTGTTGCATATTGTAGGTGCAATAAATGAAATTGAAAATTATTTGCAAGATGTTGATATTGATGGTTTTGTAAAAAATTCAATGATGTTTAATGCAACCCTACGGCAACTTGAAATAATTGGAGAGGCAAGCAATAGATTGTCACAAAAATTACTTTTGAATCATTCTGATATTCCATGGGCAAGAATCATTGGGTTAAGAAATTTAGTTATTCATGAATATTTTGGTATTGATGATTTTACAATTTGGAATGTTATCAAAATTAATTTACCTGATTTAAAATTAAATGTTTTAAAAATTATAGAGAAAGACGAATTTTAGCTTGTCAAAAACGCCTTGGTTTGGCAAAGAGAATTTTATAAATGGTTGAAGGAGACGTTGTAGAATTTAAATTTTTGAAATATAAATTTCAGAACAAGTTTCAAAAGTAAATTTTCCATCAAAACGTAACCCCCTAGCCCAGATAGAAGTGAAAATCCTTTTCTTTTTTTTCTTTAAAAAAAGAAAAGATTGGAACGTCCCGAAGCGTCGGGAGCTGGAAATAGCTCCAAATAATAAACCCCAAATAGTGTTTAACTTATTTGGGGTAGTTCTTTATATCGGAATTTTGGTTTAAAATTGTTTTATTACTTCATATATTCTATTAGCTATTTCATTCTTGCCTTTTTCACTTGTTACATATTCTCTATCATTATTATTTGATAAGTATCCAATCTCTAATGTTAAAGCAGGGCAATTAGAATTTTTAATAATAAAAAAATTAGCATTGTTTACTTCTCCTTTTTTAAGTTTTTCATTAGATATTTTATCAATTAAACTATTTGCACTTTCCAAAGATTCCTCATAATAAATATTATCTTTTGAAACATAAGCTTGTATGCCGTTTTTCTCTGCAATATTCGATGAATTTATATGTAAAGAAATCAATAGATCTGGGTTGATTTTATTTATTGTTTTCAATCTCTCATTAAGTCCAATATAACTATCATCTTCTCTTAGTAACACAATTTCAATTTCATCCTTAACATTTAATAGTTTGATTTTTTTTGAAATACTTTCTACAATTTTACTTTCGATTTCATCGTTAATTTTTGCTCCATAATCTTCCCCTCCATGTCCAGCATCAATTACAATGATTTTTTTTCTTTTATGATCATTCACATAAATGTTATAACCATCTTTATCTTTCGAATACCATACAAGTGTATCAGCTTTAGTTTTTTGAGTAATATATTTATTTATTGCAGTTTTGTAATTTATATATCCAATTTTAATTGTATCTCCTTTAAAATGGATATGACTGTTTTTTAAATTTTCATCAAAATATTGTTTAGTATAAAGTGTATATTGATATTTTTGTGGAAATCGTTTTGAACGCGCATTTTTATGAACAAAACTATAAGTATAATAACTAAAATCAGTTCGTTTATATTTCTTGATTTCTTCTTTCGTTTTTACTTTTCCATTTATCCAAACCGCCATATTTTTACTTTTCATTTTTTCAAATAATGGTTCAGGTGTTTCTTTTTCAATCATCATTTCTGGGACAAAATCTAGATATTTTCTTCTATCCTCTAATGAAAGGTCTTCATAAAGTATTACTTCTTTTCTGTTGTTTTTCTCATCAATAAGATTTACGTAAACACCACTGTAATAACGGTCTCTTATTTTATCTTTATCTGTTATTTTGGAGTTTTTAGTATCCGTTTTTACAGTATCTACTTTCTCTTGAGCTACAATTTCTATACAGAAAAAGTATATTAATCCTGAAAGGATTGGTACTATCGCTAATTTTTTAATTGTCGCAATTTTTTCGGATGTGCTTTTTGTCATCATAATTAATCGTTTTTTGGTTACTAAATAATTCAAATTACTGGCCAAGTAAATCGTTTGAATGTTACTGTTTTTTTGCAAAAGTAAATTTTGATAAAACGGAACATTGTTATAGGTTTTCACAATTTCTTCATCGGCAAGAAATTCATGATTGAGTTGTATTGCTTTTTTGTAGAAAATAAAAATGGGATTGAACCAAAAAATTACTTTCAATAATTCGATAAATAATATATCTAAACTGTGTTTTTGAGTTACATGAACTAGTTCATGTGTGTACAATTCGTCTTCAATGTTTCTATTGTTATAATCATCAAAATTTATATAAATAAAGTTTAAAAAAGTATGTGGAATAATTTTCTCATCAACCAAAACCAGTTTTGAATTTTTGAATTTTACTGTTGGATTAGAATTTGATTTTAAAATTAACTTCAAACAATTTATTATAAATCTTACAATCAGTACTAAAGTTACCAACCAATATATTCCCCACAATATATAAGGTTTGTAATTAATAGTTTCTTGTAAAGGAATTACATTTTCTTTGACGGAATTTTCATTAAATATAATTGGAGTTGAATTAAGATTAATAGATTGTATGTTTTCCACAACAGGAATAATTTCAATTATTTCAAATGTTATAAATGGAATTACTAATGAAATAACAATCGTACTCAAAAGAAAAAATCTATTGAATTGATGCATTTTTTCTCGTTCTAACATTAAATGATAGAAACCAATGAAAATCGATAAACAAAAAGTTGATTTGATTAAAAAGTCGATCATTTTTTCTTTTTTTGAAGTTCAACATCAATTATTTTTCTTAATTCTTGTAATTCTTTTTCGGTTAAATTTGTTGACGTGGTAAAGAATGATGCAAATTGAGAAGCCGAATCATTAAAGAAGTTTTTAATTAATCCGTTTACATGTTTTGAAAAATAATCTTCTTTTTTTACCAATGGGTAATATTCTCTCGAATTCCCAAATTCAATATATGCAACGAATTTTTTATCAATCATTCGTTTTAAAAGAGTTGCAACGGTAGTAGTTGCAGGTTTAGGTACAGGATAAACATCCAATAAATCTTTCATAAAAGCTTTTTTTAGCTTCCAAAGATGTTCCATTAACTGTTCTTCGGTGTTTGATAAAGTCATTTTTCTACAAATTTAGAATTAACTCTACAAACATAGAGCAACTTTTCGTTTCTACAAGTGTAGAATTTAATTTTAACATAAAATTAACAAAAAAACCCCGATTTCAAGAAGAAATCGGGTTTTTCAATTCTATAACGACTAGTCACTAATTACTAATCACTTATCACTAATATCTATAATACTCTGGTTTGAATGGTCCTTCAACCCCAACCCCAATATAATCAGCTTGCTCTGGACGAAGTGTTTCCAATTCTACACCCAATTTAGCCAAGTGAAGCATTGCCACTTTTTCATCCAAATGTTTTGGCAACATGTAAACGTCATTGTTGTATGCCGCACTGTTTTTCCACAACTCGATTTGAGCCAATGTTTGGTTAGTAAACGAGTTACTCATTACAAAACTTGGGTGACCAGTTGCACAACCAAGGTTTACCAAACGACCTTCTGCCAAAATGATAATGTCTTTTCCGTTTACGTTGTAAATATCAACTTGAGGTTTTACTTCGTTTTTAGTATGACCAAAGTTTTGGTTCAACCAAGCCATATCAATTTCGTTATCAAAGTGTCCGATGTTACAAACAATCGTTTTATCTCTCATTTGCTCAAAGTGAGAACCTAACACAATATCTTTATTTCCGGTAGTAGTGATAATAATATCAGCAGTACCAATAACGGTGTTCAATTTCTTTACTTCAAATCCGTCCATAGCTGCTTGCAATGCACAAATTGGATCGATTTCAGTAACGGTAACGATAGAACCTGCACCTCTAAAAGAAGCTGCTGTTCCTTTACCTACATCTCCGTATCCACAAACAATAACTCTTTTTCCTGCCAACATAATATCAGTTGCTCTTCTAACCGCATCTACTGCCGATTCTTTACAACCGTATTTATTATCAAATTTCGATTTTGTAACCGAGTCATTCACGTTAATAGCCGGCATTGGCAACGTTCCTGCTTTTACTCTTTCGTATAATCTGTGTACACCAGTTGTAGTTTCTTCAGACAATCCTTTGATACCTGCCACCAAATGTGGGTAACGGTCAATAACCATATTGGTTAAATCACCTCCATCGTCCAAAATCATGTTCAACGGTTGTCTGTCTTCACCAAAAAATAACGTTTGCTCAATACACCAGTCAAAATCCTCTTCGTTCAAACCTTTCCAAGCATATACCTGAATTCCAGCAGCAGCAATAGCAGCAGCAGCCTGGTCTTGCGTAGAGAAAATATTACAAGATGACCAAGTAACTTCTGCACCAAGAGCAATCAATGTTTCAATCAAAACCGCAGTTTGAATCGTCATGTGTAAACATCCTGCAATACGAGCACCTTTCAACGGTTGTTCGTCTTTATATTCAGCACGAAGTGCCATTAAACCTGGCATTTCAGCCTCTGCCAATTCAATTTCTTTTCTTCCCCAAGCTGCAAGCGAAATATCTTTCACTTTAAAAGCCACATAAGGTAACGTTTGTGTACTCATCAATTTGTATATTTGTGTTTTTAAAATCTGGTGCAAAATTACTGAATAAGAATTTATTTTCACAAACATTTCTATTAAATTATGATTTGTTTAATTTGCTAAAGTTTTGAAAAACAATAAAGTATTAATAATAAGAAGCTAATCCTGCTGTTCGTTCCAATTTTTTTGGAGGATTGCTTTTTTTCTAAGGCACAAAAAGAGCTTCTCCCGAAGGGTCGGGATACGCTTTTTTGTCCCAAGAAAAAAATAGCAATCCTCCAAAAAAGATTTCCACTTCCATCAGGGCTAAGCCAACACAAAGGCCATGGCATTTTATAAATCGATAGAGATAAACCCAAACACAACAGCCTACTTCTGGAACATTTCAGAAGACTTGTCGTATTACAAAAACACTTGTTCGCTTACCAAAAATTCCGAGCAACGGCTCCAAACCATGAAAGCCGAAACTCAACAAAAAGGGTTTCTTGCCGTACGCATGTTGCTGCAACACATTGGTCTTTCTGATTCCGATTTGTATTATGACAACAACGGAAAACCTCATTTGCAAAACGGAAAAAACATCTCTATTTCACATTCACATCAATTTTCCGCCATTGCAATAAGCACCGATCCTGTTGGTATTGATATCGAACTCATAAAAGAAAAAACACTCAAAATTGCAACCCGTTTTCTTGATATCTCACACCTCAACAACCTTTCTGCACAAGACCAAACCATCAAAGCTACGGTTATTTGGGGCATCAAAGAAGCCATTTTCAAAATAAAAAACCAACCTGGCATCAGTTTCCCTAATCATATATTTGAAACAGATTTTAATGTTTCAGACCAAAAAGCCAGCGCTCAATTGCGATTCAATAACAATACGGAAAATTTTAGCATACTTTTTGATATAATTGAAAACTATGCTTTTGTATGTGCACTTCCTATCTTAAGCTAAATTAATTATGATTGATTTTTTCATTGCTCAATACAAAAACGCATCTAACACACAAATTTTTTTAGAATTTGTGGCTTTTATTTTTGGTATTGCAAGTGTATATTGCGCCAAAAAGGAGCATATCTTGGTGTATCCACTTGGTTTAATATCCACTGTAATTACCGTTTATTTATTGTATCAAGCACAGTATTTTGGCGACATGACCATCAATATTTATTATTCTATCATGAGTATTTTTGGATGGTACAAATGGTCAAAAAAAATAGAAGAAACCCCAATAGCGATTTCTAGAACCAACATAAAAGAAAGATGGATTGGATTTGGACTTTTCATTTTTACAGTAGTAATTACCTATTTTGTTTACATTTTTTTCAATTATACACTTAAAATTCCCAATTATATTGATATTTTTACATCGGGAATATTTTTTACAGCGATGTGGTACATGGCTATCAAAAAAATCGAAAATTGGACTTTATGGATTATTGGTGATTGCATTGCAGTACCTTTATTTGCCTATCGAGGACTCGGGATGTTATCCGTACAATATTTAATATTTACAATACTAGCAGTTTTAGCATACATAGAATGGAGAAAAATTTTAAACAACAACAATCAGACATTATAAAAATTGCTTTGTTTGGTCCTGAGTCAACAGGGAAAACAACCCTAGCTGAGCAGTTAGCTAAAACATTCAATACCAATTGGATACCCGAGTTTGCGCGCAATTATTTGCAACAAAAATGGGATGCAAAAAAAGAAGCCTGTACTTATGAGGATCTTGTACCAATTGCAATAGGTCAAATCAAATTAGAAAATGAAGGTTTAGAACAAGCAAACACCTACTTATTTTGCGATACCAATATAATGGTTACCAAAATTTTCTCGGAAATGCAGTACCAAAAATGTGACGAAGCTATTGAAAAAGCGGCCAAAAAACATAAATACGACCTTGTTTTTTTGACTGATATTGATGTGCCTTGGGAAAAAGATGACTTACGTGACTCACCCAATTCCCGGGAAAAAGCTGTGGCTATTTTTGAAAATAAATTAATTCAATACAACAAACCTTATATCAAATTATCAGGAAACAAAACTGATCGATTGCAAAAGGCAACTGAAATAATTAAACAATTGCAAATTGCCAAAAATCTTGGTTTTAACTCATTCGATTTTATATCAATGTATAATAAAGGGATTTCCTTAGCAACTATTGCCAAACAGTTTGAATTTTTAAATAAAGGAATTCCAACCCTAAATTTAGATCGGCCTGCTACTTTACACGATGGAATTTCATCGTTAACGACAGACGAGGCTAAATACCATGCTGCTTATTTTGACGAAAAAAAAATAACATTAAAATTAAAAAAGTTTGTACCAGCATCAGGAGCAGCAAGCAGAATGTTTAAATTTTTACTTGAATTTATTGCAGGTTTTGACCCCGAAAACGAATCAATCAATGCTTATATCAACAAAAATAAAGAAAAAAATTTAGCACTTTTTATATTTGCTAAAGATAAGTTTCCGTTCCACGAAGCATTAGTAAATACACTTCAAACGAACTATCCAAATTTTGATCAATTATCGGCAGACCAAAAAGAAGTTGCTTATATTAAAACAATGCTTTTGCATCCTGACTTTGATTTTTCTAATAAACCAAAAGGAATTTTGCCTTTTCATAAATACCCAAACCATGTAGCAACTCCCATTGAGGAACACCTGCAAGAGTGCATTGCCTATGCTACTTCCAACGGAAAATCAAATCTTCATTTCACAGTTTCGGAAGAACATGTTTCAGGTTTTCAAAAAACTGTAAATCCTTTGATACAGCAGTTACAAATCGAAAAAGGAATAGAAATAAATGTAACCTATTCTTTCCAAAACCCAGCAACAGATGTTGTTGCAATGGACCATCACAACAAACCTTTTCGCGAAAAAGACGAATCAATTGTATTTAGACCTGGTGGGCATGGAGCGTTAATTGAAAATTTGAATAAACTTAATTCAGATTTAGTTTTTATAAAAAATATAGACAATGTAATTCAGAATAAAATTAACGAAATTGCTTTGTACAAAAAGGCTTTGGCCGGAATTTTGCTTCAGCACCAAGAAACTATTTTTAACTATTTGAAGTATTTAGAAGGCGCCCAAGTTTCAAATGAAATGTTGCATGAAATTGAAAATTTTGCTTCTCAAAAATTAAATTGCAGTATTTCTGAAGGTTTTGCCAACTTTACTAAAAACAGCAAAATTGATTTTCTATTTACACTTTTAAATAAGCCCATCAGAGTTTGCGGTATGGTGAAAAATGAAGGGGAGCCGGGCGGCGGACCATTTTGGGTTAAAAATCCAAACGGAACATTAACCCTGCAAATAATTGAAGCCTCACAAATAGCAGAAAACCAAATTATAATGGCGCAAAGAGCAACCCATTTTAACCCTGTTGATTTGGTTTGCGGACTAAAAAATTATCAAGGACAAACATTTGATTTGCTAAATTTTGTTGACGAAAACACCGGGTTTATTGTTGAAAAAAACAAACACGGAAAAAAAGTCAAAGCCTACGAATTGCCTGGGCTTTGGAACGGTGCTATGGCGCACTGGATCAGTATTTTTGTAGAGGTTCCGCTGTTGACTTTTAGTCCAGTAAAAACGGTAAATGATTTATTAAAACCTACACATCAATTGGCAAATGGATAAAGAAATAATTCTATCAGAACTTAGTTATAAAGCCATTAGAAGCAGTGGCCCTGGTGGTCAAAATGTAAATAAAGTAGCATCAAAAATAGTGTTGAACTTTAATTTATTGGAATCAAATGCCCTTACAGATGAGGAGAAAGTGCTTTTGCAACACAAATTAGCATCCAAATTAACCAATGAAAATCAATTGATTTTGAATTGCGATGAAGATCGAAGTCAATTAAAAAACAAAGAAATCATCACCAAGCGTTTTCTGGAACTTATCGAAAAATCTTTAATTGTACCAAAACCCAGAAAAGCTACTAAAATTCCTAGAAGTGTAATTGAAAAAAGATTGAAAAATAAAGCAAATTTGTCTGAAATTAAAGAAAACAGAAAAAAGCCTGAGGTGTAGGTTATACTTTGTTTGTATTTATTCTACTAATAATTTCTTTCAGTTCGTTAATTCGCTCATCTTTTTCAGCTATTCGCAAATCTTTTTCAGCAAGTTGTTTTTCAAATTGTTCAATTAATTTTTCAGATTGCTGATTAATTGTTGATTGGTAAGCAAGGGCAATACCACCTTGTTGATCATTATTAGTAAACAAAATATTTTCTGGTAACAAATCAATAACATTTTTATTTAAAACACCAGCTATTTTTTCTAACATATCCAAATTAGGTGAGTTTTTGTCAGTTTCGTATTTTCTGTACGTTTGTTCTGATACGCCAATTTTTTCAGCCATTAAATCTGTAGAAAAACCTTTTTCTACCCGTAAACTTTTTATTCTGTTACCTACTTTCATAAAAAAATTTATTTAAATTAAAAACTTGGTAAAAATAGTG
>Ga0247722_10001642_pt1 | contig 12207 bp, 14 predicted proteins | sample MSEWelMarce3H_FC_FD_189094 | JGI IMG/M metagenome (GOLD analysis project Ga0247722, IMG submission 189094) | Subsurface sediment microbial communities from gas well in West Virginia, United States - MSEEL Well Study Marcellus 3H_FC | ecosystem: Environmental > Terrestrial > Deep subsurface >... | reverse complement strand
TAACTCGTCAGACGTTGAGCTTTTCAAAAACCAAGAAAAACCACGAGGCCGTGTTACATGCCTTTATATTGCAGTACAATCAGGAAATTATGCAAAAATATAAAACACGTTAAGTTTTTACACTACCTAATATTATTTAGCCCTATAACTTGTTTAGGCGTATTGGAATAACTCTTCTCTGTTTTATAGCCCAATTTTCCACTACCATTATTTCCCCAAGCCCATACTGTGCCATCTTTACGTAAAGCAAGAAAATGCTCGTCACCTACTACTTCGACAAAATCAGTCATACCTTGTATGGGGGTGGGGGTATACTGTGTGATAGTTACTCCACCATTTCCTAAGCTACCATAGTAATCACTCCCCCAAGTCCATACGCTGCCATCTGATTTAATTCCCACAGCAGAAGTATGCCCCAATGCTAATTTTTTGTGCGCCGTATTAACAGGCAACGGCGTTTCAAAGGGGGCGTGTATCGTCTTTACTTGCCAATACATCATTTAAAACAGGGGTTGATGAAACAATACTGCAAGACGCTAGCGATAGCGACATCATCAAATAAGCCAAATAACGCATTTTTTTATCCTTTTATTTACGTTTTTATAGATTTTTATTTATATCCCCAACACCCTCACCACGCCCAATGCTGCACATTTTGCCGTAGCAAAACACGCCGTTAGCAAATAACCGCCTGTGGGGGCTTCCCAATTTATCATCTCACCCGCACAAAATATGCTAGGGTATTTTTTAAGTTGTAAATTTTCATCTAACTCATCCCAACTAACCCCACCTGCACTACTAATCGCCTCAGCAATGGGTCGAGTTTGATACAAACAAATCGGCAATGCCTTTAATAGCTGCGCAAAACGCTCGGGACAATTCATCTCCTCCTTGCTCACACATTCACGCAACAAACCCGCTTTAAGGCCATCAATCGCCAATTGTTTGCGTAAATAATTAGCCAAAGAGTTAGAGCCACGCGGTTTGGCTAAAATACCGCCAATTTGTGCGACCGACTTGTGCGGCAACAAGTCTAAATAAACCGTAACCTTGCCTTGCTGATTGATGGTTTCACGCAAAGGCCGAGACAAAGCATAAATCAAACTGCCTTCAATGCCTGTTGCTGTCACCACAAAATCGCCTTTTTTGCTGTGCGTTTGTCCTGTGCTATCGGTAAAACTTAACACGCCTGACTTAATGGGTTGTCCTGCAAACTTTTGACTAAACTCGGCAGACCACTGGCTATCAAAGCCACAATTTGCGGCTTGAAGTGGCAAAACATCAATACCTTGTTGCTGCAAAACGGGCGACCATGCGCCATTAGAGCCTAAACGTGGCCAACTTGCGCCACCACAGGCCAAAATCACCGCATCAGCCGTAATATGTTGTGTGCCATGTGGTGAATCAAAGACTAATGCACCCGAATCATTCCAACCCAACCAACGATGACGCACACAAATTTTAACGCCCGATTCACGTAAACGATGTAACCACGCACGCAATAGAGGCGCGGCTTTCATATCTGTGGGAAATACTCGGCCAGAACTGCCCACAAAACTATCAAAACCTAGACTTTGCATCCAATCACGAACGGCTTGATTATTAAATTGCTCAAGCATTGGCTGAATAAAATCTTTTTCTGCGCCATAACGATTAACAAATGAGGCAAATTCTTCGGAATGGGTGATGTTCATGCCACCCTTACCCGCCAATAAAAACTTGCGGCCTACGGAGGGCATGGCTTCGTAAATGGTCACTTCAATAGGATAATGACGCAAAAAATCGGCAGCCATTAAGCCTGCTGCACCGCCACCAATAATGGCTATTTTTTTGTTTGAAATAGAGGTAGTCATACAAACTTAGAAATAAATAAAATATTCTTGCCTGCGGCTGGCCTTACTTTTGTTTCGGCAAAAGTAAGCAAAACCATTTGTGGCACAGAACTCGGCATCCATGCCTCAAACATGCTGTGCCACGTCATCCCTGCACAAATTCAAATAACTTTAGTCACTCTAAAACGGCGGCCTTTAATTTGTCCTGCTTGTAGGCGTTTAAGGGCTTTAGGTGCAACATGACTTTTGACTGCGACATAAGCACGAATATCAAAAATATCAATCTTGCCTACGTCTGCCCCTGCCAAACCGCCTTCACCTGTTAATGCGCCCAAAATATCGGTGGGGCGTAATTTGTCTTTGCGGCCACCTTCAATACATATCGTCACCATCGTCGCTTTTAATGAACCGACAACAGGCGTATGTAATTCACTCAAATCCAACCATTGCACCTTAATTTTTTGATAATCCTCAATCGCTACCACACGCGGAGCTTCTTTGGGCGCACACAAACTAAAGGCTAACCCTTGATGACCTGCCCTGCCTGTTCGACCAATACGATGCACATGCACTTCGGGGTCATAAGCCAGTTCAAAATTTATCACCGCGCTTAATTCTTTAATATCCAAGCCCCGCGCTGCAACATCAGTTGCCACTAAAATCGGACAGCTTTTATTAGCAAAACGTAATAGCACTTGCTCACGGTCACGCTGTTCTAAATCGCCATGTAAGGTTAATACATCAAAGCCTTTGCTATTTAAAAACTCGGTTAAGTCGTTACAATCGGCTTTGGTATTACAAAAAATCACCGTTGATTCGGGGCGATAATGTGCCAACAACTTCATCACTGCTAACGGTTTGTCGCTATAGGCTACTTCAACAAAATGTTGTTCGATTTGACTATCATCATGTTCCGACTCGACACTCACCACCATAGGCGATTGTAAAACGCGCTGACTCATGCCTTGAATCGCATCGGGATAAGTAGCAGAAAATAATAAACTTTGACGTTTGGGCGGTGTTTTTTTGACAATTTTATGAATATCTTCTTCAAAACCCATATCCAACATACGGTCTGCTTCGTCCAAGACCAACACTTTTAAATAATCGACATACAAAGTATCACGATTAAGATGGTCTAATACCCGTCCCGGTGTACCCACGACAATATGCGGCGCTTGTTCGAGGGAGTTAATTTGATGAATGATGGGTGAGCCACCACATAAAGTCAGGAGTTTGATATTGGGCATAAAACGCGCTAAAGCACGAATTTCTTTGCTCACTTGCTCGGCTAATTCACGGGTAGGACACAACACTAAGGCTTGTGGCTTATAAATTAACGGGTCAATTTTGCTTAATAAGGCCAACGAAAACGCTGCCGTTTTACCACTGCCTGTTTTGGCTTTGGCTAAGACATCCTTGCCTGCCAACATCGCAGGTAAACTTTGTTGTTGAATCGCCGTCATTTGGCTATAAGCTAAGGATTCAACACTTTGCAACAAAGCAGGCAATAACGGTAAAGAAGAAAACGCGGCAGTAGTCATGGCAACACTCAAACAGGCAAATAGACATCGGCGCGCATCATAACCGAGTTTTGCCTAAAACCGCTAAATTCTTCTTTTATGACTTACGCGATGATCGCTTATTTTGGCAGAATGCGTAAGTCTTCGCCTCTTAAATCGTGTAATAATAATTCGCCATCGTCTGCCACTCTAAACTCACCATAACGCGCTTGGGCATAAACCTCGGCTTGACCTTCTTCAAAGAAAAAGGCATTGGTCGCAAATTTGACTTGTCCTTCACGAATACGATAACGCATTGCCAATTGTTGAGTGGTTATGGTGGACGGCAACTGCGGCTGTACTTTAATAAATGTGCCAATGGCCTGCTCATTTAATTGTACTAACACATAACCATCGCCGCTTTTGGTTTTATCATGGGGTAATTGACGCACGAGGTCTTGCTCTAAAGCAAAACGCAAACGCATATAATCGCCCTGCATTAAAGAGCGCGGGTCAACAGGTGCAAGGGGCAAAAACACTGTTGTACCGTGTGCAATTAACTGCTCTTTGTGCCAAATAGACACATTAACGCCAATTAAAATCAGTATGCCTATCAACCACACCGCATAGTTACGCATCGCTGTTCTCCAAATAACGATGGCCTATTTTGCGTAATAACAATAAAAACAGTCCTGTTGCGATTAACAAATAAGATTTATTGAGCAAGGTCATATCCAAGCTGTAATAATAACGACTCAGATATAACCAAAAACTGGCCGTACCAATCGCCAATAACACCCGATTACTATGAGCAAAACCTAATAAAATTAATGTCCAAGCTACAGTCAACCCTGCCGCCTCTTGTGAGATTAACGCCAAACATAATGCTGCGACTAAAGCGATAATGCCTTGCTTTGATGAATAACTCACCCGATAACGCTGTAATAACACCGCCACCATCGCCACAAAAATCGCGGCCAATAAACCCTCATTTAAGCTGATTAACCACTGGTTATAACTCACCTGATAACGCCCACCAACATCAGCAAGTTCTTTGGGGTTTAATAAAGTCAAACTGTGCATCTGTAACGCAGCCAAACTAAAAGCATAAGCAATCGGGCGCACGCGCTCACTATCAAGTAGCCATTTTGACTCATTCAGCCATAACCATGCCATTACGCCAACCACTAAAGCAGGCATTAACCACACGATAGGCCAAGCAATACACACCATCACTAATGACCAAATCGCTAAAGACCCCGACAAAAACCGATGAATAAACGAGGGCATCAACCATGCCAAACTTGCCCCCATCAACAACATCAACCACCAAGCGGCGGTAGAATCTGCAAGGAGTTCATGCCACGCAAACACACAGAGACTTTGCCCCGTCAGACTCATTGCTAAAGCAAATTGGCCAATAAAATCGCTGTCTTTGAGCCTATAAATAAAATATGCACCCGCTATAAACAGTAGGCCCAAAACTAAAGCAATCGACTGTTCACGGACTAAATCTTTAAAAATAACAAATACCGAACCCAACAAAAACCATGCGGCAAACCAGCCCGTTAGCCCTTGCAATACACGTAAATACCAAGGTTGTGCTTGAATATGACTGTTTGGCATGTCACCCGTGACGAGGCCTGCTTGCTGTAATGTTTGCCACAACACGAGGTCTTGATTAGTCATGTGTCAACTGCTCCTGTGCTAACTTTCTTAGCCAACGAATCGCCATGCCTGAGCTAACAATGACCCATAACGCAATCAATAATAGTCCTGCGCCGTCTTTGGCTAACGACAACCAATCGGCAAACAACGCAGTAGATAATATAATCAGGCTCAAACTTGCGCCTGCCAACATAAACAAATCGGCAACTTTATAACGATATACACCATAAAAAACGGCTAACCATAAGCCATAACTGACAGGAATATAAACTCGGCGATAATTATCATCAAAAATAAAATCTAGCATTAACCATGTCACACTCAAACCACTAGCAATCGCCAATAAGCGCACTTCGCTACGGCCTTTGAGCCAGTCATAACGCTGTGCTGCCAACTCCCAGACAAACAATGCCACGGTATTGACCACAAATAACGCAAGCTGCATCGCTTGGCCGCTAAACAAAACACCAAATAAACCATGAAAGACTTGGTAATAAAAAAACAGGCTCAAATTAACCAATATCAACCACAGCAACCACAAGGCGGCAAATTGAGCGATAATGACCCAAGGGCTAATCAGTAATGCCCACATCGCAAATAATTGCCATGTATCGGCACCTGTTTGATAGGTTTGACCATAAAAAGCCAATAACACGCCCACAAATACCGAAGCTGCTAACAAAAAAAACTTAGCCGAAGGTTTGAACAAGTAACGACTATAAGCCGCCATACTCGCCAACACGAGAGCTTCAATCAGCGCAAATTTATGAAAACGACCAATGGCTTGCCAATTAAAGGCAAAAAAGAACACCACGCCAATCAGCACTAAACTGCCACCATTGGCTAAGAGTAATTTATCTAAAAAATGTCCCCAACGGGTCACGGATGGGCTAATGTCGGCAAGTTCAAAGGCGTGATTAAGTTGTTGTGGTGGGATTTTTTGTTGCGCTGTCCATTGCTGAATTAAGGCTTTAGCGCGGGTAGGATTCATAAGCTGCTCCTCACCATCCTTGTTGCCAGACGGCTTCATCTAATAAAGTATGCCAATCTATACGATACTGCTTTTTTGTCATTACCGCTTCTAAGACAACAATATCTTTATCTATCAACGGTGTTAAATCATTTGGTATTTGTACAATCAAAAAATGTTTTTCTTTATGCTGTGGGGACACTGCCGTCCATTTAGACAGCAGCAGTTTTTTGGGATTAAGTTGCCGTGACATATTAAAAACGTGGTTTATGGGTTAAACGTTCCCACCATTTAAGCAATACATTATCCAAGGTACTGCTAGCGGTTAAACCCACTTTTTGCATAAAGTTTTGTTTATGAATAAAACGCACTGCAAAAATATCGGCGGTTTGACTGGCGGTTAACAAATACTCATCACTAGTCATCAACTTATCAACCAAGTTTAATGCTAAAGCTTGTTTGCCATACCAATGCTCACCTGTCGCCACTTTTTCTATATCTAACTGAGGACGATAATCACTGACAAACTCTTTAAATAAGCTATGGGTATCTTCCAAATCGGCAATAAACTTTTGTCGTCCTGCATCGGTGTTTTCACCAAACACGGTCAAGGTGCGTTTATATTCACCTGCGGTTAATACTTCGTAGTCAATATCCCATTTATCTAATAAACGATGAAAGTTGGGTAATTGTGCCACTACGCCTATTGAACCAATAATGGCAAAAGGTGCAGCAATAATGGTATTGGCCAAACAAGCCATCATATAACCACCACTGGCAGCAACTTTATCAACACAAATCGTTAACGGTAAATTGTGTTGGCGAATCCGCGCTAATTGTGACGCGGCCAAACCATAACCATGCACCATGCCACCAGGGCTTTCTAAATTAACCACAACTTCATCTTTGTCTTTATCGGCAATACTTAAAATCGCGGTAATTTCTTGGCGTAGATTTTCGGTCGCAGAGGCACGCATATCACCGTTAAAATTAAGCACATAAATACGTTTTTTATTGTCTTCTTTAGGTTCTTTGGCGGCTTTTTTATCTTTTTCTTTTTGCGTTTTAAAATAGGCTTTTAGCGCGTTTCTATCTAAAATTGTCATGCGTAAGGTATTAGCAAAATGCTCAAAACGCTCATTAAGACGCATCACTTCAATATCACCATCTTCATCATGGTGACGGCGACGCTCTCCGACATTGGCAATGGTAATAATAATAAATAATGCAGCAACAACAATTGTCACTACTTTAGCCAAAAACAAACCATACTCAAGCAAAAAATCAATCATGAATTATCCTAAATGTTGAGGCGAAAACTTTAGCGGTACTTTTGCGCCAACTCATTCACGGTGGCATGAATAACTTGCGTAGCAATACTACCGATAGGAGGGATTTCGGGTAAGGCATCATAACGAAAGAATTGTGCGTCCATGATTTCTTCTTCTTGCAACACTAACTCTCCGCCTGCCCATTCAGCCTGAAAAGCCAACATAAGATTATTTGGAAATGGCCACGATTGACTACCAAAATAACGCAAATTTTTGACTTGTACGCCCGACTCTTCAAAAACCTCACGCGCTACGGCTTGCTCTAAGGTCTCGCCTGCTTCCACAAAACCCGCCAACAAACTGTACATGGGACGGGTAAAACGCTGTGCGCGTGCCAACAAAATACTATCGTCTTTGGTAATGGCCACAATGACACAGGGATTGATACGCGGATATTGTGAATAAGCACAACTTGGACACACTAAAGCTCGCTCACCACTGGGATGGGGTATGGTTGCCGTGCCACAACGACTACAAAAGCGATGACTTTTGGCCCATTCTAAAACTTGCGAAGCAGTCCCTGCCAAAGAAAACTGCTCACTATTGACACACGTCAACAATGAGCGCAAATGCTGAAAATGATAACCTTCTGGCGCGATGCTATTGTCATCTACTTGCAACACCCTAACGGGCTGCTGCTGATACACAGTCACATGATGTGCCTGTGCTTGAAGTAAATGCGCCAAACTCTGATGTGGCAACAAGGGAAAGGCCAAGTCGTCAGTTTTTACTAACAACTCTTGACCTTTAAATAACAACCACAACGTAGAATGCACTATTAAGCCGCCTGTTGTTTAGGAATGGGATAACCCAATTCAGCAAGCGCATCTTCAGCAATTTCAAAGACGTTTTCACTAATCGGTTTGTTGACTTCTAAACTCTCTAAGAAATAATCAATACAGGCGATGACATCGGCGAACGTCTCAATAATGGTCATAGCTGGCATTTTTTTGCTATTAACCCATGCTTCAACAAAAGGCACTACAGTACGCAAAATCACCGCACCTCTTGGCACTAACAAAAACTCCAAACCACCACTGGTTGCTTGTAAAGTGGTGGGGATATTAGACAAGTGCATTGGGTCTTCGCCATTGGTTTCAATATAAGCCAACACCGAACGCTTGATTAAAGCCAAACCATTACGAGTTTCTTGCACCAAGAAACTTCTTGCTTCATCTAATTGATGTAAAGAAATGCGGTTATTATTGATGACAGTTTGCGCGCCTGGTGTCATTTCGCGGTCAAGGGTAGCAACGGCATTGTCTGCTTGTAACAACACATCAAATAAGGTGTTTAAGCCATCTTCCGTAGGTACATCTGTCCATTGACTAACGACAACAGACTGACGACGCATCGCATTTGCTACATCATTTAAGCTCAACATAATTAAGGTTTGTGAGGCTTTTAAAATTGATGCTGCCACAGACTCATAGCTATTTTCTTCTTCGTCATCACTACGCGCACCACGCGCAATCACATCCAAAATCTCTTTGATATGGGTAATTTCTTCTTTTAATACCGTAGCCACAGTTTTGATAACTGAACCGCCCGGCCCAAACATGGTATTGCTTTGGATTTTCAATTGGGTTTGACTAATACAAGAGCTGGCCAAATCAAAGGCACGTTGCACTTCTTGAACTTTTGCGCCTGTTTCACCCAAACCAACGACCGCCAAACTGTTGGCCAACACTGCCATATCAACAGGTTGATTGAGTCCTTGTGGTAGCACTAATAATTTGAGCTGCTGTTCTAATTGGCTTAATAAACGCTTACGCGCTTGATTTAACTCTACACCTTGCGAAAAGGCTTCTAAAGCTGCTTCACCTACCCACCATAACAGAGCTAAGGGTTTGCCCGTACATAACTGAGTCGCTCGCTCTAAAGCGCGGCGCATTAAACGAAAATGGACAGGTTGAGCTTGGTCTTTTAATAAGTTAATCGTCCCAATTTGATACATCAAACGAATACGTTTAGCTAAAGCTACCGCTTGTGCATGGTCAATAGCCAATGGTTCAACGATATTACTATCAGGCAAGTACGGCACATCCAAAAAGTAACCTTCGCCTAAAGGCGGTAAGGCTAAGGCTTGACGCGCTTCATTGATGGATGGAATTAACAATTGAGGCAAGTTGACCGCTTTAATTTGTACATATTCTAAATAACGCCCCAATACCATCATGCCGCTACCCAATGCCGAGTAATAAGCATCGGGTGTCTTTTCTTGTAGCTCATTCACTTGGCGTAATAAGGCAAATAATACTTCGGCCAGTTCTGCTGCCCCATGAATGTCAATTAAGCGTAAAGCACCATACACCTGCTCCATTTGCTCAACACTTTCAGCTAAGGGTGTGTTGTTAGAGTTATCTTCAACAAAAGTGCTTAATGCGCCTTCGATTTGTGCCAAAGACACATCTACTTCAGGCTTAATCAAATTTAATGCCGTTACATCTATTCTGGGAAGCATGAGTTCCTTCCTATCTTCAAGTTTGTTTAGTAAATTTTATGCGTCCTAAAGCAGAGTATGATAATTATCTACCTATCGCTTTAGTGGCCTGTAATTATTGCTGTTAAAAATAATGCTTTTATGTCAGATTCGCTAGTAGCTTTTTATAAAAGCGACTATCAGTCCAACAAATACGCCCTTGTTATATCATCTTTACGGCCTTAAGCCAACTCACGCCAAACACAGTTACCCTGACTGGTTTTGTCTAATATGGCTAAATTAGCTTCATGGGCTAATAATTCATCAGTTGAGGCTTTAATGACTCTTAACGACTGACGCTCAGCCGATAAACGCTGTATTGTTTCTTGGCCTGTACCATCACTGTCACTGTCTTCATGTAAACTTAAACCAACTTGACCGCCCGTCATTGCCAAATAAACATCGGCTAAAATTTCGGCATCCAATAACGCACCATGATAAGTACGCTCACGATGGTTCACATCATAACGCCGCGCCAAAGCATCTAAGTTATTTTTTTGGGCGGGATGTTTTTGTCGCGCTAAAACCAAAGTATCTAGTACACTACATTGGCCAACAATCGTATCAAACTGTCCATACAACAAACGTAACTCGTGATTGATAAAGCCAATATCAAACGGCGCATTGTGGATAATCAGTTCTGCGCCTGTAATAAATGCCAAAAAATCATGAGCAATGTCAGCAAAACGTGGTTTGTCGATTAAAAATGGATTAGTAATACCATGTACATTAATCGCTTCTTGTTCAATTTCGCGGTCTGGCTGTAAATAAGTATGAAAACTCCGACCCGTTAAACGCCGATTTTCGATTTCTAAACACCCAATTTCAATAATACGGTGGCCATCACTGGGGTTAATACCTGTGGTTTCGGTATCAAGTACAATCTGTCTCATTAATTATTTACCTAATAGTTCATCTATCGCTTGATTAGCCAATTGGTCGGCAACTTCGTTACCATAATGTCCTGCATGTCCTTTTATCCATCGCCAATCGACTTGATGACGTGCCGCTTGCTCATCCAGCAGTTGCCACAAATCTTGATTTTTGACAGGTTGATTAGCCGATGTACGCCAACCTTTGGCTTTCCATCCTGTCAGCCACTCACTAATTCCCTTTTTGACATATTGCGAGTCTGTCCATAACACCACCGAACACGGCTTTTTTAAGGCTTGTAACGCGGCAATGCTACCCATCAATTCCATACGATTATTGGTAGTGTCTTTAGCACTGCCATAGAGACGTTTTTCAATACCATCATAATGCAACAATGCTCCCCAGCCGCCAACACCCGGATTACCGCGACATGCACCATCGGTATAAATTTCCACAACTTTTTTTTCAGCCATTGTTTATTCCTCAACAGGCGGAGTTTGATTCTGTTGGTATTCTTTTCGACTTTCAGTCGCCAAACCTGCGGGCATCAATGCCCTGATTTGAGGGCGCAAGCGTATAGGCGTTAAACAAGATGATTTCTTCTGTGCCAAAATCACATAACTTGCGCCACCATGCGGCCAATAACGTCTGCCTAATGTTTCTAGCCATAATAAATGCTGACGTAAAGGGTTCGCGGTGACAGGTGGTCGAAAATAACTGGTTTCAACCCCTAACATTTCAAAGCCTAACAAGCTCAACCAATCATGTAAACGCTGCGCGCTCAGTGCTTGGGTCAGCCAGCCTGTTGTTGTCCACGGCATACGACAAAATCGCCATAAGCCCCACAAACTCCACGGATTAAAGCCGACGATTAAAATATGTCCTTCGGGAATAACCACGCGTGCCGCCTCGCGCAATAAAGCATGAGGACTATGGGTCACTTCTAACAGATGATGAATCACCACCACATCGACACTCTGACTCGCCAAAGGAAGTTGATGTGGCAAAGTTTGTAAAGCCGATAAGCCTTGTACCAAAACCAATTGTTTATCGGCCACAAAACGATGCAAAATACGGCTTTCACGCAACAGATGACAAGGCACAACTTGACCTAATTGTAGCGCGTGATAACCAAACAAATCGGGTAAAATATGGTCAAGTAACTGTTGCTCGGCTGATAATAGCTCTTGGCCTAAAGGACTTAAAAACCACTCACTCAAGGCTTGCTTTTGTGCGCCTTGTGCATATTGCGGCCAAATGCGTGGTAGTTTCATGCTTTATCTCTCACTTTTAGGACTTACGCGGTTATCGCTTATTTGTTCACCAAACAATCGTTTTCAACGATGTTTAGTTCACAAAACGCGCTAATTTCGGTGAAATGCGTAAGTCCTGACTGTTAGGACTTTAATTTAAAAGGCCATTTACCATGTTATCTAATATTGCTTTACCCATGTTTAACGACAATTACTTATGGCTATTAATTTCATCACAAAAAACAGTGATTGCTGTTGATGTGGGTGATTACGCGCTATTAGCCGATTATTTGCAA
>Ga0247722_10001641_pt1 | contig 12208 bp, 10 predicted proteins | sample MSEWelMarce3H_FC_FD_189094 | JGI IMG/M metagenome (GOLD analysis project Ga0247722, IMG submission 189094) | Subsurface sediment microbial communities from gas well in West Virginia, United States - MSEEL Well Study Marcellus 3H_FC | ecosystem: Environmental > Terrestrial > Deep subsurface >... | reverse complement strand
CATAACATAATTTTACTATATACACATTCTATAATATAATCCGGTAATTGCCGTTTTACTAGGTCGTAATATTTCGCATATTTGTCCTGGTCTAATTCCTATTATTTGTGCAACCGGGTCGAATCTGGAAATATCGGGGAATTGATTATTGTCTGTAATATTATACTTGAGTTTGACGGCATCTATTTCAGTCAAACTAAGAACCCGGTGATTGGGAACTAGAACATTATCCAAAATATTGAATTGTAATCGTTTAATACTTTGAATCACAATAAACACGCGGTCTTGTTCCCATATATGTTTCATTAAATTCATTAATGGTTCATTCATATCATTTTTTACAATAATCATTAAAGTATCGGTATCTTTATGTAAAACCTCTTCTAAATTAAATAGATCGTCAATCATATTCTGAATGTCGGAATTATTTAATTTTGCAGATAAATAATATCGAATATATGTTTTATCCTTTCGTTTGCTTGATTCATTTTCATCTCTTTTTTCTAAAAGCATATCTAATTGATTGTTTTGATACATGGCATTTACTTCGTTGATACTAAATTCATTGTATTCGTCAATGTTATACCCTTGACGGTTCATTAAATCTAGAACCGTTTTTCTAGATTTATGAATCGATGAAATAATGCTGCTTGAGTTTTGTGAAGTCGCCATTTGTGTTATTGTTATAGAATATATATATGTATTATATATTCAATTTTATTTTTATGCTGTTTACATCTTTATTACTTTAGTTTCACCGCTACTAGTTCCATTACTACTTTCATTGCTACTTTCATTATTGCTTTCATTAGTGCTTTCATTATTGCTTTCAATTGGAGTTTCTACTTCAAGAATGGATTGGCTAATAGGGATTGCAGTAGGAACGGCACTAGGAACGGCACTAGGAACGGTCCGTTGGTCCTTTTTCTTTGAAATCATTGAAGCTAAAACTCTCTTATCTGATTCGGATAATGCATCCCATTGAGATTTTAATTCTGGATTTTTTATTTGTATTTCCTCTTCGCCATACGAACTTCCCTCCTCAGGATTATATGCTGGGCTGCCAGATGCAGTGACAGGACTTCCCTCCTCGGGATTATATGATGGACTACTAACAACCCCTCCCTCCTCGGGATTATATGATGGACTACTAACAGCCCCTCTCTCCTCAGGATTATAAGCTGGACTACCGGATGCAGTGACAGGACTTCCCTCCTCAGGATTATATGCAGGACTACCGGATGCGGTTACAGGACTTCCCTCTTCAGGAATATACTCAGGACTTTCGATGGGGCTGGTAGCCGTGAACATGGGGCTAGGTGGAGTAGTAGCCTCTCGTCTCCTAAATGGTCGTTCAACTGGTTGATCAAATGGGTTTTTATTTGATGAAACCGCCCCCTTAATTTTCTGCTTTTGTAAATACAATGCCAGTTTAAATTGTTCCGGTGTTAAATTATCATCCATAATAGTTTCCTTTGTCAATTGATTAATGTTATCAGAATACGACATATTTACTAATTGATCTACATTATCTTCTGTAATAATTCTCATTTGTATATTCATAACCTGTAATTCTTGAATTAATAATTTCAGTGTATATGGAATACGTACAATACTGAATGACCGACCAAATCGACTAATATTCTGAATATTCATTTTCCCATCAATAGTCGTATTATATTTTACCGGTCCATCTGCAAACGGACTATAAAATAAATTCACAGACGGATTATAAATAGCAATACCCCCCGTTTTATTACACACCGCCATATAATATTCATCCCCCCGCACCATATACGATTCATTCAAAAATCCAGAACATCCGTGCGCCAATATTCCATCGCGTTCCATTTCTCCGATACGAAGACCACCATCATTAGCGCGTCCCTGAACAGATTGTCGAGTGAGCATGGTATTCGGCCCCCTAGCGCGATAATTAATTTTATCCTTAACCATATGTTTCAATCTCATATAATACGTCGGGCCAATATAAATATCCGAAAACAATTGTTCCCCTGTCATACCGTTATATAAAATCTGGTTTCCTGAACTGTGATACCCTGCATTAACTAACAATGAACCATATACATCGGTATGAGTACCTTTATTTGCAAATGCGGTACAATCGCCAAACCCACCATAATTGCATCCAACCTTACCCAATATAGTTTCAATCAGTTGTCCGATAGTCATTCGAGATGGAATTGCGTGTGGATTTATAATAATATCTGGTCGCACGCCATCTGCGGTAAATGGCATATCGCGTTCGGGAATAATTAACCCGATCGTCCCCTTTTGTCCACTTCGACTTGCCATTTTATCTCCCAATGCGGGAAGACGTTCCTCTCTAACTCTAATTTTTGCCAACCTAAATCCAGCCTCGCCTTCCGTGATAAACGATTTATCTACAAACCCCAATTGCCCTTTTTTGGGAAAAACCGACGAATCCGTTGCCATTTTATTTGCTGATGCGGTGGTAGAATCGCGCGTTACTTTCCCAATAAGCACCATTTTATCATCCAACGCAGTATTTTCTTCAATTAACCCCCATTTATCAAGATGACTGTAATCATATCCAGGTTTAATGCCGGACACAGTTCCGGTAGGTTCATTCATAACATCGGTAAATTGCATCATCGTATTGTTACCGGATACTTGCGGACTCTCTTCTCGTGTTTCATATAACGAATAATAGGTGGTTCTAAAAAGACCGCGCTGAATTGCAGCTTCACTGATAAGCACTGCATCTTCTACATTATATCCGGTATGAGACATAATAGCCACAATCGTATTCACGCCATACGGCATTTGCTCTTTATTAATATAATTTAAATACCGGGATTTTACCAATGGGATCTGTCCATAATTCAAAATCACCCCCATTTTATCCATACGCATTTGATAATTTGAATGATATACTGAAACCGCTTGTTTAGATTGTCCACAAGAAAAGGCGTTACGCGCATATGGATTATTCTCTGCATAAATAATTAAATTTCCAAGAACTCCTAGAATGAGAGATGGATCAATTTCAACATGAGTATAATATTTTGATTTCGTTAAATCATCATATCTGGTAGCTATGAGTGCCCCATTTTCTTCTGACGTATCAATATAATCGACGACTGCTCCAATGGCCCCTTCCTCGCCATACAATTCATCAATATCATATATATTGCTATTTTTTGAACTATAATCCTTAACCCCCGTTTTAGGTGTAAACCCCGAAATAATTTGCTCCCACGTAAATTGACCACTATTAATACGTTCTAATAATTCTGGTCGTTCAAAACTAACTATGCGATCCCCGTTTTCACCACCCTCCGACCCAACCCCACCCTTCTCAATAAAATATACGGGTCTACATAACCTCCCGGCATCCGTATATATAAAGATTTCATCTTGCGCATAATTAAATGAAATACTAGTGTATACTGGAACCAATCCAATCCGTCTATACGATTTAAGCAAATCAACCGTTTCTATAGGATTTTCCACCACTCCAATCCAAACGCCATTTACAAAAACCTTTGTATTTGCGCTTAAAAACAACGAATCGCATTCTTGTAATAGTCGCAACGAGACTTTCGTACGGAAAAAACGTATCAACTGTCCCGCCGAAAACCCGCTGGTAACAACTGTGCCAATAGACATATGCTTATGTAACCCGATATTACCGCCATCTGGGGTATCTACCGGGTCAATGACACCCCACTGAGATGTATGTAAATGTCTAGGCCCCACCACTTTAGCACTCGCATCTAACGGTAAATTAAATTTCCTCAATTGAGATATAAAAGAGTTCCAAGAAAGTCGGTTTACATCCTGAATGACCCCAATACGTTTAGTATGTTCTTCTGCTCCCCAATTCCCTTTAAATGCACGTTTAAATCCTGCCTCAACTATTCTCTCTTTAAAGAATTCGCGGTAATTCATTTCAATCAGGCCAACAATATTATTTTTATATTTTCCGCTATGGTAATAATTCTCGCTATCTACTTTAAGTGCAATGTCTCGTTTTTGAATTAAGAAATATTCCCTAAACAAATCATAAATTAATGAACCGGGTAATTCCACTCGTTTAAACCTAAAATTATCGCGATCCGTTGGCGCTTCTTCATTCGTGTATGCCCGCAATAATTTAAGAACCATGTATCCAACAAAATACGCTTTATCTAAAAAGTTGGTTTCGCCAATATGCGGTAAAAAATAATTCATTAGAATATCAAAAACACCGCTAATAGTTCCGCGTTTTGTAAAGGTGGCAATATATTGCAACGCAGTTTCTTGATTAAAAATTTTATTGGCGTCGTGAATAGATGGGATAAATAGATCAACGTATTTTTGATTTGTATTCAAGTTCAATAAACAATATTCTATTATATTCTTATCAGATACAACTCCAAGCGCACGCATTAAAATAAATAATGGAACCGGTTTACGGACATTGGGTACTGTCACGACAATTTGTTCCATGCTATACATTTTAATATTGAATCCCATCCCTACTCCAGCAGGTCCGGCTACTAGTTTAACTCCGCTTGTGCGAATAGGTTTGGATGCGTCTTCTGATACAGATCTAATTTCAGCAGAATAACTGTAAATATTATCCGGTTTATTTTTTTTAACATAAATCATATTATCTGCAAATTTTTCTTGACTGACAATTAACTTTTCCTTCCCATCAATAATAAAATATCCCCCGTAATCTTGTCTACATTCGCCCATATTATATCTCACATCTGGAGCAAGGCCATTTAATATACACAGATCAGATTGAAGCATTATTGGAAACCGCCCCAAATAAATTTGTTCTAATGTAATAGTGTGGGTCTTTTCTACCATCCCGCTACCACTCTTACTTTCTCCCCCTCCCCCTCCTCCAACTTCGACCCCTTCCTCATAATACGTAAATTCTACATCAACATCATAATGAATCGTAAATCCATATGTCATGTTACGTAATCTGGCATCATTGGGGTACATGAAATGCGTGTAATTGTCATCGTATATAATCGGTTTTCCAAAATATATTTTATCGCCATTTTTTCCACCTAAATAGAGTAAACACTGATTATATTGACTATCAAGCAATTCGCTATTTTTTTCATCTTTTTGAATGAACCGTATTGGATTATTCTCTTTAAAAATACGATTAATCCCTCCATTCGAAAAAAAATCGTTATACGATTCTAAATGGTGAGAGACTAAATTACTTGGATTGTCATTAAAATACTTATCGATTATTTTCCACGATATATTTTCCATTGCACTTTCGCCGACTCGAATACCCGTTTTTTCCTTTTTTGACATTGGTTATTATTCTTATATAATAAGACATTTTTATATAAGAATAATACAGAATATATTGTTTGTTTTACATTGCCATACGTCTATTTTTTGTACGCCTTGTTTTATTATTGCGACGTACCGGTTTTCTTATTATTCTTGTTGTTGCCTTAGTAGGTGAATTAATAGTAAACCGGGTCCACGGCTGACTAGGTCTGTCATTCAAATATGGCCTTAAATAATTCCATTGTCGATGTGTATTGCAATATTGATTTACTGAAAACGGGGTTCCACATGAACTTCCCCATCTAGCCATAAACGACATATTTTTAATCATTGTCGTGTCGGCCACACATCCGTCAACTGCTCCACGTGGGGCATATGGTTTTGGTCTATCTGATTGAGACATATATTCACGACCATCTAGGTCATAATGAGAACAAACTGTCCGAGAACATTTATTTTCCTTATTCAAATATACATCGTAATGATCTGCGATGAGAGACATGGCAGTATTTACATCCAACTTCCCCTTATATTCATCCATTAAATCCGTCAACCGAACCCGTCTTGCGCCCTGATGGCGTCGAATATCGTCAAACCCGGAATTAGAGCATTCAATATTACGAATTCGAGGATCGTATGCTGCGTTAAATCCGATAAAATACCCGTTTTTAGTTCTCTCTACATTATGATACTTCAACCCTAATTCAATTCGTAAAATTTCATTGGTATTTGTATCTCCAAATAACCACGAGTTTGCATAATCTCCCGAGTTTCCATCCAGCAACATTTCCACATAATCATTCATGGTATTACCATATTGCATGGCTTTACGGATACGACATGCAATTGTAAATTTATTTTCATATGGGATAAATCCACCAATCGTCGTTTCTGTTCCGATGATACCGCGACTGGTTACAAAAAAATCGGTCCCACTCCAAATCCATCCGGGACACGTTTGCATCAATATTCTGTGTCCGGAGTTGGGGCAAATATCAAGAATACAATTCATATATTGACCGTCGATGAAAGTGCTAAAACTATTGTGAGCAACCACTATTTTTCCGTCGACTGTATAATCACCTACGGCTATGAATGCGCTGCATTTATCTGGCGAGCCTCCCTCTTTCGACCCCCCACTCCCCTCCTTTAAATACGATTGTGGATACCACGATCCCATCAATGTAAAATAATTATTCCACGCAATAATTTCATCTACCGTAGTTTTAGTTCCGGCGGCGCAACACCCTTCCGCAATCCCTTCCATTTCTTCATATAGTTCGCCAAAATGTTTGATAATGGTATCTTTTAAATATGTGGCACCCGATTCAACGAAAAATTCCCAGGTTTGTCCGTAATCGTTGTATGCGACAAATGATAACATTTTCTGGATTTTTTTAAATTGATCGGCAATTAAATAACCGTGTGCATATCCTCGCTCTTTTGCGGACCCTTTAATTGCTAAATATATCCAGCCATTATTATGTTGCATAAATCCATTTTTTATTTTTTTTACGGTACCTATTTTCATTATTAATATGATATATTATACGTATACAATAATATATTATATTACAGAGTATTCTCAATTCCGCACATCTACATTCCCGTCGACATGAACGTCATCATCATGATTAGGGCAAGAATAAATGGTATGGCAACTAAGAACCACGCAATTTCAGAATGGCCGTCTTTACACATTAAATTCAATATCCATGTCCAGAATAAAATATATACTCGGGTATTCCCAAAATTATGAACAATGACAATGATAAGTCCGATTATGGAAAGGACAAAATATACAAGGGACGGTTTGCATAATTCTCTAAGTTTTCGTGGGAATGCCATTTTGATATATTATACTGATAAAATAAAATAAAAAGAGCGATACCATATCAATATACGTTATTTTTTTAGAAGTCCGGGTTGATTCGTGGCATTTGGATTAACTGGCGAAGGAAATCCCTGCAATGCGTTGCCCGCAGATTTTATTCCATACATCATGTTATTGCCTATATTGTGAATACTTTGTGGTATTAAACCGCCCCCACTACGTCTATTGCGGCTTCTTCTACTCTTACCCCCCTTATAAAATTGCGCAGGTCCTAAAGATCCTACGCGTTCGGACATTCCAGGTCCTACCGAATTAATATTTAAAGGGAAATGGTTAGATACTCCTGTGATACCGCTTACTCCAGGCCAAGAACCAATGTTACCACCTATCCATGGAGCCCCCACTAGAGCAGAACCACCCTGTTGAATACACGAACCACACCCACCCTTAAATAAAGTTGGCATTGAATTACACGAAACACAACTACCGCCAGCCATTCTACTGGTCCTAGACATTCTACTACCTGTCATTCTATTGCCACCGGCTATCCTACTGGTCTTATTACCACCCGCCATCCCCATGGCGTCGGATGCGGATTTAGACATTGAAATACCTCGACGAAATCCTGCAGGCGCGATGCGTTTTCTTAAATGTTTAGGTTTTAAATGGCACGTCCCTGGACAGATATGTCCACAACCACACCCGGTTTTACATCGGCAATTAATATCACAAATTTCACAAAAAATAAGGCTGGTTGTCGCCTTTTGACTTCGACCACGCTTTACCATCTTTAATGCATTCTTACGCGAACCCTTTGTTTTTACCATTTTATATACATATAACTATATAATATTTTATTCAATATCTACATGGGTTAACATATGACGTCTACAACACATTTTATTTAACCCAAGTTCATCCATAACTTCCCCTTCTGGCGTTTTATCGCTAAATTCTTTTGTTAAATATACCACTTTATCAACTGCCATATCTTTCGCAAGTTTTCTTTTTCTAACTTCTTCCACATAATAACGGTATTTGTCTGCTAATACCATTCCACACGAAAAGCATTTTACTGGAATAATCATTTTATATTGTTGTGTATGATATATATTTATATTCTTTTTTACGATCAATTATTTTTTATTGTCTACATCCTGAACCATAACATTTATTCATGTAATAATATGTATCAATCGGAAGTGTTTTACCGCTGCTATCTGAATTATACGTAGGTCCATCAGCACTGCCGGCAACACATTTTTTACCATCAAGCCAACCGCAACACGATGAAGATTTACAGTTTGTTTCTGTCAACCCGGCGCAAGCACCCTCTAAATGATGACTTTGTCCTTCATATAATTTACAAAAACTTTTATCAGGCGACATCATAATGGAATCATAATTATCCATGGTTTCGATTGTTGCGATGGGTATTATTTTGGTAGATATCGGAGCCGGATTTAAATTAATATTAAACATTTGCAGGATAACAATAATTCCAATAACTATTACTACCACAATTATAATACTAATATAATTTGATTGTAAAAAATCCATTTTGTATTATAATCATACAATAATATCAAAAACAAAAACAAAAAATTGATTTAGATAGTATGCTGTAATAATATACATATAACTAACTAACCATGTCGATATTGACTAAACCCGAGTTAATAGCTAAAGCGGCATCATTGGGAATTCTTAGATGTAAATCTAAAACAAAAGGGCAAATATTAGATTTAATCATGCAACATGAACAATCTCCTTCATATAATCCAATGATAATACAAGAACAAGAACCACTAACAGTAAAACAAGAACCACTAACAGAAGGACAAGAACCAGTAACAGAAGAACAAGAACAAGAACAAGAACAAAAACAAATACATTTATATAAGGGTGACGCTGTATCAGAATTAGATAAAGTGCCAAATAATTCAATTCAGACAGTTTGTATTGATCCACCATACAATATCGGAAAAGATCATTGGGATACTATAAATAATTACGTATCCTGGTTAACAAATATCGTCGTTCAATTAGAAAAAAAGATGAGGACAAATGGTTCCATGTTTATATTTCATAATGACATGGAACAGATCGCCGAATTAATGATATCCATAAAATCAAACACTAAATTAGTATTCAGACAAATGATTGTATGGAATAAACGGTTCGATAAATCAAAAAAGAAAGGATTCTTGGACGGATTTGTAGTAAAGAATGAAATGCATAATTGGAATAAAATGGCGGAATATATCTTATTCTATACATTCGATAACTGTCAAATGATTAAAGAAGAAAGAACAAAACAAAATGTTTCACAAATGACGATATCTCAAGAAATAAAGAGTAAAACGGGGGGACTAACAGGATGGTTTAGTAACATTGAAACGGGAAAAAATCAACCCACTAGAGAAACGATGGTACCTATTACAAAACATCTAGGATTACAATATGACGACATTGTGCCTAAATTTAGAAACTTGAAAACGGATCATAGTGTTTGGAATTACGATATGGCGCCTAGAAATGGTATTCATTTAACACCTAAACCGATCGATTTATTGAAAAATATTATATTACATACCACGGATGAAAATGATATGTTATTAGACTGTTTCGCCGGATCCGGGTCATTAGGATATGCGTGCAGGGAGTTAAATAGACGGTGTATTTTAATTGAAAAGGATGCAAAATATTGTGAATATATCGAGAAGCAATTACATCATTGAATTACACTGAATTATAGTTGCCGTTGAATTGGACCGGTCTGACACCAGCGGGATAACTTCCTATTCTATAATTGGTGTATCCTTGTCTGGGTGACGCAACGAAACTTGGGCGAAGATTTCCGTATGTTTGAAATTGTAAGGTTTGATAATATAATTGATTATTTACAAAATCAAGTGGCCCTTTTTTTGCTTGAGTCTGAATATTGTACCATAAATAATTAGTAATTCCAACACGATTGCCTGTACCGGCTTTAAGAGGACCCAGTCCGCTATTTGAATCTGAATGATTGATATATGATTGAATACTTCTTACTTTTCTTGGTCTGCCTGCCATTATACAATACCACGACAAAATATTATTTATACACCACTATTATTTAATGCGGCATTTATGAAATCGTCGATATTTGTACTGCACATCAACGGGAGAAATGTATTTATTTTCTCTTCAGGCCATTCCCACCACTTTATTTCCATTAATTTAGAAATTTGGTATTCGGTAAATCTATACCGTATTAAGTTTGCAGGATTTCCTCCTACAATAGAATATGGCGCCACGTTTTTTACAACATGACTGCTGTTGGCAATAACCGCTCCATCGCCAATAGTAATACCCGACATAATAACAGCATTATCCGCTATCCAAACATCATTACCTATAATTACGTCCCCTCTGGTACCTGCAGTTCCGGTCCCTACAGAATTAAAAATATCGGTATATTCATGTCCAAATGGATAAGTTGTGGTCCATTCAAACCGATGATTGCCCCCTAAATATACTTCTATATTTTTACCAAATGAACAAAACTTACCACATTTATAATTACCATGAATAGGAACTTGTCCATATCTATATGTGGGTGAACCATATGTATACTTTCCAATATTATCTCCCATAATAATAATAATAATAATAATACATATAGGATCTTTCTATATTTCTAAATATATTTATTATATTTGATTGGAAATGGCAATTTTCATTTTTTCCACCCATATATTTTCACAAAAATTCTCGTCTCCTACAAATCTGTTACCATCCCGAGTCATTAAACAAATATTACCACCCCGAATAGTAAATTCATTATTACTTCTAGGAACACAGTGCCCTAATTGAATATCATTTGGTCGAGGTGATGTACGCGAATCTCGATTAATATCATCTACCGCAATTTCATTTCCCATGACAGGACAAATGCTATACCCTTCACTATTAAACAGCCGTCGCCCAATATTATTGAATCGTTTACTCAACCATTCCTTATGTCGTTTCATCAAAAGGGTATATTCTTTTGTATTTTCATCAATAACCGGAATCACGCCACGGACATTGTATATATATGTATTGTAATCTAAATGCGCGCTAGCCATCATTAAAGGGGTCGACGAATCCTTCAGAGGGATAGCGCATGATAGTTTTGTTTGTTTATCTCGAATTATTTTTTCCGTTTGATCGGATAATTGAATGGGGAACAATCTATTCGATCTATTTTTATATACATAATCATCATTGCCGGGTGTAGAATAAATAGACGTATCTACTTTTGTGGAAACCGACGTAAACCCTGAAAATAATTGAGCGTGAATATTTTGACTGCATTTTCCAGTATGTCCGACATGTAAACTGCAAATTGGAGTTTGTACATGTGCGATAATTTCTTCTAATGAATTTTCAATAAAGGATGTTATTTTGTGAAATGCTGCAACCACCGTTTTTTCAGAATTTTGGCGAGTTTGAATAGGTTTACAGCATAATACTTGTCTATAATATTCTCCGTCCGTATTTTCCCAATGCTGTGCATGATTATAACATGATATATAATCTGGATCGGAATAAATATTTATTTTGGTAATCGCCGTCTCGGTAGCAACAATCGCCGTGTCGGTAGAGACAATTGCCGTGTCGGTGGATGCAATATCCGGCTCGGTAGCGACAATAGCCGTGCCGGAAATAGAGGGGTAAGTTGTATTTGCAGACATTATGTTTGTTTACTTGGTATCACATAATAATTAATTTTTTATTAATCAATTTTTATTTTGAATCTAATACGACAAACTGGTCATCTGGTAATCCTATTCCAAATGTTAATACCTTCTTTTTTAAATATTTAAATGATTTATCTGGTATTACACATAATTTATAATGGAGCCATTTTAACACAATAAGCATCCATGTTGCATAAAAAGGTAACACGGTTTTTTTAAGATGTTCATATAAAATCCCCTCTTTATACTTTTCATTATATATAGAAAACTCTACATTAAATTCGCGTCCAGGTTCTTCATGCTTGTACATAATTTTATGACCATATGCAAGAGTATTATTATGGTTTAATTT
>Ga0247722_10001640_pt1 | contig 12212 bp, 16 predicted proteins | sample MSEWelMarce3H_FC_FD_189094 | JGI IMG/M metagenome (GOLD analysis project Ga0247722, IMG submission 189094) | Subsurface sediment microbial communities from gas well in West Virginia, United States - MSEEL Well Study Marcellus 3H_FC | ecosystem: Environmental > Terrestrial > Deep subsurface >... | reverse complement strand
ATGTATAGGATTACTATTTATAATATTAGAATCTACTATATTAGACCAAAAATTATTTTGTTTTACCCTTTTACCTTTATAATATAAACTTCCTTTTATGAGAGATATATCTTCCTTTTTCCAATCATCTGGAATTGCCCAACTCTGTCGAAATTTATGTATGTGTTCAAATATTATAAAGTTTACTCCAGGAATGCAGGCCATGGTTTCTTAATAAAAAATATAAATAATATATGTGGTTCAATTTTATATTAGCGTTCCAATTAATTTAGTGGTCAATTAATTTAGTGGTCAATTAATTTAGTGGTCAATTAATTTAGTGGTGGCTTTAATAATGCAGTCTTGAATGTCTTGGTCAATTTATATGGAGGGTCATTCAAATCTATTTCATCCATTTCCCAAAAGGCACGCTTTCGTCGCATTATTTTTGGATTCATTAGATTGACTTTTTGAATTGTACCACATTCGGTTGGTTTTACTGAACGCCATGTGCCCTTGATTAAAGATGGAGAATGTGTAGAAAAGTAGTGGTCTGTTACACTAGGATTCCATGCATAAAAATATTTGTTTTTTCCAAAATCATAATTATAATATGTCAGGCGTTCCTTGACGTGTTCAAAATGTAGCTTTTGTCGATTAAAGCATAATGGTCTATATCCGTAGTCTGGGTGTGTTTCTGTATCAATTTGCAGGTTTTCATAATATGCAAGCATATATGGGTCATATATGTGATGCTTTAATTCGATGGTGCCCTTGTGCTCACGAGCACGTTTCACTATTTTTGCTTGTTCGCGTGCCTTGATGTCTGCTGGGCTGCCGTTTGTCGTGAAAATCTTTGTTCCTTCTTTCTTTGTTCCTGACGATGTTGGTGTCTTGTATCTCCATTTGTTTGTTTTCTGATTTTTGCGTCGTGTTGCCTTGTTTGACTCGTAGAGGTAGTCGTATTCGTCGTAATTGTCGTCGTAATCATATTCGTCGTAAGAGGAAGACATTGTTGTAAAGAGTTCTTTGACTGTGGTGTAACATATATATAGTAAAATATTACCATTTCAATTTTATATTATACATCTATTTTTCCAAATAATCTTCTAATTTTCCCCAAAACTTAACAAGGTGAGCTTGTTTTCCCCATCTCTTGTTATGTTCAGCTAAAGCTTCAGCATATTTTTTTGATGCGTCATACCGTCTAAGTTTTTCCTTGTGATTGGCAGCTTTTATGGCATCATTACAATCATGACAATGATATATATTCATGAGTGTTCTTTTTCCATCTTGATTCAATGTTTTTATTACTTCATTTACAAAACAATTTGTATCAGTTGATGAATAATGACACACATTACATTGTAGCATTATTTTGGACACACCGCATTGACAACGACATTCGCATTTAGAAGCCATTGTACAAAAGTATAAATAAGTATTTGATTTATTTAGTTCATTTCAATTTTATAATGTACAGTTGAACCCTCGCCACCCCATATGCATGCAATATTACGCCCAAGTTTGCCCCAAGTTACCCTATTATCTCTCGAATAATAAAGAATATAAGAAATGAGTAATAAAATCAATAAATGAGTAATAAAAAATATATATTATTAAAACTCTATTTTATATTAATATGTATCTTGTGTTTTACTTATAAATGCTGTGTCAAGAGCTCGTTCAAAAGTACCCATATATTTTTCCCAAACATCATTGCATATTTGATTTGCCAACATAAGTTTAATATCTCGTTTTTCTTTTATACTGAGGCCATCATATATAGATATTATTTTTTTATCATTTCCCTGATGGGTTGATTGAATGAGAGACTTTAGTGCGTAACTCATGTTGTATTGATTGTAGCCAAATGTAAAACAAAAATAATAAATTATTAACATTTCAATTTTACTCTATTATTTAATTAACATATGTTATATAAAGTTATTTATGTGCAGTTTCATATCCCATTATATAAATATATTCGCAATCATCTAGCAGATTATTTGGTTGTATTTGTATATAATTATTACCAGAAATACCACAATTATCTTCATTTGCATATTTAATTTTAAGAACTGTTTGGTTATATGTATGATTATGCCATCGTCCTAATTGCTTATTATCAGGTTTAAAATATATTTGTTTAAATGTATCAAGAATACATCTAGCGTTCATCATTTTAAATAAAAAAGACCGATTTACGAAACCTGACAGTCTAATTTATTATTAATTTATACTTCTATTTCAGCAATCTTCCACGTGTAGATGTTAGTTGTTTTTCCAGTGAACACATACGACCAGTCGATGACACCGTCGTTTGTTTGAATGTCTTCACACAGCTTTTTTAGTTCGGGCGGAGCGTAGTTAAAGATGACCTTGAATACGTAGAACTCTTGTCCACGTTCCTTCTTTTCAACACCATATATTAGATTACCTGAACGATCACAAAACATTCTCTCGAACATAGATGTAATATACGAATTCTTTGCATTAGGATCATTTCCACAGTCGACAAGAAGAACAATTGGCATTTTGAGATACGAGTTTTGAGTTGAAGTTGTAGTAGAGTTGGTCCTTGAGTAATAAAAAATATATAAATAATAAATGGTTCAATTTTATAGAATAGCTATTTTCCAAGTAAATTCAAATTTTTCTCCCGATATTTCTTTTAATCCGTTTCTATAAGTATACTCCATAAAACCGCCTTGTTCAATAATATCTTGACATAAATCGTCCATATGATTGGATTTATAATTAAATTGCACCTTGAACACATAATATGAGTTTCCTCTCTCTTCTCTTTCTACACTCTTAATTAAATTTCCAGAGAGATCGTATAGTCTTTTCTCAAGAACATCTTCCAAATAGTATGGATATTTGTATGCGTCGTTGTCATCTCCAACATCAATAATCAGAGTAAAAGTCATTTTGACAGAGAGAAGAGTAAATGGATATAATAATATGTATTCTAATAATATTAGTTTCAATTTTAAATAAAAAAGACCGACATACGATGTCTGACAGTCAATTTTTTATATTTTTTAATTTTTTGCGCGCATTGTGTTAGTTTAGTGATAGAAGGCTAATAACTTTCGCTAAAATTCAACTTCTATGTATTAATGTGATTACCAGGTTGATTGGAGTGTTTGTTTCCAGTTAAGCTTGGGCTTGATTACTCGGCGGGGAAGAACATATCCTTGAACATCTGCAAGTGGCAATGCCTTGTCGTAAACTGGGTCACGAGATTTCCTTTGCGGAGGTTCAAGTTCGTATCGTACTGACAGAGCATAATCCATAAACTTCCCTTGCTTTGTAGAATGCATGTCTGTAGTTACACCCAACCCCTCCGCATGATAGGAGCAGAGACTTTGGAGAATAAGTCTTTCTTCTTCTGGAGAAATCTTGTGTTCGTTCCATGTAAACGGCTGAAACATTTCGTCGGCTGAATGGGTACGCGGCTGCTTTCGCTTGTTTTCGTTTATCTTCTTTTTCTCGAAGGCTGGTGTGCCTCGCTGATATACTCGGTGTCGTTTTACTGGGTCTAATTCTGTTTCTGAGTCTGATTCTGATTGTATTTTGTCGTTTTGCTTGGCATGAGTTGCATCAAGTAGATTGGACTTTATTCGGCGTTCCTTGGCACGAGCCTTTGTCGGTTTCATGGACCTCTTGTCGTCATTGTTTGCACGGCCTACCTTAATTTCGATTTCTTCGGCTATCTCATAGTTCATTTCGTCGTGAATGGTCTTTGAATACTCGATGAGTTCGAGCCACTGGTCGTCGTCGTAAAAGTCAAAATCTTTGTTAAACTCGTGTGCCAACTCATAGCGGTTGATTTCATAACATATGCCGTCAGCATAGTAGAAATCGAGCCACTCGACATCAGTTGATTCGGGCGAGTAAGAAAGAGACATTTTTTGAAAGTTTGAAAGCGTTTGGTCGGAGTGATAAGTGGTGGATGGTTGTACTTAAATTATTACTAATTTTTTGGGTTTCAATTTTATAAAAAGCATAAAGGTATGAATTACTCAATGACTTAGAGTAAAAAAATGAATAAAAAAATGGCTGACGCAACAACCTTTTTTTATATTTTTTTCATTTTTTGCGCGCAATTGTTAGTATTAGGTATTAGTGTAGAGGGCTAATGGCTCTATGCCAAAATTCAACCTCTATGCTTTCAGCTGTTCGCAGTACTTGTCATGCTTTCGCCCCTTTGTACTCTTGCAGCTATTGCAGCAGAGTTTTCCGACAGAGGCGGCTGGCCAATCGTAGGGCGGCTTGGAATGAGCACCAAACCAATTGCATGATGTGCACGGCCGAGTTTTTGCACGTTGATATTGTTGTTGTTGTGGGCGGTAAACTTTCTTCTCCGTTCTGCGTGCTTGTACTTTAAATTCTTCTTCTTTTTCTCGTAGAGCGGCTGCTTGTTGTCCTTTCTGAATAGTGTTCTGGAACAGGTCGTGGAGGCGTTTGTGAGGTGATGCATTGTATTTCTCGACCGCTTTCTCGAATGTAGCACCTGCTGTAGGCGAGCGAGGTTTTAGTACTGGTACAATTTGTCCAAAAATTTCGTCGATTTCGTCGTCGTCATAAACCATCAATGCACCCCAATCAACTTTACGATTTAGCAATTGCCTTGTCCTCGACCAATCAGCTAAGGTTGGGTGGTCCAGAGGGCAAGTGCCAGTTTGAAAGATATATGCTGATATACATGGTTGGTAAGCCATTTGATTGAATTGATTGATAGTTTGCACAGAGTTTTTTCCGATAATGAGTTTTGAGCGTTTTTTTCACGTGGGTATGGTTATAACAATTATTGTAAAATGCAAAATCATTTCAATTTTATAATAAAAAATAATAATTTTATTTACAAGTTATAGTATAATATTAATTTAGTGATTCAATACTACGATTTAATTGTGCAAAATTCATATTTCTCGGATACATTGTTCCCATAACACGTTGTGCTCCACCCATGTCCGTCCATTCTTCCCATGTAAGAGTTACGGATTTATTGCTTAAAAATAGTACTTTTCGATTACCTTGACCAACATTCTCTGCCCACATTGGTAGACGTTCTTCAGGTGTTGCAGTTCGAGTAATTTTATGAAAAACAACATGATTGCCATTAAATACAAACCCAAAATATCCTCCTTCTTTTGATTCATTCTGTGGTGCATCGTCCCACATCCAATCATTTCCAGAATAAACACGAGCCTGTTGATGTTCGTAATCTCGCCTAGAATCTGGTGTGCCTGCTGGTTTGTATGCCTTTGCAATTGGTGTAATTACGACTGTTGTATCCATGTTGATGCTTTTACTAATAATCATTATAATTAAAATTATTTCATTTTTGTGTAGAGTGCAATCTATTATAATGTATAACTTTATAATTATATCTCTCTTATAGAATCTCTATAAATAGAATAAGGAGAGAGATAATAGATATAGAAATGAGTCATAAATTTAAGAAATGAGTAATAAAAAATGGCTGACGCAACAACCTTTTTTATATTTTTTCTTTTTTTGCGCGCATGTGTTAGTGTTTAGTGTTAGGAGGGCTAGTGGCATCAAGTGCCAAAAATCAACCTCCTAAGTATTATTGTATTAGTCGCCCTCGTTGTAAGCCAGCTCTGGATATGCTTGCACGAGCGATACTGTTTCTAGGTCGCCCCACTCGAAAATAGCTGCCCAGGACGATAGAAGAAATCCGCGAAGGTCTATTGCTGTAGGTTTGTCTCCGTTTATTTGTTGCGTGGCGTAGAAGATAAATGTCTTGGTTTCCTCGATTTGGTCTTGGGCAAGAATTACGTCGATATCAGGTGGCGGTTCCCTTTCTCTAAGTGTGTGTAGAAGAGTGCGTGTGGCTGTGTTGTGATGGTTAGGATATACGTTGATATTATTACCAGTGTCGCGGTCCCTTGTAAAGATAAAATATTTCAGACGCGGTTCAAAAGAGGTTTTAGATACAACTCTCTTTATAAGTTCGGAAGCTTCTTGATACCAATCTTCGTCGAGTCGTGTCCATTTGACGTAAGATGGAGAAACATACTCGCAATTAAATTCAAGATTCCGTGTCCATTTCTTTAAATGCCGCTTACGATATTCGTCCTTAGTCTTGGTGTACCAGGCAGCCATTTCTTCCGACGTTTCCAGTCGTAAAGTTATGGTTTCGTTTGGTCTAATACACACATCACAAAGTCCTACTTCGTATATTTCTTGAAATATGTCGTCGAATGCATCCGATGAGCGGATTACTTCTGCATACAGTACGTTGCCGTCTCGAAAAATGTGGCCGATGATGTCGCGGTCAGGTTGTTCTGGGTCTCGAAAAAGAGTGTTCATAATAGAACGAAGTGTATCCAACTTGATTCGTATCGAACCAGTAAGGGTTAGTCGTGCAATCGGTTCGGTTACCGACGGATAAACCTTAGTGGATGACATTTCACAAGTTGTTTGAGCGAAAGAGTTTTGAGTTTTTGAGCGTTTTTACTGAGTCTGGAGGTATAATCATTTTTATAAACTAATTAAACATTTCAATTTTATAACTCATTTTTAATAAAAAAACTAAGTTTTTAAACAATATAAAACGAATAAAAAAAGACCGGCTACGAGCCTGACAGTCATTTTTTATATTTTTTCTTTTTTGCGCGAAGTATTAGTATTAGTGTTAGGAGGGCTAGTGACCGAGGTCAAAATTCAACCTCCTAAGTATTAGTATTAAGTGCCTTATTTACTACGGCCCTTGCTTTTTGTTCCTTTCGAAGAACCATTTGAAGTTGAAGTAAACGATGAAATGCCCAAAATTGTTTGTCCTGAATTTTGCATATATTGTTGCGCCGCTGGACTACCTTTGTTTGCGACAAGACTCTGATGATTGGAAGAAGCTTGCGATTTCAGATTAGCCATGTAAGCCTTTCGGTATGCAGCAGTGTGAGTAGCCATAGTTTGAAGAGTTTGAGTTTGAGTTTTTGAGCGTTTTTACTGAGTCTGGAGGTATAATCATTTTTATAAACCAATTAAACATTTCAATTTTATAACTCATTTTTAATAAAAAAACTAAGTTTTTAAACAATATAAAACGAATAAAAAAATACCGGCTACGAGCCTGACAGTCATTTTTATATTTTTTCTTTTTTGCGCGCAGAGGGCTAGTAGCATCAAGTGCTAAAATTCAACCTCTTTGTGTTAGTATTATGTGAAGTGTTATTAAGTGGCAGCGGTGTTAGTTTAAATCATTTCATTCGTACCGTCTTCGTTCTTGACTCCACGTATTGTGCCGTCGAGGTCAAAGATTTGGTTTCCGCGAACAATATATTCTTCTCCGTCGATAACTTCTGTCTCGTCTTCATGTTCTAGTTGGTCGCTTTCGACCTTAACTTTTTCTACCTTGACCTTGGGCTTTGGCTTTGGTTTCTCGACCTTAGCTTTTTCTTCGTCAGTCTTTGTCTTCTTTGGTTTTTCTTCCTTTGGCTTTTTTTCTTCGTCAGTCTTTGTCTTCTTTGGCTTTTCTTCTTTTACCTTTTTTTCTTCTTCAGTCTTGGTCTTCTTCGGACTTTCAGCCTTTGCAGCCTTAGCAGCAGCCTTTTCCGCATCCTTTGCAGATTTAGCAGCAGCCTTTTCCGCATCCTTTGCAGCCTTAGCAGCATCTTTTTCAGCTTTTGCTGCAGCCTTAGCCGCGTCCTTCTCGGCACGTTGCTCAGGTGTCATTTCTTTAATGGCTTTAACATTTTTCTTGAGTTTCTTCGTATTCTCAGATTCTTCGCCTGATTCTTCCGAGGATGAACTCAATATTACATCATGACCATCAAGCGATGACCCGATAGGGCTTTCACTTCCGTCTGAATTGACCTTTGTCTTCTTGAACTTTGGAGGTGCACCTGCGCGTTTCTTTGGTTCTCTCTTTGTATTTACAATCAAATATTCTTCTGGAATTGGGATAGTGAATCCCTTTTCCTTCAGTTCGGCATGAACATCTTCGATAGTTATTTCATTCTTGGCGAGCCATGTTCCGTAAGTAATCTCGTGTTTATCCTGTGGGTCTGTGTATGTACCTGGTTCTCCGCGGTCCGCGAGGGTTCCGTGCTTTGCGTCTCCTTTCTTGCACACGAGGCAGTATGGACTGTCCTCGGAAAGTTTAGAGCCACATGGCACAAAGAGACCCCCGCAGGTCTTTAGAGCGCAGCATCCGACGTAATTTATTGAGTCCGGCAAGTAGGGCAGCTGAATCTTCATCTTCCGTAGAGCATCCGATGATATCTTTGTTCCACTTGATACGGCACGGCCTGCCAATATTTTTTCCCACATCAGTTCTTCGAGCTGTTCTCCAGATATATCCCCATGTTCGGCACGAACTTCGGCAAGGATAATCGAGAACTGCTTCAGAGATGAGCGGGCAAGCATCGAAAGAGACATCTTTTCAGAGTTTTTGAGCGTTTGAGTTTTTGAGCGATTTAACAACAGCGGTGTAGAGTAACATATTTTTTACTTATGCTGTTTTGGTTCAATTTTGTTGATTATATCTATAAATTCGTCGTTTTGCCCTAATTTACACGTTTTAGCGTTTTCTCTTCGTTTTATTTATAGGAAATGAGTCAAATTTCATTGTTTTACAGCATTTTACCTGTTTTATCTATATTTTATACAAAATGAGTGTATTTTCATTGTTTTGCACTATTTTATGCGTTTTAGTAAACACTTGTCACTTGGTGCCACTATGACAAAATTGAAACCTTTAGACCGAGAGTAATAATTCGTACTCCTGGCTACATATCTACAACGCTACAAACTCAAATCATTCAAATTTCATCAAAGATGTCTTCCACCAACGAAACCACCCAGATTGATTCTCTTTTCATCGGATACGCCCACAGTTCTTGCTCGCCGCAGCAAGTCAAGGACGCGTTCGAGAACGCTCTTAATGAAGAGGGAATCGTCAAGGGCGTTGATGAACTCATCAAGAAGAATCAGTACGGACAAGATTTTAAGGTGTTCTTCATTCACTTCAACCGCTCCAACCGACAGCTCCAGCACATGGTCGACGAAATCGCTCGCCACGACTTTCATGTAATCACCTACGCGCGTGATTGGGACCGCCGTAACTCGCGATACGTTAACCGATTCTGGAAAGTTTTCGCTTACAAGCCTAAGCCTAAACCTCAAGAATCTGCTCCATCTACCGCCGAGTTTGTTCCACGCATGATGACGCGCGATGAAATCCAAACTTTGGGTATTATCGCGCCAAAGTCCGTACGCGAATCACAAGCTGCCGCCACTCCTAACCTAGAAGAAGGTGAAATCCGAGACGAACGTGCTGCACCAGAAAGACCCAAGAAGGCTAAACCAGATTGGCCCAAGCATCCATCACAGGAAACTCCAGACGACATGGCTAATACATTCAAGCGGCTTCGATTCGAAGACAACGAAACAAAGGTATAAACACAACACTAACACTCCACTAATACTTGAGGTAGAATTTTGGCACTTGATGCTACTAGCCCTCAATTACTAAACGAACACTGCGCGCAAAAAAATTAGAAAAAAAATAAAAATTGACTGTCAGACATCGTATGTCGGTCTTTTTTATTTTAAAATTGAATTTTTATTTTGTTATTATATACAATTTACATGCTTCATTTACAGAAAATGGCTTCTGTTTCTGAGACTTCTATTCCTATTCTTCAAATCGACAAAGCACCAATGCATTGTAACGGAAAATATGTTATTGATAGACTTAATATTAAACTCGGCGATGCAACTCTTATTTCACATGTCGAAGAAATTTGTTTTTCCAATAAACTCGGCAAATATAAGCGTTTTATTATTCATTTTAAAAATTCTAACAACATTCTCAATGACATTTTTGAGATTATTCATGAACAACATTTCTGCCCTATCATATACACTAGGTTATTTTCATTTAAAGATTGTTCTTCTTCCGACTTGCACTGGGATTTAACACTATATAAACCCCTTATTTTCACTAATACCATCGCATAATTTCATTATTATTTCCATATAATCCATATTTTTTATTACTCATTTCTTGTTTTTATCACTCATTTCTTGATTTTTGCACTCATTTCTTTTACCTTTAAAATTGAAACCAGAAATATTCTATATCTTATTATTACAATCCAGACAAACTCATCTACTTCAAACTCATTTCAATCATGGCAAACTCAAAGATTTCTCTTTGCATTCCGTATTCTCACAAAAGCGTTGACGAAGCACTCGTACAGACTACTTTTGAACGCGTTCTTGCTGACCATACTATCGTCGAAAAGGTCGACCTACTCGAACGCACTGACAACAAAAATGGTAAACCATACAAGATGTTCTTCATTCATTTTAACCACAGCAACGACCGTCTTCAGTACATGCTTTCTCAAATCGAACTCGTCGGCCACTTCAATCTTACCTATGGCGTACGACCTGACCACGTTAAAGGTTACCCTGTCGAAACTTTCTGGCAAGTTTCTGCATACAAGTCCAAGGACAAACCTGAATTTGTACCTCGCGTTCTCACTGACGAAGAAGCTGTAGCTGCTGGCATCAAATCTGCCAAATAAATTTAATATGTTGTTGATTTTAATATTTTATAGCCTTCATATTTTTTTATCTTATTCTTATAATGAATCATACTCGTAAAAATTTATCCAAGAAATCTATTCTTTTGCAACTCATTCAATTCTCCAATATTTTAAAGATTTTTCACTGGAATACGCGGTCTTATTCTCTCCATGTTTCTTCTGACAACTTCTATTCTTCTCTTTCCAATAATATTGACAAGCTCATTGAAATTTTATTTGGCAATTCTCGCTTGCCTCTTTTCTCAACTTCCATTTCTATCGGTGCCTTTTCTGATAAAGTCTTTTTTTCTAAACTCAATTCTTTCAAAAAACTTATCTTTTCTTTAAAAGCTTTACCTAATATCGATAACATTTGTGATGATATCGGAAATGATATTGACCATTTCATTTATTTTTATTCTTTTAAAAATTGAACTCATCTTTATTTACGCTTTTACATTTATCGCATGCTACTTTACTACTGAATTATGGACGTTTTCCAATTCTCCAAATTGCATCCTAAACTCAGCTTTAATAAGGCTAAGTTTAGGAAATTTTATCAATATGATACTTTATCTTTTTCTCCTCATATTTTTCCTAATCAATTTCAGTTTGGCGATGACATCGCTCGCACTTTTTTAGACAGGTCCGTTCATACTATTCTTGCCGTTGCTCCTACTCAATCTGGCAAAACTGGCTCCATGCTTGCCACCATTCAGCATGTTTTAGCTCAACCTACTCTTTCTCTACCTATTCAACATATTTTCATTATTACTGGGCATTCTTCCACTGAGTGGACCAAGCAAACTATGCAACGTTTCCCTCCTGAATTTAGAGACAATATTTTCCATCGCAACCAACTTTCTTCCTTTGTTGACAAAGTTAAAGACCTTTCCAATGTTCTTATCTTTGTTGATGAATCTCATATCGCTTCTCGCAAACATCAATCCGTTCAAGCTGCTCTTTCCAATGCTGGTATCTTTCCTAATCTTTATGAAAAAGATATCAAAATTGTTCTTGTTACTGCTACTCCTGCTCTTTGCATCAAAAATTATACTTTTCAAGCTACTGTTTATATGAAAACTCCTCTTGATTACAGGTCCATTGATTCGCTCATTCTTGATGGTCTTGTTCTTACCGCTAAAGACCTCTCTCTTCCTTCCTCTATTCCTCACATTCTTGAACTTGCTTCTTTCATTTCTGGGCCTCCTAAATATCACATCATTCGTACTCCTCGCGGCGATGGCTTTCAATCTACCATTGACAACTTTATTCTTGTTTTTGGGGTTGCTCATTTCGATTTTATTGATGATGCTACTGATTTTGATTTCCTTTCTTTTCCTCCTTCTACTCATACTTTCATCTTTATTATTGACCGTCTTCGATGTGCTACTACCATTGACAAGTCTCATCTTGGCGTTCTTTATGAACGCTCTCCAAAAATTATTAATTCTGATACCATTGTTCAAGGTCTTCTTGGACGGGCTACTGGCTTTCATTCTTCTTCTCCTATCGTTTTTACTCACATTTAATTTATTTCATATTTTATATTTTATTTTTTTTTATTTTTTTATTTTTTTTATTTATTTTATATTTTATATGCTCCTTTTCTTTTCTGCTATTCTTTTTTTACTTTTTTTAATACTTATAAACAAAACC
>Ga0247722_10001638_pt1 | contig 12217 bp, 5 predicted proteins | sample MSEWelMarce3H_FC_FD_189094 | JGI IMG/M metagenome (GOLD analysis project Ga0247722, IMG submission 189094) | Subsurface sediment microbial communities from gas well in West Virginia, United States - MSEEL Well Study Marcellus 3H_FC | ecosystem: Environmental > Terrestrial > Deep subsurface >... | reverse complement strand
TGTCGGGGGCAGCCGATGACGAGGACATAGTGTTCATGTTCATGAGAAGATCGGCTCCAGGAACGTCCATCCTTGGCGAGTACTATTATGATGACTGTGTAGGTTGTTCTTAAAGTTAAAACGCGGCGAATTACAAGGAGGCCATCCTGTTATAGTATGAAAGGTAACAGGGCAGAAAAGCTTGAAGAACTAGCTAAAATAGATAAAGCGACATCATTATCCATAATAAAGGATCTCAAAACTCAACCAAGGGTTCATTTTACCTGCTATTGTGGTGAAACATATTCCAAACAGATCAATGATGTCACGGGGGTAAAAGGTACAGGGCTATTCTGCTACAAACACTCTATGGAACGCAGGCGAAGAAAGAAGATGTTGGAGATTATACATGCTTCTGCCGCTAAAGATAATGCGGTATTTAACAACGAAGAAACCGTGTGGAAATCGCCTGGCTGGGTAGCATTCACGTGTTTCTGTGGTGAAAAACATAAGAAGGATCCAAGTGCGATCAAGCAGGGTCAAGGAATGTTCTGTAAGGTACATACCCAAGAAAATGTTAAGAAGAAAATACACGAAACATCATTGAGCAAGTACGGTGTTGATCACTACACTCAATCTCCTGTTGTTCGTGAAAATTATAAGAAGAATAATTTCAAGAAATATGGTGTCGAACATATCGCCCATGTAGCAAAAATACATACAAATCAACAGAAATATCAATATAAAGAATATCGAATGCCGAGTGGAGACGTTCGTTTGGTACAGGGGTATGAGAATCATGCATTAGACGAGTTAGTCAAAATTTATCCAGAAGAGTCTATATCTACAACTAGGAAGGGTATAAAATATACATTTAACGAAGAAGAACACTACTACTATCCCGATATTATTCTAGAGACTGAACCTAAAACGATTATTGAAGTAAAATCAACCCATACGATGTATTATAAACACTACTATGAACGAAATATCGCAAAACGTAATGGCTGCATTCTTGCAGGATATAAATTTGAGTTTTGGATTTATGATAAAAAGTTGATCAAGAGTCTCGCATAAAATTTGTAGGGTGTTCTAGAACCCATACGCAGGCAAGAAAACTGTCCGCCAAATCGTCCTTCTTACCGTGCGACTTGAAAAAGGCAAGATTGTCGGCAGGACACAAAAGTTGACAGTGTGTAATCGCAGTCTTCTTACGCCCGCGATAGGTCCCCGTTGCATCCGTAGTGGTGGTGATATTATCCAGCTTGTGAATGGCTGAGACACCTTTCGTCCTGAACCCGCGACAGGCAAAGTACATGTGCATCATCGCTTGAACGGCAAACATCCGCCGATCTAGCTGGTTCTCGAAAATCACAAGATGTGCGTCCTTCCACCATCCAAGATCTGCCCGCTTATCCAGGCAAGTCACAATATCATTCACGAGATCCAGAACGCCCCCGCCAGGGGCACGAGCATTACCCTTGAATTTTGCCCACCCCGACTTATTCATTTCCGTCCAGATTCGGCCTACCAAATCCTTCTTCGTCTTGCCCTCGATCTTATACGGATTCCCCAACTCCTGCAATTCAGGAATAGATTTCTTGGTCAAAGCCGCCTTGGTCATTGTAAGGCTTTTGGGTCGGTGACGAGAACATGCTTGCGTCCCTACCCCCGCCTGGACCCACATCGCAGGTTTCGCACACTTGAAACACGCTGTCCTCGTATGTCCGTTCTTTTCGGCCACGACATCAATCACATCCCACGCCGTTATTCGCATATCTGTTCTAGATGTACCTTCTAGAACACATACCGCTAGATTACGAAGTCCTATATCAAAACTAATCAGTTTCATTCTGTCTCTTACGCCGCTGCTTGTACGAGAGATAACAAAACTGGCTTTTTATCGCTCTTACTGTAAGGTATCCCCTTCGCAGTAAGCAGATCGCGGAGCTGGGCAACCGTCTTGCCCGAGAAATCCGAGATGTCCTCGCCAATCACACCCTGCTCCTGCTCCTGCTCCTCCTCATGCTCATGCTCGGCATCCACATCATGGACCGACACGCGGTCGTCCGTGATCGGCGGCTCACCCTGCTCCTGCTCATGCTCCTGCTCTACCGGCTCCTGAACGGGCGGATGCGACAGGAAGGACGGAGGAGGCGTGGTCACGGCAACGGCGAGGGCATTGATCGCCTGGGCCATACGCGACTGTTGAATATACATCCACGCGACAAGACCGGTTAGAATGAGAACAATTCCGGCGACGAGAGCCACGACTCCATGAAAGAATTCCATAGTGCTAGTTTACCTTGATGGTCTCTTAAAAATCCTCAGAATCAAACTTGATCACCATTTCTTCCTGATTAGCCCCTACCCCTGCCTTCGAATAGTCCGAGACGCGACGCTCAAAGAAATTGCCCTTGCCTTCCATCGAGATCATATCCATGAAATCAAAAGGATTCTGAGCATTCCAGATTTTTGGGATTCCAAGCTGGACAGCGAGACGGTCAGCTACAAACTGAATATACTGCGTCATCAATTTGGCGTTCATTCCAATGAGCGTGCACGGCAGAGACTCACAGATAAACTCGGTCTCAATCTTGACGGCACTCTCCAGAATCTCACGAATCTTTTCGGCCGCAATTGGAGTCTGACCGTGATACATCTCCACGGCAAACACAGTATGCAGCCCCTCATCGCGAGAAATCAACTCGTTGGAAAAGGTGAGACCGGGGAGAAGACCGCGTTTTTTCAGCCAGTAGATCGCACAGAAAGCCCCGCTGAAAAAGATCCCTTCAACGCAGGCAAAAGCGACGAGACGGGTCGCAAAGTCCTCGCCGCTCTCAATCCACTTCATCGCCCACTCGCCCTTCTGCTTGATACAGGGAATGGTGTCTAGGGCTCGGAAATAGTGAAGTTGTTCCTCCTTATCCTTCACATACTTGTCGATCAGGAGGGAATAGGTCTCTGACTGACCTGTAACAATTCCATTAAATGTTCCTGCGTGGAGAATCGGCTCATTGAAGCAATATGTATCGTCAAATCGACCCTCATCAATTATAGATTCGACCTTAATGAGTGAAGGATTCGCCTTCACATAGTCATGAACAACAATGTTTAATCGATGTGGGTTAAATCCCAGGCTGACAAGCTGTCTCACACCATCGTGGGTAATGTACAACACATAACACTCTTTATGCACGTAATCTTTTAGTCCACCATGTCCATCGGGCATCGGATACATACCTGCATCCCTGTTTTTAGAGATATTTGCTTTGACTCCAAGGGTTGTCAGCATGAGTTGAAGTTCTTTGAGAAAGTCTAATTCAACGCTTCCAATTTGAATTGATGTGGACCCCTTATTTGACCTATTTACACATCCATCTGCATCCACGTACCCAGCAAGCCATTCAAGACGCGTTTTTACCGAATAGTTCATAGGAACGACAAACTTATCCTTATTTATCTTGCCTGTTATCTGACACCGAGTCCTCTTCTGTTCGGGAGCTGGACAGATAGTCGATACTTCAAGATACGGAAGTAGATCCTGCTTCTCATGATACAGAAGAATACACGGATAACCATTATTATATGTTCCGTCTCCACAAAAGAAGCCATGAGTATACGGATTTAGAAACATATCACTGTCTTCCATTTCAACGACTGGCACGGAGTATGGATAAATAACATCGCCCACTACAAGGTCCTTGGTGAACACCTTCTCCATAGTACAGCGCTCTGGGTGATTCTGGTTACCCTTACGAATAAACCATTTGTGTTCTTCTGTGCACGAGAGGTTCATACCATTGCTAAGAGTAACCTTAAGAAGCTTGGTGTTTGTTGAGGTTTTCAATACCTGCACGTTGCTGAACTCTCGCCCGTTCCATACATTCACATGACGGTTGACTAGATCCACAATCGGAAAATGTCCAGTATCCGTCAAAATACGGGTCTCAGGCGCGACACAATGCACACCCTCCATGGCGTTCTGGAAGGCGTAGAACAGACGAGCAGGGGGGCTCTCCGTATCGCGCTGGAAGCGGGTAGCAAGGTTTTCCTGAACAATTCCATCGGCGCCAGCAAAGAACGCCAAGACCTGTTTAATAAAATCCTGTTCAGCTTGAGACAGAGACTCCCAATCGCTCTCATCCTTGGAAAAATCAATTTCCTCTGGGGTCCAGAAGGAGGCGACGGCCTGCTTGTAGAGTTGGTAGATCTTGGTCTCCGAGTTCTTGATGGGAAATAGCGTGTATCGCTCACCGGGGGTAGACATTGTGCTGTGTATATCACGCAGAAAGTAGTTAAATCATTGTCGTCTGTATAAAAACAATACGGTGAGATGAGTGTGTATTCATCGACAGATCAGATCAATCTTTTGAAGAATATTTTTACTCCCCAGTTCCAGGTGGGGCAGGGCGGGTATTTTCAACCAACCGTTCACACGTACCTCCCGGGAGACGTAGAGATTGGCGATCCAACAACGAATTACGCCCTGCGTTTGAACGGAAACGCCTTAGCGACGGATATCACTGTCGCCGAATGGTCACGGAACCCCGCGATTTCTACGCTAAGTATGGGAACTAACAGTATTACAAATGCTGGAAGAATCACATTGTGCGGTGGAAACTTCATAGACGGTGCAGTCGGAAGTATCCAGCAGTTATCAGCTGTTCAGAGCATTAACGGGTTTACCCTGAGTTTGGGGAGTGCACTGACGATTGGGAGAGATAAAGTGTTTCTCGGTCAGGGTGCAGGCGGCACAAATACTGGTACAGAGAATCAAGTATGTATTGGGTGCAATGCGGGGTTCGGAAACACAAAGCCTGATTTAATAGCAATTGGACATGACGCAGGTTCCTCCATAAGTGCTGGTATTTATTCTGTATGTATTGGTTTCCGATCTGGAGCTGGAGCAACCAACGATGGAGCCGTTCAAATAGGAAATTCGGCAGGACAAAATCAGAATGGTGTATTTCCTGTCATGTTAGGTCTAGCTGCAGGGTCAAATTCTAGGGGGAATTACGCTGTCGGGATTGGATTCCAGGCAACATTAAGTAGTAGGGGCACCGACGTGATAGCCATTGGACAAAATGCGGCCGCAAACAATTCGGGGTCTTATGTTGTGGTGGCAGGATACCAAGCTGGGCAGTCCAATACGGGAACGTCGGTTGTGGCGATGGGATACAGTGCTGGGTACAAGAATTCTGGAAATAACTGTATCTTCCTCGGCAGCAACGACCCTGATACGAGATCTGCAAATACATCCAACAATATGTTCTATGTCTACTCAACAGGGCAAAATACGCCCTTTCTGCAGGGTGATATGTCCGCGAACACCCTGGGAATAGGAGTCGCACCGACATCTGGGTTCGCTCTCACAGTCCAAGGATCCATTCAGAATCGCCTGAACTTATCTGCGACGTCAGGAATGTTGAATCTCACGTCCAATAATGCATCTACCCGTTTCTTTGTCTCCAATACGGTGACGCTGTCGTTCGCACCAGGAAGTACAAGCGGAGTCCATTGGATTGTGACGAATACCTCCACATCCGCAGTGGTTGCGAATATCTGTGGAGGGAGTGTGTATGGATTAACATCTATTTCTCTGGCGGGTCTCTTAAATGGCGTTGGTCGGTCAACGACCCTTGCTTATTCAGGAACCGGAACAAGCTTTTTTGCGTTTTAACTTTGAATTTGAATTTGAGTTTACGGCGGTCCAAGTTTGAATGGATGCGTACTGGGTAAGTTGCCTTGGAGTCCCCACTTCCAGGCAAGGTACCCTTCCAGCTGTTGACGTTGTAGAACTGTGAGATTTCGGGGAACTAGGAGGAATTCGTTGAGGTACCCTGGCCAGAATTGTCCGCCATTGTTTGCTGTTGAACCAATGATCATTCCGGTTGCCGCCACGGTTGTTCCGGTCTTCGCAGTCATTCCGGACGCGTTGAAGAAGGGATCTAGCACTGTTCCGCACACCGTCATTCCGAGGATGGATGGCAGCACGGGGTTCGTGGAGACTGGGCTTGCCGGAGTGTTTGCATTTGTGTCGTTCCAGTTTCCGTTTCCGGTGAACGTTGCGAAATTGGTGGTTGCATTAAAGGTTCCCATGAATCCAACTCCGTCTCCCTGTCCAACGTTGATGAGCCGGCCGTAGGTTCCAGGGGTTGTACTCAGACTGGCTACGGCCATCATCGTGTATCCATTCGGAACAGAGAGCGTAGAGTTCAAGAACGACGCTGAGTTTCCGATGTAAACTCCCTTGTAGAGTGCGGAATACTGGGGGTAATTGGTGATAGGGGATGCGAGATTGAAATTGTTTCCGAACCCGGATTTATCGATCAGTCCGCGGACATTGGCTGAGGGAAGGTATCCCTGAATAGGTGAAACTGTCCTGTACGGATGAGAGGTCGGAAGCTGGGACGAAATATTCCATTTCCACGCAAGGTATCCTTCCATCTGCTGCCGCTGTCCCGAAGTTAGGAGTTGAGATACTAGGAGGAATTCGTGGAGGTATCCTGTCCATGGCTGCGTTGATCCAGGAGGCAATTGACCGAAGTTAATTCCGGTTACCGATGACTGTATACCAGCTGACGATATTCCAGATAAGTTACTGCCGTTGACGTAAGGGGTGTACGTTGTTCCGCTTGAAAAGGTGAGTTCAAGCATAGAAAGTTGTGGGTAAGTTGCTACAGGTGTAAGTGGAGTATTGGCGGGTATTCCGTTAACCCATGATGTTCCGTTTCCGATAAAGGTTGTGAAGTTAGACGTACTACTGAACGTTCCCATGTATCCGTTGAAATCAGTTGTTCCAATATTCATGAGTCGACCGTAGTCGCTAGGTGCGGACGTCAAACTCGCGATCGCAAATGCACTGTACCCTGCCGGAATCTTGACGAACGGATTGGAGAGAGCCGTGTTGGATCCGAACAAGATTCCTTTGGCTGATGAAATGTAGGTAGGGTATGAAATGCTGTTGGAGGTCAGGAAGTTTCCGTACCCTGATTTATCAGCTACGTTCATAACGTTACTAGTTCGGGAAGAAGGTATGATTTGTGAAGAACTTGTTGGTTGAATGGGCGAAAAGTTCTTGAACAGGTGTCCCGTCGGAAGCTGGGACGATAAGTTCCATTTCCAGGCAAGGTATCCTTCCAGCTGCTGGCGCTGGAGGGGCTGGAGCTGTTGGGATACTAGGAGGAATTCATGGAGGAATCCTGGCCATATCTGCGTTGGCGCAGAAGGCAGTTGACCGAAATTGATACCAGTAGCCGTAATCTGACCAGCCGACGATAGTGTTGATAAAACATTTCCGTTGAAGTATGGAGCATAAACCGTTCCTCCGCTGAACGTTAGTTCAACAATACACCGAGTTGGATAAGTTGTTACTGCTGTTGTTGGTGTAAGTGCAACCGTTCCATTGTTCCAGCTTGATCCATTGCCTATAATCGCACCAAACGTTGTTCCAGGACCTGTTCCTATCACGCCGTTATAAATATTCGGTCCAATATTGACGAGACGAGCATAGTCGGGGGTGTAGGATAGACTCGTAACAGCAAACATGCTGTATCCCGCCGGAATCTTCACGAATGGGTTTGAGAGAGCAGCACTCACTCCAAAATAAATTCCTTTGGCTGAAGCGTTGTAGGTAGGGTAGGAAATGCTGTTAGATGTTAGGAAATTTCCGTATCCTGATTTGTCTGCTACATTCATGATGTTGCTGGTTGTGTAGGAAGGTATTGGTCCAACTGGTGTAGCGTTTTTGTACGGATGAGATGCCGGAAGATTTGACTGGAGTCCCCACTTCCATGCAAGGTACCCCTCCATCTGCTGCCTCTGGAGAGTGGTTGGAACATTGCTCATCACAACTATTTCGTACAGGCTGGTGACTGATGTAAAGTTTATGTAGGCACTTCCAGTCCATTCAGCACCGATGGCGAACCCTTGTCCAGTAGTGGTGCGGTTCACGCCGGTAGTGGTAATGGTTCCGGCATTTCCGTTGATCCATGAACTGATGACTCCATTGGATGCACCAGTATAGGATGCAAGGACGGGCGACAACGCAACGGTAGGAAGCGCAACTGTTCCCGAAATCGGAACCACCAAATAAAAGATACCAGATCCACCAGGGCCGCCGCCTTCGTTTGCTTGTTGCCCGGCTGGTCCGGCTCCGCCACCTCCGGAACCGGTGTTTGCCGCTGCACTTCCACCAGTACGACCACCACCGTTACCTGCTCCACCTCCTCCGCCGAATCCAGCAATGTTGTGCCCTTGTCCCTCGCCGCCACCACCACCTCCTCCTCCTAACGACGTATTCAAGAAAGAAATCGCCGGTCCTCCATCTCCAGCTATTCCATAACCACGCCAGAAGGATTGTGGTTGTCGTGGTACTACATTAGACCCGGGACCTCCAAGACCGCCTCCACCACCCGCTGCACCTGCACCATAACCTGGATCGTAAAGCCCAGATCCTCCATTATATCCTTGAGTACCGATTCCACCAAATCCATTCGGAATTTCAAAACCACCACTTGCACCTCCTCCAGATCCGCCATTTGAACCATTGCCGGGTCTGCCGCTCGCCGCCATCGCCGCACCTGCTCCTCCGCCAGCGGCATTAATTGTCGTGATTCCTGGTCCTGAAAATGTCGTTGCAGTTCCAGATGTAAGATTCAGCCCACCAGTACCAATTGAAATCCCATACTGATTAGCCCCTGTTAATGTAAGTGCCCCACCAGGAACAAACTGTGTAGCCAAAGGAGGCACAAAAAGTCCAGCTTGAGAAATATTGGTCTGTAATCCACCTGCTCCTCCGCCACCGCCGTAGCCGCCGCCTCCTCCACCTCCGCCAATTGCGAAGTAATACACCGGAACTGCCGTTACCACCGATGAGATCGTAACTGTTGAGGATAGGGTGAATCGGTAGTATGTATAGTTTGCATCTGAACTTATGGTAAATGTTCCCGGAGTAGCGCTGATATACTGCGAGATATTGTACACAATTGTGGGAGCCGTTGTATTTGTTCCTGCTCCAGACACCGTATTTACGTTGGACCCACCGGTGTTTGTGTTTCCGTACAACCGCAACTCTGGGGTTCCTGATGAGTCCACATAGAGCCCAAACCCGTCGGTTGAATTGTATGATGCAGTATTATTGGGCCGTCCAGTGATCACTGACTGATTGTCTACTGCTCTTGGCGAAGCCAGAACAGTGAAGAGTGCATAGTTCTGGAGATTGGCGAGTGAAGTGGAGAACATGTAGCCTCCACTGAGATTGATGGATCGGCCTAGTGCGGTATTACTGTACGTGATTGTCCCGCTTCCGAGGGAGAGATTGTACCCTTTGCCCGCTTTGTCGTTCCATCTCTGGATACTTCCTGCTCCAACAGATGCAGGTGTCCATGCAGGACTACTCGTTTTGTACGGGTGACTAGGAGGCAGGTCTGCCTGTATTCCCCATTTCCAGGCAAGGTACCCTTCTACCAGCTGGTACTGGGAAACCGTAAGAACAGAATTGTAAAACAGAACTTCCATCTCGTATCCGATGAAGTAATATGTCCCTTTGCTTGTAGTATCCGTACCTAAATACGTTGTTGTTCCTGCAACAAACCCAGCACCTGTAGTTGATGTTCCAGGTGTTAATCCTCCATTTTTAGTAATAGATAGATTAGTTCCATTGACTTGTCCAGTAACTAGGGCAGTTGTCCCCGATGTGTATCCTCCAGGGGCTGAAGCGAGCCAGTTTTTTTGATTGTTTAGGTAGGAAATAGACCCCTGTGGAGCGTATCCCCATCCAAGAGCCCGAGCACCGGACCCTCCGCCAATAACCACATTGTTACCAGAGCCAGGATTCGGATTGTTTGCGACTACAAACATTGTTTCTGCGGTAGGGTTTGCTGGGTATGCCGTAGAATACGCAGTTGTATTGTTCGCAAAGTAAAGAGCATTGCAAGCGGTTGAATACGTTGCTGCGCTGTATTCTCCCGCCTGAACTGCATCGTAGAGTGTTCCGGTCGGTGCCTTGTTTACCCATGTAGTTACAGACGCTCCATTGGCCGGAATAGTTCCGTTCCCGGATGGATCCTTTCCGTCCAACCATAACTGTGGAGAAGGTACGCTTACTGCTCCTAACTGAACTGTTGTTGCATCGGACGCATCATACCAGGCAATTGCATTGACTGAGAGTGGACTTGAAAACGGGAATGGTGGGTTTGTGAGTCCAGGGTGTCCCGGAGGTAATCTACTCTGCATTCCCCACGTCCATGCGAGGTATCCTTCCACCTGTTGACGTTCACTTGTGTTGAGTGCACGGTTGTAAACAATCACTTCGGAGATATAGGAATACCAATAGTGTATACCCGACTGATCCCCGTATCCTCCGCCAATAGAGAAACCCGTAGAACCTGTAGGGATTGTACCTCCAGCGGAGGAAGTTTTTACATTGCTTCCAAAATTATACCACTCACTAGATGAACCAAGTTTAGTAATTGAGAACAACTGAGGACCTGCAGTAATACCAAGGTTCACTGCAGTGAACCCACCATTTCCAAAATTAAAATAATGCGAGTCTTTAGCCCATTGTAACAATCGGTAGTCTGTACTACCTTGTACTGCACCCCAGTTCAGTATGCACTTTTCTCCAGTAAGATTCGGATCATTGTAAACTATGAATAGCGTGGTATCTGCTGAATTCGAAGACAGGACAGTAGATGCTATTGATGGAATTGTTAACATGTTTCCGTTAAACAGAATTCCTGGTTTTCCATTATTAAATCCGTTTGATGAATATTGTGGCTTTCCTGTTCCTGATACACCCGTTGCGTTCCGTCCGTTCCCCGACTTATCTTCCCAGCCTGTAACTGTAACTCCATCCGTAGTTATTACAGTATCGGCGTCGTATGCGTCAAACCACAACTGGAGTTGGGACAGAGTTGAAGGTAGGAACGTAAGCCCCGATACATCAGAAATCTCGAACGTCATCGTGCTACTGTCTGTTGCATCGTACCACATGATAGGACCTGCAGACAGTGCGCCGTAATACGCTTGTGGTGCAGAATTCCTTGCTAAGTGACCTGGTGGTAATCTACTCTGCATTCCCCAAGTCCATGCGAGGTACCCTTCCACCTGCTGACGCTGCGTTGGATTCAGGGCATAGTTGTAAACAATCACTTCGGAGATATAGGAATACCAATAGTGTATACCCGACTGATCCCCATATCCTCCGCCAATAGAGAAAGTCGCAGAACCTGTAGAGATTGTACCTGCAGCGAGGGAAGTTTTTACATTGCTTCCAAAGTTATACCACTCACTAGATGAACCAAGTTTAGTAATTGAGAACAACTGAGGACCTGGAGTAATACCAAGGTTCACTGCAGTGAACCCACCATTTCCAAAATTAAAATAATGCGAGTCTGTAGCCCATTGTAACAATCGGTATTCTGTATTACCTTGTACTGCACCCCAGTTCAGTATGCAGTTTTGTCCAGCAACATTCGGATCGTTGTAAACTATGAATAGCGTGGTATCCGTTAAATTCGAAGACAGGACAGTAGATGCTATCGACGATGATGGATATGGAAGTGTTAACATATTTCCGTTAAACAGAATTCCCGGTTTTCCATTATTAAATCCGTTTGATGAATACTTTGGGTTTCCTGATCCTGATACACCAATTGCATTCCGTCCGTTCCCCGACTTATCTTTCCATCCTGTGACATCAACTCCATTTGTTGTCGTCACAGTGATAGCATCATATGCATCAAACCATAACTGGAGTTGGGGTAGTGTTGAAGGTAGGAACGTAAGCCCTGATACATCAGAAATCGCAAGAGTCATTGTTGTACTATCTGCTGCATCGTACCACATGATAGGACCGGATGAGAGAGGGCCAGTGTAAAGAGCAGGTGGACTCGCCAATGCAAGATGACCGGTCGGAAGCCGGGTCTGCAATCCCCACTTCCATGCGAGGTACCCTTCCACCTGCTGACGCTGCGTTGGATTCAGGGCATAGTTGTAAACAATCACTTCGGAGATATAGGAATACCAATAGTGTATACCCGACGAATCCCCATATCCTCCGCCAATAGAGAAAGTTGCAGAATTTGTACCGATTGTACCTGCAGTGAGGGAAGTTTTTACATTGCTTCCAAAGTTATACCACTCACTAGATGAACCAAGTTTAGTAATTGAGAACAACTGAGGACCTGGAGTAATACCAAGGTTCACTGCAGTGAACCCACCATTTCCAAAA
>Ga0247722_10001637_pt1 | contig 12218 bp, 9 predicted proteins | sample MSEWelMarce3H_FC_FD_189094 | JGI IMG/M metagenome (GOLD analysis project Ga0247722, IMG submission 189094) | Subsurface sediment microbial communities from gas well in West Virginia, United States - MSEEL Well Study Marcellus 3H_FC | ecosystem: Environmental > Terrestrial > Deep subsurface >... | reverse complement strand
GGGATTTTTCCCCCGACAGGCAGTGGAAAATATTTTCAGCGCGCTCCTATAATGCCGAACCTCGCCAACCCCAACTCGGTCAGGAAATGAGATTTTCAAATTCTGTCGCGGCCAAAGTTGTTTGTAGGCGAATTAACAATAAGGAGAGATGATGGACTGACATACCCCTCCCCTATATTTTTGCTCCTTCTCGTGGTCCTCGCGCCTTGTCGACTTGATCGACTGAGGCCTCAACCAAAATTCCCGTCCTATAATAAATTAATTCCGGCGAATAAATTTTTCAGCGCGCGCCTGGGAATATTTTTAGACTCAAAATGAGGGGTGTTTTTTGTGGAGGTCAGAGGGGTCGGTAGCAGAAATGAACCGGTTCGACAAGGACATCAAGTGGCCATTGGTAAATCTGATGGGACAACTGGGTGGCTCGAAGAGTGGACTATTTAGGTGTGCCATTAGCGATGAGAGTTTGTGGGTGTTTTGGGGACACAAAGTCCAGGTGCGCCTGAGGAGTGAGTCCGGTCACCTGGGACTGTGGTACTTTGTTGAGCTGGAGAAGGAGCGAGGAGGAGGCTTGAGTGCTATTGTGAACCTGACAAATGAGGGGATTTTCAGGGTGAGCCTAGCTGCGTCGAGTGTGACACAAGTGGAGATGCTGGAGTTGGTGGAGAAAGAGGAGGTGGTGGACTACCTGAGGAGTGTGCTGAAGGGAGAGTTGGAGAGGAAGCTGGAGTAAAAGTTTATTTCCCCCAACAATGCAGCAGGAAGGAGATGCGAATGAGGTGGAGTTGTTGGCATTCAGGTTTCTGAAGGAGTGTGATGAGTTCTACCCGACCAAGTGTGTCGCGAGGGTACTGATGGCCGATCAATTTGTGGCGCATTTGATGGCAGAGAGCAAAAAACTGCGTAGTCGACTGGAGGAGTTGAGCCCCCCGGCGAAAGTGTGGTTGGTGCTGTTTGCAAATCGAGTTAGCCTTTCGTCGGTGTGCAATTTGTCCTCCGCAGGGGCATTGTTGGACAGGGTGAGGGTATTGTACTATTTATGTGTGGAGAATTTTCCCGAGGCAAGGGAGTTGCTGAAGAACATAGTGGTGTCAGCGTTTGTGGCTGCTAGGATAGTGGTGCGGGAGATGCCTATGCAGCATAGGGCATGTCAGGAGTGCTACCGACTGCATCCAGAGTGGACAGCAGAGTTCATTAGCCAGCCGGATGAAATAGCAGTGGAAAAAAACTAGACCTTAGCAATAAACACAGCATGAAGGTGTACAGGAATAGAAATCACAAGCGTCGGGAGATATGGATGATCGGCCGGCAGTGAAACGAAGTGTGTCGTTTCGGAACATAGCAAAATTCCGGGAAGATCTATTCGAAAGGGGTTCGATTGAGGAGTTGACGCGTTATTTGACTGATCAGATACGGAGGTTCACCAAGATAGAGAATCAACTGGAGGCTGTGGGCGGCGCAGCGCATAGGACCTATGTGTTGAGTCACACGCGGAGCCCGAGCTTGCAGAGGAAAACCTACTCACAGACGAGCGTGGATACTACGATCGCGCGGCTGCTGAATTATTCAAAAATCAAGCCCGACAAGACAGTGTCAGAGCTTTTCGAACAGTTGTACGAGGTACTTGCTCCGGTCTGCGATAGGGAACAACTGTTGAGCTTGGAAATGGTGGGTGATAAGTTGGTGAAGATCCCTAGGGAGAAAGCAATGAAGAAGAGCAGGAAGAAAAACTCCATCGAAGAACAGTTGGTTGTTGCTCGTGAGGAGGTGGCTATTGAGGAGGTGCCGGATATTGATCAGTTGATTATTAGTCGAGGGAATTTGAGAAAAGACGCAGAGACAGTGATTGCGCCTTTGCTACCGATATGGCTTGCGAAAGAGACACCGGACAATTTCCTCCGTGAGAACACTGAACTACGCAGGACTATCAGGTTGTTCCTGAAACACTTGGTGATGAAGAAGCAGAACTACGCAACGGCAGAGGGTTTCCTGCGTGCAATACCAAAGTTCCCCACTCGATTGAAGGATTTTTTGCAGATGATACAGACCTATGCAGAGGAGAAGGGACTGGAGGATCCTGACAATAGAGGACACAAGCTGGTGATTACAGTGATTCACACGCATTTTATTCCCCAACTGCCGCTGACCTCACAAGCAGAGGCGGGACGGAGTCTGATACATCATATTCAGACCAACTCAGAGGCATTTCGAAGAGCGATTGCCATTTTCACGTGGAATTGAAAGGTTCTGCTGAGGGGAAAAAATAAAAAGCTATTCCTTACTGCGCTCTCTTTGATTTATTGCTTACAGAGGAGGAGGGTGGTGGTTGTGTGCGTGTGTTTTCTTCAAACTGATTTTTTTCCAGAGACGCAGAGGTTTCGATGCTGCCCTACTGGTTATCGATGAGATGGCTTTCCTTGGTCCAATGATCTTCATCGACTTGATCCTACCGTTGATGATGCAGGATCGTACGGGGATTGTTGGTTTGACTACCCCAAAGGGAGAGAAGAAACAGTTCTTCAAGCATTTGATGAGAGCAAAAGATAAGGAGAACCAACCGATTTTCCTCAAGCTACAGAACAAAGAAGCCTGTGATGCATGTTTGGAACTCAACAGAGCTGACACATGCCCACATGAGGTGTACAGTCGTTCTACGAATAAGACTGCCAAGAGTATGGAGAAAGCACGGCTGGTCTATGGTGAGGAGTATGCTATGGCTGGTAATGAGGAGTTGTTGGGTCTGGACACGAGCGAGCGTGGTTCCATCATTCCCTCCAAGGATATCGAAGCATTCCAATCGAATGTTATCAAGATGGACAAACCCCCGCGTTGTGTCTATGTCAGTATCGATCCCGGTGGTGGCGGTAAGAACAGTGAGATGGGTATTATTATTGCGGCGGAGGTGGTGGGACCTTATGGAGTGAAAATAGCGGTAAGGGCCATTTTTTAATTTACTGTCTCTGTGGTTTCCCTTGTGCGTTTCCCACCTCTTCCCTTTCCCGGAGCTTTGCGCTTGGGTGTCTTTCGAGTCAACTTCTCGGCAATTGTACATACACTCTTCAATTGTTCGACCTCTGGGATAATCTGTTGTACCCAGGCACGTCGTAGGGTTTCGTAGCAGGTCATCCAGTTCTCATACTGAACCGGGTCGCTATTTTGGTAGTCAGTGAACACCCACAGCACCAACTCTGTGTAACGCTCGAAGAACTCGGGACTTGCATCGGGTTGCTTCAAATAGTCCTGTCTAATGTAGTTCCCGAACCCTTCGTTCACTGAGAATACATAGAGCAACAGGAAGATATTCAACTCCTGCGGGACAGATGCGGGTAGAGGGGTGTGGAAGCATGCGTTGACGTAGCGCCATATCTGTGTCAAGTGATCCAAACTATCCTCGGAGCTGAATATCTTATCACCGAGTTCACACTTGAGGTTGTGAATTTCCATAGGCGTGTACTTTCCAGTTAGCAAGTTGGTTAGGACATCGGAGAAGCGAGAGTTCTCCATTTTGGAGTTTTACGGATGCACTTTGATTGGTTTTGTTTTTTTCTAAACTTTACTATGCTAATGCGTACAGTTACTGAACATCACCGGCTACCCTGTCAAGTTGGAAACTGCCAAGGAATCAGAGGAGACAGCGTGTGAGCGTATCATTGAGTGGATCTCTCTGCATCCTTTGCTCAAGGGGCTACCAATCATTGTTATCGTAGAAGCAGCACCTGCTACAGCCTCCAGTTACATTATTGGACATTTGCAGGAGTCTGCACGGAGGCACAGGAGGAATTTGATTTTCATGTCCGAGGCAAAGAATGACATTGGCCAACCGATACCTGGAATTTTCAAGAACGGTGTTCTCCAGGAAGCCTACCGCTACAATCTACAGATTGTACTTGCACAACGCTACCTAGCCTATGAGGTCAATGTCTCCACACTGCGAATGGATCACAGTGGCCAACAGGAGCTTGCAAGGTTGGCGGAGATGCTTACCTACTACCATTGGGATGAGAAGCTTGAGGCTATCACCTCCAAGGGTTTCGGTGTGGACGACATTCAATCCGCCCTCTCACAAATGCTGTACTTTGCACAAGTGTTCTGGACCAAGGAGTACTATCGCCTACAAAGACAGGTCATAGTCAACAAAAGTGGAATGGACTTCCCTTTTCCGGGATCCGGTAACAACTTGGTCCGAAATTTCCCAGCCAAAGGCAAACGCAAGAGGGCGTAGGGACACACTCTTTATACGAATAAACTGATGATAAGTACTGCATAGGCAGACATTCCCGATGCACTGGCAACACAGGTTGGCTCCTCACACACTTTGATCATCACTGGTCTTTGAATAACCATGCGGTTTGGATCTTTGCAATCCCAGGTAGCAGTAATCGGGTCACACTCCACAGTGCAGTCATTGGGACAGGTGGTGGCGGTGGTCAATTGGCATACTGGACACTCTGTTTTGTAGTTGGTGGAATTGGCACAGTCAATATCGTAAGTGTAGCCACGATTGCAAGAGGAAGAAGTACAAGTGACATTGCAAGAGGGGGTACTGGGTAAGGCGCTACACATTCGTTTTGTCCTTGTGGAGTTGACAATTACCCACTCGCAGTACAACGATTCGTCATCTGCTGCTGCGTACTGAACCAGAAAGAAAAGTAGTAAAACTGTGGCTTTGATAATAGTAAGCATTCTCCCAGTCCGTCATATAAGTATCCTCAATCAGAGACGCAGATTTATAGAACAACTCAATCCGATGTCACACTCGTCGAAGAGCGTTGGGAAACAAGGCGGTACGAAGGTTCGAAAACAGCCCTATGAATCCTTCCAACCCGCTACCAAACCGCAGCTTGTACCGGTTGAGGAGCCCACAGCGGCAGCACCAGATCCGCAACAATTGCAGCAGATAATGCTACAGGCGTTGTTGAAGATGACACCTCAGCAAAAGGCGGATTATCACAAGAAGCTAGAGGCTGAAATGCACAGAGTTTACACAAACAAATTCGGCAAGAACTACACAAAAGAAAGTGCGATCCGAGTTTTCAACGATGAGAGGAGGCAAATCTTGGACATGTTGCAGAAGTCAAATTCAAACATGCAAAACAAACTGATGGAAGAATCCCCAGTTCCCAACAAGGAAATGCACATGCGAAAAGCAATGCAAACCAAGGAAAAACTCCTCCGTAGAATGGAACTTGACAACTTCTATCCCGGTGACATGAACTCTGCTGATATGTTGGAGTACATGCCAACTCTCAACGAAATGACCACCCACCTCTTCAATGCCTACGGCACTACAGAACAGCTCAAAGAGGAGTACGCAACGGAGCCCACGAATACCGTAGATGAATTCATTGATGACGTTATCCAGAATCTTCCTCCCATCGCACAGATAATCATCGACGACAACATCGATTATCTCGAGGAGTTGGACAGACTCTACCCAAGAAACATCACGCCTGATTATCTTGGAAGTCAGGAAAAGCCGGAGACTATTCTACTGGAACAGAGATGTGAGAACTACCTGATCTGCAAAACATTCCCTCTGCTCTTGGAACAGGACAAAGAGCCGGGGAAACTCTATCCCATGCAAACCTCGGACATCAAGGATCTCGTGTACGTACCAGCCGACGAGTACGATCGAAGACAAATTCTCAATCGTATCAAATCGAAACTCTCCGGTTTGAAACCTCACATTCAAAAGAGTGCCAACATCCGCGTTTCTGGATTCAGAACCGACAACAGGGATAGCTCTGCTATGTTCCGTCAAATCAAAGGTTTCCTAGGCGATGTCAGTGAGAAAGAACGATTTGCCATCATTGCTACTGAATCTGCGTTCCGAGACTTCTGTACAAAGCAAGGAATTCCCAATTATCCGGACAAAGAGTTGATACGCTTGGATCTCCTCGACTCTTTCCCTGCTTTGACCGGAACACACACAACTAACGCAGTTACAGCGATACCCACATCGAAAGATGAGAAAGTCAACATCTTCAATACTCTCCGTGCTTGGAGTCACTATGATGACATCAAGAATCTGTTCTATTTGACCGGACAGAAAATCGTTCCTACTACTGTCTCGTTGAAACTGGGGATACCCGACAAACTGCCCAACTCAATATCAGTACTGCTCTCGTACTTCTCGTACATTCTCATTGGGTTGAGTATCTTGGCGGTGATTTTTGCCCTACTGTTCGCCGGAGACACAAAAGTACCTCAACGAAGTTCAGTACCAATTGTGAGCCCTCCAATTGTACCACAACCAACTCCAGTTGCTGCACCGACACCTCTTCACGATCCGAAAAACTACAACGGACTTTCGAGCGAAGTGTTGAAGAGACTTATTCCTGATCTGACAGCCCTCAATACCACACTGTCAGAGAATCAAAGAGCTGCATTCAGTCAAATCTCGAACGTTTTCAATCTGTCAGCGGAATTCAATACGACCTATGACTTTGCTACAACCAGTATCGATCAGATGAGTGGTCAGGAGCTTATTGAATTTTTGAAGAGTGATGTCAAACGACGTCTCTTTTATTACACTCTGGGAGACTACCAACTTAGAGAAAAGGTTGGCTACAAAGAAATCATGGACTCTTTTCAGTTGCTTGGTTATGGCTATGACAAAAGTCTAGCAATCGACTCGATTGAGGCTCTTTGGAAAAACTACAACATCGAACTGAAAAAAAAGAAAACGGCGAGTGATAGGGAAATATTCATTCAAAATGTGGAAGAGGTAGTGGATCAACTGTTCGAGAAGAGCTACACCGATGCTGAGGCTTTGCGGAGTCAAGTGAGAAAACAAGAAAAGGCTATCTATCAAGCAAAAGTTCTAGCCAATCAGGATATTGATAACACTCTTTCTATCCTCAGTCTCTACACTGATAGTTTCGGTCAAATCTCCAACTCTGTGAAAAGAACTTTGGACAACATGGTCGATATTGCTATGTTGAATGAAAATATCCCTGCTCTGATGGCGGGAAACAAACTATCAGATGTAGAACAAACGCTTTATGCCCAGCACATGAAGCTGATTCTAGAGAACTACCCCGAGTACAACAATCAAAGTATGATTGACATGTACGCACCTACAGTTCTTGGCTCAAGTTACCTCAAGATCTTTGACATACTTACGAACAGTAGTAGTATTGATCAAGTCCGCGCAAATTTCCGCTACTATGGGAAATACAATTCAAGTTACGTATCCCTCCGTGAAAACGTCAACAAAATCATACCTTACACACGGAAGTTCAAAGAAGTTCAATTGTTCGACCCTGCGAGAGCTCGCTCTGTCTGGATTGAAGCTCACCTCAACGCAGTGAACGGAATTGCCTGGCAGCTTGGGAAAAAACTGAATGTGAGAGAGTCAATCAATGCAATCTTGTATTCTTTGATTGGGACTTCAATTTTGAGTGCCGGAGCTCTTCACTTTTTGGCGTTCTTCGGCTTCCGATTTGGCGAGATGTCTAGATGGGTCAAGTTCTCACAAAAGACATGGTTCGTCTACGCCATCTACACTCTGAGTTCTATGTCAATGTTCTACTACGAGTATGAAAGTACTTTTGCTACGATAATCTCTTCAATGTCCATGCCACTCGGACTGGCTTTGTCTGTAGCCTTTCCGGCAGTTGAAATTGTTGCCAGCTTGAACGATCAAAGACCAGGGAGTTGGATATTTCCGCTACTGGGCGGCTTTGACCCGGACATAGAACAGAGCAAATCCTGGTGGACCGCTTTTAGAGAGTCCATGGATATCTTTGGTACTGTCTCCGAGCCTTGGTACACGGCTGCTGCTACGCTTGGGGGTTTGATGGTTTCAGCAGTGGCAACGACCGCAACAGCCTGGGCTCTACCCATCATAGCTATTTCAGGGGTGACTGTAAAGGCAGCATACAGAATGGCTGATACGTACAACACCTATCGACAAGAACAAATGCAATTGCGGATGCAAATGGTTAAAACCATTTTGAACGTCCTGGTCATTGACGCTCCTCCGATATGGCAGTTGTTCAGCCGAGTATTTCCAAACGAGGAAATGGACAGAGACAAAAAAGGCAATGCATCCTTTAGCCAAGCTTCAAACGACATCGAGATGCGTAACATCAAGTGGATCAGTCTTATCACCGGCATTGTCATCTCTGGGTACTCTGTTTACCTAGCACCTGAAAACATTCTCCGGTTCCAGAAAGAGACACTCTACGGTTTGTTGAAGGTGAATACCGTATCAAACGATGCGATAGATTATTCATTGGGTGACCAAATAGCCACTTTGAACATTAAGCTTTCGGTCCTGAACAATGCCATGGAGCGCAGTAACGAGGAGTACAGAAGGAGATTCGCGGTTGCAACAAACTTCTACGAGGATATTCACGCAACCCAAGTCTATTTCTCGGAGATTCTGGCTAAATTGTCCGATCAGAGAAAAGTCTTCAATGACACAGCAGTGAATCTAGAATCTCTTCGTCGCAACCCCAGAGCGTTGAAAAATGTTTCTCCGAGAGAATTCCTTTGGTTACAAGAGGTCAAAGTCAACGGAACATGGACATACACTCAAGAAACAAAAGATGGTCTCCTCTTGGGAAGAAATATTCTCAATTCTACAGAGATCGAAGAAAAGGGTTTAAGATACAAATTCGCCCCAGAGAAGGAGTACACTCAAATTGGAGCAGAGGAGCTTTTGGAAACAGGGCAAAAAGTAGTTTGTGTCAGACCAACTGGATCTTACAACTGGATCTGGGTACCGAGCTATTATTTCCCAGATGTCAATCACTCTGTGGACACTCTTGATCTACAATATGCAAACGTGGAAGTTACAAAGTCAGTGCCCTACCAAGGAAAGTTTTTCCAGGAGGGGGAGAGATTTGTGGTTCAAAAATTCACAGAAAACCGACAAAGTGTTTGGAGAATTGTCTCACCAGATGGAGGCTTCTCGACAGAGATTCCACTTGATGCCGTCAGTTTTTCTCCACTCGAAACCGTTGCCCCTCAAGAAACCGGAAAGCTTTTTATGCGAATGTCAGAGGGTACAGGTATCTACAAGGCCGGTGTCGTATTGCCCACTGAAAATGGTAGTCTGTATCAACTTTTCAAAGACCTGAGCCCTCCTGCCGTCGTCTACGCAAAGCGAGAGGAATTGTTTGAAATCCCACAGGGAAGCTTCAAAGTCAAGATCACGGGAGAGGGATGGGAGGCGGCCACAATAGACTCAAAGACTGGAGTTTATTACATTGATGTACAAGGTCCAAGTCTGTCATTTACGTCGCCAAAGTTTAATCCCGGTCAGGTTTTTACCGTAGACAAAGTCACCAAATATGGGTTCCGTGTCGGCACCAGACTTTACAACGGAGTTCCAGTGGATCAAATCTTGAAGTTTCGAAATTTTGATTATCTGGAGATCTTGGAGGATGAGCAGCCAGAGCTTCAGCCGTTGGTTTCAAGCAGATGCGTTACCAAGAAAAACCGACCACAACGAAAGTAAAAAACCCTATCAAACTCAACTATCTTTTCTCTTTTAGTCTTTCTTCCACCAGCTCGTCTAGCATTTCTTCAAACATGTCTATGTCTTGCTGATGGAAATGCTGAATCCCGGGGTAGTTGGCTTCAATGAATACAGCAACCATCCTGTCGATAACCAACTTTTTAGGGAACTCATATCTACTCAGCAGAAGCATCCGGTAGATAGCCATTTGAGCACCGCACTTGATGTACTTGTAGGCGATCTGATTTCGCATTGCCCTGGCACCGACCGCCGGGCAATCGTCTACATGCGACTCTGGTAGTGCTAGCTTGGAGGTCTTACAGGCAGATCTACGTGCTGGATTCTTCAAGAATCCATTGCAGAAGGGCATGTCAAAGGGTTTCACTTGGCATTTGAAATCGATAATGATCAGTCGAGTTTCATTTGGATATGCCATGTCTCGCATAACGTAATCCGGTACCCCTGTCATCTCCAGCTTAGTGGAGAAGAGTGGCCACTCACTGCGGTAGGGTACCCATGACTTTGGCAGAGTGGCCATCAACTGCATTAGAACTTTCCACTCTGGTATGTCGTCGAGCTTTTTGTACTCGGGAAACATTGGATCCGGTTTGAACGGTCTACCGTTGATCCAGTCGTCATGACAAACTGACATAAAGCTACCCTTGCAAGTCTTCTTGTAGTTCTCAGCTTGATCTCTCTCCATCCTCGCCGTGTCATTCCCATAGACTGCTACTTTGTCAAACCTGTCCGGGAAGAAGATCTTCAGAAGTCGTGTTACTCCACTCTCCGTCCATTTCTTACCATCCACGTAGTAGAAGCCTCGACTTTCGTTTTCCAACTTGATGAATTTTATCCTAGCATCCCGAGGATGTGGGTTAAGTTCCGCCAGTTCCGTCGCCATCGCTCTGTGTGTTTGATTTTTATTACCAAATAACACACCGATCAGGCGGATTGTAACGTGTACCGGTCTTACAATTGAATGCCTCAGAAAAGCGTGGAACATCTGCCAACAATGCGTTGACACGTTGTCTACCGGGAGGATGAGGATCACTGACCACTTGATCGTAGACAGAGTCGTCGGTTTGTAACTCACAGTAGTTTTGAATGAAAAAGAGGAAAAACAACTGGCGCTTATTGAGGGTGGGGAAAATCTCGTACAACGCAGCGTCGTACATTTTCTTCTCCTCATCACTAAGCATTAAACTCTCCCATTCGTCCATTGCATCCAGTGCTGTTTCTATTCCTCCTAAGTCGGCTATACTCTCGCCCAGTACTCGATTTCCATCCAAGTAGACACCAGGTATCTGAGTCTCCACCCTCGACCTACTGGCTGCAATACATTGTGCATCAATACTGAACTGTCGTTTGGATACATCTGACCACCAGTTGTCCAACTCTCCTACAGAATTGAACAGTGCTCCTTCATTGTCAAAGCCATGCGTTATCTCGTGTCCAATAATAGTGACAATCCCTCCGAAGGTTGAGGGTAGGGGTGCACCCCTCCAGTCATAGTCGTAGATGAACGGCGGCTGTGTCATTCCCGCTGCAATTGTGATCCTGTTCAACGAAGGCGAGTAGAAGGCGTTGACAATCTCTGGACTCTCCACAGCATATTTGACAAAGTCAAAACTCCACTCATTACGACTTGTCAGCTTCAATACAGAGTCGAACTCTATCTTGTCATTAACCTTGTAGATGCGTATAGTGTTGTCAAAGTAATCCTCTGGATCGAAACTGTGATACAAAAGCTGTTCAAACTCCAGTACAGAGTCCCAGGAGTCAGGGTAGCAAATCTGCTCTGTCATCTCCTGCATCTTGCGCTCCGCTGCAACCTTTGTAGCAGTATCCATCCAAGTGTTGCCGTCCAATCGTTTGGCAAATGTTTCCCGTGTAATTTGCGTTAGTTCAGTCAAGTGTTGCTTGTACTCCTCTCCGATTCCAGCTGCATTCACGTAGTAGTGCCCCATCAGCATTGGCATATTGGAGGTTGCTGAACGAATGCAATGGATCTCCCGCTCATGACGAGTAACGCTATGCACAGCAGTTCCAGCTAGGATACTGCTCAACTCCCGGTAGGTATTGAAGTACAAAGGACCCAACAATGGGAAAGTCTCCTTGAACAAAGAGTAAAGGGCTAGATTCTTCAACGTAGAGAGCGGAGTCTCCTCCAGCAACTCTGAAAGCGCAGCAAAATAGTTGCTTGGTACAACAAAAACACCTCCCTCCAAGTGCTCCGGTTTCAACAACTTGAACTCCTCAACATAGGCTACAACATTGGGCCCCAGGGTTGATTTCACCAAGTCATACGACTTTCTTGAGTACTCTTCCTCCAGCCCCAGCGTTGCAATGATACTCATTATCTCTGCAATCTCAGTTTCATAGTCCAGGATTCCACCGGCATCCTCAGAGTTGATCGGGTCAGGAGAGACGGAGAACATCGATGCAATAAACCTCTGGTAGTTCTGCAAGTCGATCCTACTCGCTGAACTGTAGTACACTGGACTCGGTAGGGTATTCTCTGCCTCAAAAAAGGTAACAACACGTGCGGAGGAATTGTAGGGATCACTTTGTGCGGATACTCGGAAAGCAAACCCTGCCAGCGAAAGACCATGCTTGTAGCGTGTCTTTCCAAGCAACTCAAACAGCTCCAACTTTGAACTTGAGTTACGTATCTCATCGTACAACTCAACAACATGATCGAACTCCAACTTCTCCCAGCTACTATTACAACTACTGTAGTAGGGCGAAATCA
>Ga0247722_10001635_pt1 | contig 12224 bp, 14 predicted proteins | sample MSEWelMarce3H_FC_FD_189094 | JGI IMG/M metagenome (GOLD analysis project Ga0247722, IMG submission 189094) | Subsurface sediment microbial communities from gas well in West Virginia, United States - MSEEL Well Study Marcellus 3H_FC | ecosystem: Environmental > Terrestrial > Deep subsurface >... | reverse complement strand
TTTTAAGCGCGCATTTGGACGACCCACGTCGCGCCAAAATTACTACGCAAGAAATTTTGGGTGTGAGTCAACGAGTTGAAGCGCATCGTAATTTGCTAATTACTGAGTTTGCGTTGTTGATTGAGGGTTATTTGGCGATGTTAGTAGGGGAGGGTAAAATTCCAGCACGAAATTATCGGATATTGGCTTTTGGTATTGTTGGGGCAATGCACGAATTACAAATTGCATGGTTAAATCAACAAGTGCCACAACAGCGCGAACAACTGGTCGCTGAAATTGAGTTTTTAATGCAAGCGATGATTAAAGGGGCTTCTTAGGACTGACGCGACTATCGCCTATTTTCTCACTAAAAAAGTTTTCAACGATTTTTAGTTCTGCGCTAATTTCGATGAAATGTGTAAGTCTTGTTTTGTCTAAGCTAGGAGGCTGTATGGATATGGTTATGATAGCCATTATAGAGTTTTTACTTTTCAAGTCAGGTTGCATGTTACTGAAATTGTTTTCGTTTGGAAAAATAAACATTAACGCCAGTAAAATTCAATACTGGCAAGCTATGCTCATTTGTTGTATCAGTGTGTTGTTTTGGCTAAGTTTTGGATGGTTGATTTATAAGCTAATAATAAGCTTTGTATGGCTCTAGTTCGAATAAGGCGCATAATGATGCGCCTTTGCTTTTTTACTTTTTCTTGCCCAATAAATTTAAGGGTACTTTTAAGTAAGCTACGCCATTATCTTCCACAGGTGGAAACACACCTGCACGGATATTAACCTGAATGGACGGAATAATCAGACGTGGCATAGCTAGGCTTGCATCACGCTCTTGACGCATCTTCACAAAAACCTCCTCGCTGACATTATGATGCAGGTGTATGTTAAGTTCTTTTTGCTCCTTAACCGTGCTTAAATAACAATACTCACTACGGTTAGGCGGTGGGTAATCGTGACACATAAACAAGCGCGTTTCGTCTGGCAAACTTAATACTTTTTGTATCGACTGATATAACACTCTCGCATCGCCTTGTGGAAAATCACAACGTGCTGTCCCCACATCGGGCATAAATAAAGTATCACCCACAAACACAGCATCTTCAATGAGATAAGCAATATCGGCTGGCGTATGACCAGCAACCAACATGACTTTAGCTTCGATGTTGCCAATGTTAAACGTCTCGCCATCTTTAAATAAATGGTCAAATTGACGGCCATCGGTGGCTAATTCATCACCCAAATTAAACAGCTTTTTAAAGACATTTTGCACTTGGGTAATTTTTTCACCAATGGCAATTTTGCCGCCCACTTGTTCGCGCAAATAATGAGCAGAAGATAAATGGTCAGCATGAGCATGAGTTTCTAAAATCCATTCAACTTGTAAGCTGTGTTTTTTGACATAGTCAATGATTTTGTCGGCAAACTTGGTGTCAGTTCGTCCCGATTTAGGGTCATAGTCCAATACGGGGTCAATAATGGCGGCGGCTGTACCAAAACCCGCACTCACCACATAGCTATAAGTTTCGGTATCGCTATCAAAAAAATGTTGTATCTGTAACATGATGAATACTCCGAGTATTTGCGTCTTGTGCTTATCGTACATCAATATATATAAAAATAAAATGTTTTTTTATATATTGTTTTTGTGTATAATGATTTGGGTAAAGCCGAAAAGTGGAGTAACCCTCATGTCGCAATTAGCACAAATGCAGGCTGCCGCAGGGCAAGCAGCCAGTTTATTAAAAGCCTTATCTCATCCCGACCGTCTGATTTTGTTGTGTCAATTATCGCAAGGTGAGTTTTGTGTGGGTGAGTTAGAAGAAATGTTGGGCATTCATCAGCCCAGTCTATCGCAACAATTGGGCATTTTGCGTCAAGAAGGTTTGGTTACAACACGGCGTGAAGGTAAGCAAATGTATTACCGTATTGCCAGTGATGATGCCTTGGCGGTGTTACAAACCTTATATAGTCGTTTTTGTGAGGTGAATCATGAACATTGATTGGGCAGCCTTTACCCCTTACAGCGCGTTAGCGGGTGGTGCATTGATTGGTTTAGCTTCTGCTATCTTGATTTTAGGTATTGGTCGTGTCGCTGGTATGAGTGGCATTATTGGTGGTTTATTTAGTGGTTATCATACTGAGCAATGGCGTTGGTATTTTTTGGTGGGTTTGTTGGCCTCGCCATGGTTGTATCAAGTGGTGGCGGTTTTGCCTGCTATTAGTATGACTTCTAATGTGCCTGTCTTGGTGCTTGCAGGCTTGTTGGTGGGTATTGGTACACGTTATGGCAGTGGTTGCACCAGTGGTCATGGGGTGTGTGGTTTATCGCGTTTATCCATCCGTTCTTTGGCCGCCACCTTTAGTTTTATGATAGCTGGCTTTGTGATTGTTTATCTACTTAAACACGTTTTGGGTTGGGAGGGCAATTAATATGGATAAAATCATTGCGTTAGTAGCAGGCGTTATCTTTGGTTTGGGTTTGATTGTGGGTGAAATGGTTAATCCTGCTAAAGTGATTGCCTTTTTAGATTTAGCAGGGGCATGGAATCCCTCTTTAGCGTTAGTGATGGCAGGGGCAATTGCGGTGGCGTTACCTGCTTTTCAATTGGCGAAAAATAAAAAGAATAGCGTGTGTGGTATGGCGATGCAGTTACCAAACAGCAAAGTGATTGATACACGCTTAATGGCGGGTAGCTTGGCTTTTGGTGCAGGATGGGGTATTGCAGGGTTTTGTCCTGCACCTGCTATTGTCAGTGCGGCGACAGGGCAATGGCAAGCGATTGTTTTTACCTTGGCGATGATTGCAGGGTTTTATATCTTTTCTCTTTTAGAGCAGAGTAAAAAATGAAACATCTTTTGCCAGCATGGTTACAACACAAACAATGGCAACCACATTTACAGCAAGACCTGATTGCAGGTTTAGTGGTGGGTATTGTGGTGATTCCGCAAAGTTTGGGTTATGCCTTGTTGGCAGGTTTACCGCCTGTGTATGGTTTATATGCAGCGATTGTACCTGTGTTGGTGTATGCCTTGATTGGTGCAAGTAATACCCAAGCTGTTGGCCCCGTGGCCATTACCTCCATTATGACCGCGCAAGCCTTACTGCCTTTTGCTCAAAGTCATAGCAGTACTTATATTGCCTTAGCAGCTTTTATGGCCTTGTTAGTTGGCGTAATTTTGTTATTTGCCGCATTGGTCAAACTCGGCTGGATTATGCAGTTTATCAGTCGAGGCGTGATGGCAGCATTTATTACGGGTGCGGCCTTGCTCATTATGACGGGTCAAGTCAAATACATTTTAGGGCTGAGTGTACAGGGCGATACTTTGCCGCATTTGCTGTATGGTTTTTGGCAACAGCAAGCCTTGATCAATGTTTATGCCTTCATGTTGGGGATGAGTGCCATCATCGTGTTGTGGTTAAATCGGCGTTATACGATTAAGGGCTTAAAAAAACTAAAAATTTCCACCTATCATGCCAATTTAATCAGTAAATTGATGCCAATTATAGTGTTGATTGTCGCCAGTGTGACGGTCTATCAAGGGCAATTGGTTAACCATCAATTAGCCGTAGTTGGAGAGATTCCCGCAGGGTTGCCCGCATTTTCTCTACCGCAATGGCCCGCATGGCAGCAATGGCAAGCCTTGTTTAGTTCGGCGTTGTTAATTGCCTTGATTGCTTTTATTAGTAGTGCTTCGGTGGCCAAATCAGTGGCTTTGCAACGCCAAGAAAGTTTTGATGCCAATAAAGAATTACTCGGTTTGGGGTTGGCCAATATCAGTGCCGCTTTTTTTAAAGGTTTACCCATTACTGGCGGTTTTTCGCGTACTGCTGTTAATGTTGAAGCAGGGGCAAAAACGCCATTAGCAGGCGTGTTTTCGGCTTTAGTGATGGCTTTAGTGTTGTTGGTCGCTAGTGATTGGTTTTATTACTTACCGCTTGCCGTGTTAGGGGCAGGTGTGATTGTGGCCGTGAGTAATTTACTCGATGTTCAAACCCTAAAAATGGCATGGCACAGTGATAAAACCGAAGCAGGGGCTTATCTTGTCACTTTGCTGGGTGTGTTGTTTTTTGGCTTACAATTGGGTTTGTTATTTGGTTTGTTTTTTTCGATAGCGGCGTTAATTTGGCGTAGTCATCAACCGCATCTTGCTGTGGTCGGACAAGTGGGAGACACTGAACATTTTCGTAATATTCAACGCCATCAAGTCACAACATGGCCTAATTTGCTGTTAATGCGGATTGATGAAAACTTGTTTTTTGGTAATAGTGATAGTATTGCCAATCGTGTTAGGCACGAGGTTAATCAACAAACACAATTAACCGATGTAGTATTAATTTTTAGTGCGGTGAATCATGTTGATTTATCTTCGCAATGGATGTTACAAAGTTTAGAGAGAGAGTTGATGACGCGTGGTATTAAGTTGCATTTTGCCGAAATTAAAGGTTTTGTGATGGATGATTTGGCCAATACGCCGTTAATTAAACAATGGCATGGTCAAATTTTTGATACTACACAACAAGCTGCTAATTGCTTAAAACCGCCTGTTATTGAACCAGAATATAATTTGTAGGATATGAATGGTATGAAAAAACCGACATCGGTGAATACCTTAGAAACGCTTGGTCGAGTAAGACTATCAGAGTCTTTTTTTATGAGAGATTTTCTGTATTCTGAGATTTCTCAAATAGAAAGTATTGCCAATATCCCTGATGACCCCGATTTAGCGATTTTTGTAGGTAAAAAACTTTGTGAAAATGTATTAGAGCCGATTCAAGCTGCATTAGGTCATATTAGTATTAGGTCTGCTTATCGCTCATGTGCTGTGAATGCAAAAGGTGCAGAAAATAACAATCAATATAGATGCTCCAAGAATGAATCTAACTATGCACGACATATTTGGGATAAAAAAGATGCAGATGGTTGTATGGGAGCAACGGCTTGCATTATTGTAAACTCATTTATTCCTTATTATGAACGCACAACAGACTGGGCGGCATTAGCATGGTGGATTCATGACCATATTCCTAGTTATTCAGAAATGCAGTTTTTTCCTAAATTTGCAGCATTCAATATTTCTTGGCATGAGCAACCTAAAAAGCAGATATATAGCTTTGTTGAGCCTAAAGGCTATTTGACACGCCCCGAAATGAGTAATTTTGAAGGCAATCATGCTAAAGAATATCAACAGTTCTTATATGAGCTGAAACGATAATTTTAATCATCATCGGAGTAAAAAATGACACAACAGATTGGTTTTGCAGGGCAATTATATCCTGAGCAAATCAAAGAAGTGGCCGAGCGTGGTTTTAAATCGGTGATTAACAATCGACCCGATTATGAAGAGGGCGCACACCAACCCACTGCGGCACAAATACAAGCGGCTACCCAAGCACAAGGTTTGAGTTATGTATTTCAGCCTGTTATCAGTGGCCAAATTACCCAACAAGATGTAGAGACTTTTGCTAAATATATTAATGAGTTACCTAAACCCGTTTTAGCATTTTGTCGTACAGGTAATCGTTGCAATAACCTGTATCAAATGGCTAAACAAATGGATTTATTGGATGATTAACTTAAATGTAATCGGCACAATCACCCATGCATCAATCGGCGTATTACCTTGTTTGGCTGGTACAAAATGCCACGTTTTAACGGTATTTTGTGCCGCTTGGTCTAATAAGGTAAAACCTGAGCTTTTTTGCAGCTGAATGTTGTCGGGTTTACCATCAATAGATACATTAACCTTTAATAATACTGTGCCTTGTTGGCCACGTTTTTTGGCAAACGCAGGATAGCTAGGTTGAGAGTTTTTTAAGTAGGCAGCATCAAAAATAGGGGCTTGCTCGTTGGTTGTCGCGCTGACTTGATTGTTGACAGGAGTAATCAGCGATGTGGGTTCTGTAGTTGAAGTGGTATAGCTTGGGGTGTCGTTAGTTTCCGCATTGAGGGTCGCCTGATTGACAGTGACCGTGTTGGCGATGTGAGCCGTGTCTGTGCTAAGAGTTGGCGATGGCTTGTGTGTGTGTTTCGGCACGATAGGCTTAGGTGGAGTCGTTGTAGTTGTCGCGATATGGTCATTTTTGATGGGTGGCTTAGGTGTTGATAATACCGCTTTTTGAGGTGTCTTGAGCGGAGATTGCAGTTGAAGAGTGAGTGTTTTAGGCTGAGGGCTGATAACAGCCGTTGGTAATGCCGATAGTCCCATCACGCCAATAAAGACAATATGTACGGCCAATGACACCAAGAGCGGGGCGCGTAAATCAGGTGATGGGGCGATGGCGTTCATCTTACCAAGTACCACGCAGAGTGAAACGCACTGTACGCGGTTCGGCAGGATGAATGTGTCTATCTTCAATGCCTTCACGCTCAGCATTATTGGGGTCACAGCGGCTGTCACTGCTGTCGGCGGCGGTGCAAGAGCCATAAAAATATTCAATATCATTCACCGCTTTATCAAATACATTTAATACTTCAATACTCGTTTGCCACGACGGCGTGAGTTGGTAGCTGATTTTAGCATTAGTCAGTGTGGAGGAAGCAGAGCGAATACTATTATCTTCAATTAACGGACGACTGCCTAAATAGCGTAAACGTAAGCCTGCTGACCAATTGTGCCATTGGGTAATAGCCACTCCCAACGAAGCGGTCTTGTCGATAGCACCGGGGATATACTGACCTTCAGGGGCAACATCCCGAAACTTCGCTTTAGAAATGGCAACATCAGCATCAACGACTAGCCAATCCAACGGGCGATAATAATGCGTCATTTCTACGCCATAACGGTGGCTGGGGCGATTAGCTTCGGTTGTTCCTGCATCACCGACAAAAACCAATTCCGAGTCGCTGTCTAATTGCCACAACGCTAAAGTGCTTTGCAAGCCATTGATAAATGCTGCTGAACGTACGCCCAATTCACCACCTTTAGTGCGAACGAGGGCAGGGACAGTGTCGGTCGCCATTAAAAAATTCGCGTCACGAGGGTCGGGGTTGATGTGTGTTGTCGTGCCACGTGCATCGTTACTATGAAAGCCATAGCCGTAATTGGCATAGTATTCGGTTTGTTGCCATGGGCCAAAAATCAAGCTTAATTTAGGGCTGAGGATGTGGTCTTGATGGCTGCCACTATTGGCTGCTAAGTTGGCGTTAATATCCGCATGATAAAAATCGGCGCGTAAACCAGCAATACTGCGAAATTTTTCTTGCCATTGGGTTTGGTTTTCACCATACAAACCAATAAGACTTTGCTTAACGCTATCTTTACGAATCGAGGTTAATAATTGACGGCGGTTGGTTAAACTCAAACCAACATTGTCAATGTCATCATAACGCGCTTCTAAACCCAGACTGCTTTCACTGCTATAATTGCCAAGCGTGTGAAACCACGTTTGTTTGCTGTCAAAACCATAAACACGACGTTGGTCTTGTTGATGAAATTGGTCGCCATTGACAGGATCAGTCAAAAAATAGGAAAAATTAGAAAATAAATTCAGTGAGTAATCAATCGCATAAGCATTGATATGACGTTGACCATTGTTGTCTTGTTGCCGCCAATCCCATGATAGGCTGTAACGGCTACTATCGCCGCCATCACTGCTATCTAATGAACCAAAACGGCTAATTTGTCCTAGTTCAATACTGTGTAGCGGTATTTGGTCGGTTGCTTGCCACTGTGCATCGTAGGCCATGGCACTGATATTCCAGCCATTTTTTTTATTGCCTTGGCTAAAGCTCCACACACCATTACGTTTTTCTAAGTCTTCGCTCAGTTGCCAAGGGCCATCGTTAGTATGCCACTCCAGTGCAAATAGCATCGAACGGTCATGCTCCAGTTTTTTAGAGCCAGCCACTAAACCTCGAAAATAGTTATTTTCGCCCATCGTCAAGTCAGTAATATTTTGTGGTAGTTGCCAAAAATAATGAATATCCGCAGCACCAGCACTGGCAAAGTCGCCATCTTCGGCGGCATAAGAGCCTTTACGGTATTGCACGGTTTCTATGAGTTCAGGAATCATAAAGTTTAAGTCAGAATAACCTTGACCGTGACCATGCGTAGGCATATTGATGGGCATTCCTGCAACACTGGTGGCAAAGTCAGTGCCGTGATCTAAATTAAACCCACGTAAAAAATACTGATTCGCTTTGCCGTCGCCACTGTGTTGGGTGACGATGAGGCCAGGAACAATTTCTAACACTTCCGCAGGTCTTAATAGTGGTCGTGTACTTAATTGTTCAGCAGTCACCACCCCTTGGGTGGCGGTGTTGGCTTCGCCGATTAAATTATCAGCACTGGCAGTGACTTCGATGGTGCTGAGCGTAGGAATACCGCCTGCAATTGCCATGTTAGTAGCGTAAATGCTGATAGCCAGTAAGGTTAAGCGTGGTGCATTCATTAAAATATCCATGATTTATTAGTTGTTACTGTCCTATACGCAAGTCATTTTGAATTGGATGCAGCATCATTGAGAAATTATTTTATTTTTTCTTGCATCCAATCTTCATTCCAATGCGTATAGCTCAATACAGACCTAAAAACCTGTGTTTATCTAACGACAAAGGAATACCAACATGAATAAATTTACCTTAACCGCCTTAGCAAGTGCCATGATTTTTATGCAGGCAGGCATGGCCACCGCATCAAGCCACCGCGAAGCCCCTTCAATCACTAAGTCCCCAAAAGTAGATGCTACTGATTTTTATATGTTTAGAAGTTATGAGCCAAATCGAGCGGGCTTTGTAACTTTAATTGCGAACTATGTGCCTTTACAAGATAGTTATGGCGGGCCTAATTATTTTGCCTTAGACGAAAACGCCTTATATGAAATTCATATTGATAATAATGGCGATGCGATGGAAGATTTAACGTTTCAATTTCGCTTTAAAAATAATTTGGCCGACCTTAAAGTGCCTGTGGGTGGCCAAATGATGTCTGTGCCATTGTTAAATATTGGGCAAATCTCGGCAGCTAACAATAGCGCACTCAATGTCAAAGAAAGCTATAGCCTTGATGTGGTTAAAGGTACACGCCGTACAGGCACAAAAATGGTGGTAATGGGCGCAAATGGCCAAACCAGTTTTACGAAACCTGTGGATAACATCGGTAATAAATCAATTCCTGATTATGCCAATTATTCTAAAAGTTTTATTCATGCTATCAACCTCCCTAATTGTAATACCCAAGGCAAAGTGTTTGTCGGTCAACGTAAAGACTCTTTTGCGGTTAATTTAGGCGAAACCTTTGACTTGGTGAATATAAAAGCACCTGCCACCGCCTTTGATGCTAACGCCGAAGACAAAGGTTTAGATACATTGCATGATAAAAACGTGACTACTATGGCTTTAGAGTTACCCATTAGTTGTATTACCAATGGCACAGAGCCTGTGATTGGCGCATGGACAACCGCCAGTTTACGTCAAGCACGTTTACTCAATCCTAGCCCTAAAAGTGTATTAAACAGTGCCAGCAAAGAGGGCGGCGCATGGACTCAAGTATCGCGTTTAGGTATGCCATTAGTGAATGAGGTGGTGATTGGCTTAAAAGATAAAGACAAATTTAATGCCAGTAAGCCTAAAGATGATGGCCAATTTGCAAGCTATGTGACTAACCCTACCTTACCTGCTTTATTAGAAATTTTATTTGGAAGTGCAGGGGTTAAAGCACCGACTAAATTTCCGCGCAATGATTTAGTGACCGCATTTTTGACAGGAGTAGAAGGCATTAATAAACCTAAAAATGTCACTCCCTCAGAAATGTTACGTTTAAATACTTCAACACCTGTGACGGCTAAAGCAGACCAAAAACGTTTAGGAGTGATTGGTGGCGATACGGCGGGATTTCCTAATGGTCGCCGTGTAGGTGATGACGTAGTAGATATTGCCTTGCGTGTGGTTATGGGGCGTTTATGTTTATTAAATATTGGTTGTGCGCCTACCGATGCTCCCTCTGCGGCATTAGATTTTACCGATGGAGCATTACAAAGCCCGATGCAGTTTGATGATAGTTTTCCCTATCTAAAACCCGCTTTAGCAGGCTCACCCAATATGGCCAGTAAATAAGCCTTGAGGCTAAGGAGTAGTACACATGAAAAGAATATTAATGGTTGTGTCAGCATTGTTGTTAGTGGCGTGCAATGATAACGACAATGACCCGATTGCCAAAGCACCCGTTGTAACACCTAGCCCAGATAGCTTTACGCAAAATGTTAAAGCAGAGCTATCACCAAGCCAAGACGACACCGAGCCTAAAAATATCGACACCATTGTATTGGTTGCGGTAGAAGATGCCGAACCAATAGGTATTAACTAGGAGTGAAGCCATGCGTTATGTGTTGTACATAATTGTATTGGCGATGAGTTGTGTGCAGGGGGCGTATGCCGCGCCCCGTGTACCTACACATCTTCAAGAGGTTGTTGCGGTGCTGCCCCCTAAAATAACGACACCCGTTGTAGCGCAAAATCTTTCTTTGGAACAACGCGTCTTACAAATTCAGGCTTTATTATTACAAGCCGAAACCACAGGTGACCCACGCTATTTGGGTTATGCACAGGCGCAATTGCAGCCATTGACTCATAAAGCGGTTGTTGATGATGAGGTGTTATTATTACGTGCTAAAATCAACCAATTTAACCACCACTTTGCTCAAGCACAAATTGATATTGTTCAAGTCTTACAACGTCAACCCACACACCCTCAAGCTTTATTGTTACAAGCTGCTATTTATCAAGTTAAAGCAGAGTTTGCTTTGGCGCGTCAAAGCTGCCAACGGCTACGCACCTTAAGTACACTGAGTTTGGCGGTTATTTGTGAGGCACAAGTCAATGCACTCAATGGCAAAGCGGCTCAAAGTATGCAAACCATGCATACATTATTAGCCAGCGTAAATAGTTTAGAACCTAGCCAACAAACATGGTTTTATTTAGGTTTAGGCGATATTGCTATGCGCCAAGGAAATTTTAAACAAGCAGAAAGTTATTATCAGCGTTTAGATATGAATCAGCCTGTAGCATTAGCTGCCTTAGCCGATGTGTTATTGGCGCAAAAGCGTTATACAGAAGTCAGTCAATATTTGCGTAGTTATCAACAACATGATGGCCTGTTACTGCGTTTTGCTATCGCTCAACAAGCTTTAAATTTACCTGTAGATGCGTTAATAAGCACCCTAAATGCACGGTTTAATGCGCTGAGTTTGCGTGGAGATAACAGTCATTTACGAGAAAAAGCGATATTTACATTAAGGTTACTACATCAACCACAACAAGCGTTGGGATTAGCACAACAAAACTGGCAACAACAACGTGAGCCTCAAGATGCCTCTATTTATTGGGATAGCGCGCAAGCAACACAAGCCAAAAATGACCTTAAAATACTAAAAAAATGGTTACAGCAAACCCAATTACAAGATGTTGCTTTTGGTACTCAAGTGCAAGGAGCTATACAATGAAATGGTTTTGGTACTGGTGTTTATGCTGTTTAAGTAGTGTCAGTTATGCTCATAAAGCCAGTGATAGTTACCTTAATATCCAGCAAATTGATGCTTCAACACTTCATATTCAATGGGATATTGCTTTACGCGATTTAGATATATTGCTGAATTTAGATGCTAACAACGACCGCCAATTAACATGGCGTGAAGTGGTTGTTAGAACACTCGAATTAGAGCAATTGGCCACACAAAACTTGGTCATTAGACGTAATACCCAAGATTGCAAAACATATAACGTTCAACCGATAGCCATAGATAATCATGTTGATGGTGCTTATGCGGTCATGCGTTTTAGCGTGCAATGTGAGCAACAAGGGGCATGGGCAATACAATACCGTTTATTAGAAAATATAGATGTATTACATCGTGGGATTTTACGCTGGCAAGCATTACATCAGACCGCTCAAACTTTAGTCGTTGCCGCGAGTGAGCAAGCAGTCATACTGAGTGATTTAAGCCAACAGCATACAGTACAAAGTTTTTGGCAAGAAGGTATCAGTCATATTTGGGCTGGTTATGACCATATTTTGTTTTTGTTATCATTATTATTGCCTGTGGTCTTAGTACGTCATCAGCAAACATGGCAGCCTGTGCAGCGTTGGCAAACTGCGTTATTAGATGCTGTAGGTATTGTCACTGCATTTACCTTGGCACATTCTTTAACTTTAGTATTGGCAGCATTACAGTGGGTTTATTTGCCATCACGTTATATGTTTTGCAATCTTGGGTATTACGTCTAATGACCAAGTTTTGT
>Ga0247722_10001633_pt1 | contig 12236 bp, 10 predicted proteins | sample MSEWelMarce3H_FC_FD_189094 | JGI IMG/M metagenome (GOLD analysis project Ga0247722, IMG submission 189094) | Subsurface sediment microbial communities from gas well in West Virginia, United States - MSEEL Well Study Marcellus 3H_FC | ecosystem: Environmental > Terrestrial > Deep subsurface >... | reverse complement strand
TCGGAATATCTCCAGTGCGAATGATGATGATGTCTACCTTTGCAATGGATGGAGTACCACCATTTAAGACAATAATGTTGCATGGTTTAGTTCGCGATCAATTTGGTAAAAAAATGTCAAAGAGTCGTGGAAACGTTATCGATCCGATTGAGTTTATGGATAAATATGGCGCGGATGCACTTCGATTTACTTTGGCACGAGGGGCTAATCCAGGAACAGATCAAGCCTTGGCCGAAGATTGGATCGGCGGATCTAGAAACTTTGCTACAAAGCTTTGGAATGCAACCAGATTTGCCATGATGAATGGTGCAACAGTTGAAGGTGACCTACCACCGCTTGAAAGCTTGAATGAGATAGATAAGTGGGTTTTAAGTCGCTGGTCTCAAACTTGTTCACAAGTGACCGAGTTATTGGAAAACTACGAGTTCGCCCGTGCTTGTGAAACCTTGTATCACTTTGCATGGGATGACCTATGTGACTGGTATCTAGAGCTTTCGAAAGAAACTTTTGCTTCAGGAGATGCAGCACACTCTCAAAGAGTTTTGGGATTTGTCCTTGATCAACTATTTCGCATCATGCACCCGGTTATGCCATTTATTACAGAGCAACTGTGGACTGCATTAACGGGGCAAGAAAGTCTGGTTACTGCCCAATGGCCAAAAGCTGACAGCTCACATGTTGATAAAAGGGCTGAAGAACTTGTATCTCAATTGCAAGAGATTATTACTGAAGTGAGGCGATTTAGAAATGATCAAGGGATTAAGACTTCGCTAAAGATTCCTGGTCGTTTTATTGCACCGGCCCATATTGCTAAATACGCATCTGCCATGGCATTTGTTGTGCGCATGGAACTTGGTGATATTACGGCCAGTGCTAAATGTGAAGCAGCAGGTGTAGTTGTTGAGTTCGATCTAACAGGCTCAATCGATGTTGTTGCAGAGCGCCAACGCTTAGAAAAGGATTTGGCAACTGCAAGTAAAGATAAGCAGACTGCAGAGGTCAAGTTAAATAACCAAGGGTTTATGGCAAAAGCCCCAGAAAATGTTGTCGTCGAAATTCGTGAACGATTAGAAAAGACAACCTCTGACATTGCAAGAATTACTGCTGCACTTGCTGGCTTACCAAAGGCATGATGATTTCTCCAGATGATCAAGAGCGAATTGATGCTATTGAAAAAGCATTATTGGCTCGCTGGCCAGAAAGCCGTATTGCGCCATCGATTGAACGAATTGCAGCACTTGTAGATATTTTAGGTTCACCTCAGTTGACCTATCCAACGATTCACGTTGGTGGAACAAATGGAAAAACCACAACGACTCGCATGATTGATGCATTGCTTTTTGCTCATGGTCTTCGAACTGGTCGATTTACTAGTCCGCATCTTGAAACTTATTTGGAGCGAATTGCAATAAACGGGCAATCGATTGATCCCAAAGAGCTGATTTTTTCATACAACGATATTGCAGCCTATTTAGATCTCATGGATGAAAAATTTGAGCACCCCATCTCATTTTTTGAGGCGATTACCGCCCTTGCATTTGTTGCCTTTGCCGAGCACCCAATCGATGTGGGAGTTATTGAAGTTGGTATGGGCGGGCAGTGGGATGCAACAAATGTTGTCAAAGCAGATGTCTCAGTCATTATGCCCATCGGTTTTGATCACATGGAGTACTTAGGTAATACATTGCATGAGATTGCATCAACAAAGGCTGGCATCATTAAAGAAAATGGTTTTATTGTTCTTGCCCAGCAAGAACCAGAGGCGGCCAAAGAGTTAATTAGAAAAGCCGCAGAAGTTGGCGCAGATGTTGTGCGAGAGGGGATTGAGTTCTCTGTTACATCGCGCGCCATTGCAGTTGGAGGACAACTCTTAACAATTCAGGGCGTGAATGAAACTTATGAAGAAATTTTCCTTCCACTTCATGGTCGTCATCAGGCATCTAATGCCGCCGCAGCCCTTGTTGCAGTAGAGGCGTTCTTTGGTGACCAACCACTAGATATCGATGCTGTGCGCTCTGGTTTTGCATCCGTAGTTTCACCGGGTCGGTGCGAAGTCGTGCACAGAGATCCAACGATCATCTTGGATGCAGCGCACAATCCTCATGGAGCAAAGGCGTTAGCAGAAACACTTCGTAGCGAGTTTAACTTTGATGAGATCATCGCAGTTGTCGGTGTCTTAGGCGATAAAGATGCCGAAGGGATATTCAAAGAGCTTGAACCTATTGTTGATCATGTGATCGTGACACAGAGTTCATCAGAGCGTGCGATGGCATCTTCTGAGGTTGAAAAAATTGCATCATCCATCTTTGGCGTAGATCGAGTATTTGAAGTTCAGGATCTTTTTCAGGCAATAGATAAAGCCATTAGTGATTCAGTTCGCCCCTTAAGTGAAGCAACGGTTGGAATAGTAATCACAGGTTCTGTTGTTACAGTGGGACAAGCTCGGACCTATTTAAGAAAGAAGTTTGCTCAATGAAAATTCTGGGTGCATCTGTATTAATTGCTGAGAGCATGACAATGGGATTTGCAATTCTTTTGGTGATGAAAGATAGCTCGCAAGCTGCAATTATTTATGGCTGCGTAATTTCATTTTTGCTTTTTGTGGCTGCGGCTTTGGTGCGGCGTCCAGGGGGATTTGTCATCGGCTCAATCATGCAGGTGGTTATGATCAGTTTCGGTTTTATAGAACCATCCTTTTTCATTATTGGGGTGGTATTTGTTGGCTTATGGGTCAGCGCCATGGTTGTCGGCCGCAAGGGTGAGGCTGCCCGTGCTGCCTTGCTGGCTGCCGGCCCGAAAAAACCCGAATAGAATAGGTGCATGAGTTCTGAGAAAACCCTGATCCTGGTTAAGCCAGATGGCGTTGCTAGAGGTTTAGTTGGTGAAGTGATTTCTCGTATTGAAGCAAAAGGTTATGCAATCGATGCATTGCGAATGTTGCAAGCAGATCGAGCGATACTTGAAAAGCACTACGCAGAACATATTGGTAAGCCTTTTTATGAACCGCTTGTTGAATTCATGATGTCAGGTCCGATTGTTGCAATTGTTGCTTCAGGTAATCGTGTCATTGAGGGATTTAGATCCTTGGCCGGTGTCACCGATCCAACTGTTGCAGGTCCTGGAACAATTCGCGGAGACCTAGCTCGCGATCAAGGTACAAAGGTTGTTCAAAACATCGTTCACGGCTCTGATTCGATAGAATCTGCCACACGCGAGATAGAGATTTTTTTCCCAAGCAAGTAACTTCCCACGTTCGAATAAGCACAAGGAGTAGAAATGTCACAATCTAACAAGATGTCCTTTATTGGTCGCGATATGGCGGTTGATCTTGGAACAGCGAACACTCTTGTTTATGTTCGCGGACGTGGCATTGTATTAAATGAGCCATCTGTAGTTGCTATCAATCAAGATACTGGTGGAATTCTGGCTGTTGGACTTGAAGCAAAAAAGATGATTGGCCGTACTCCTGGCAATATTGTTGCAATTCGTCCCCTACGCGATGGTGTTATTGCAGACTTTGATACCACCGAGCGTATGTTGCGTTACTTTATTCAAAAGGTTCACCGCCGTCGCTATTTAGCTAAACCTCGTATTGTTATCTGTGTTCCATCTGGAATTACTGGTGTTGAGCAGCGCGCCGTTAAAGATGCAGGATATGCAGCTGGTGCTCGTAAGGTTTACATTATTGAAGAGCCAATGGCTGCAGCAATTGGTGCCGGACTACCAATTCACGAGCCAACAGGAAATATGGTTATTGATATCGGTGGTGGAACAACAGAAGTTGCCGTTATTTCACTCGGTGGAATTGTTACATCACTTTCAATTCGCGTAGGTGGCGATGAACTTGATCAATCAATTATTAACTGGGTAAAGAGAGAGTTCTCATTACTTTTGGGTGAGCGAACTGCAGAAGAGATCAAGATGGCAATTGGATCTGCATATCCACTTCCAGGTGAAAATGATGCAGAAATCCGGGGACGCGATTTAGCGACAGGACTTCCAAAAACAATTATCGTTTCAGCAGCAGATATTCGTAAGGCCCTTGAAGAGCCAGTTAATGCAATTATCAACGCAGTTAAGAGCACATTGGATCAAACACCACCAGAGCTTGCAGCAGATTTAATGGATCGCGGAGTGGTGCTAACAGGTGGCGGTGCATTACTAAAGGGTCTAGATGAGCGCCTTCGTAAAGAAACTGGAATGCCAATTCACATTGCAGAGCGTCCATTAGATGCTGTGGTTGAAGGTTCTGGAAAATGTATCGAAGAGTTTGAAGCACTTGAGAAGGTTCTAATCTCCGAGCCTCGTCGATAAGGTTACGTTGTAATGAGCAAGGGCGGTCAAAGTCGCACACGATTATTGTTGGTGATTTTGATCGTTACTTCCTTATTTTTAGTTACTTTAGATCTTCGAGATGTAAAGCTTCTAGATAGCTTAAAACAAGGGATGCAAACTGTTGTCTCCCCGATTCAACGTACTGCCAATAGTGCACTTAGCCCAGTAAAAGGTTTTTTCTCTGATATCTCATTGCTTGGTCGTTCTGGATCACAAATTGAAAAGTTAGAAAAAGAAAATGCTGCACTTAAACTAGAACTCCTAGAGCGCCAAGATGCAGATGTACAAATAGATCAGTTAAAAAATATTCTAGATTTAGCCGGAACAGCCGGATATAAAGTTGTAAATGCAAAAGTCATTAGCCAAGGCTCATATCAATCTTTTGCACAAACTGTGATGATCGGAAGCGGCTCAAATGCTGGGATTGCACAGAACATGACAGTCCTATCTGAGTACGGAATAGCCGGCATAGTTAAAGAGGTCTATCCAAACTCAGCACTGATTCAACTCGCAAGTGATCCCGCATTTCGAATCGGCGTTCGAATCGTCAACTCACAGCAGATTGGTTTTTTAACAGGTAGAGGCGAACGCTCAGGGGTATTGCAGTTGCTAGATAATTCAACAGATATCAATGAAGGTGATGTTCTGATGTCTCGAGGCAGTATCGCAAATAGACCATTTGTTCCAGGGGTTCCTGTTGGATACATAACAACTGTTGATAACTCTGCAGGAACAATTGCCCAGTCTGCAACGGTTCGCTACTACACCGACTTTTCTAAATTAAGTGTTTTAGCTGTAGTTGTTGGCGGACCTTCGACCAACCCTGGTGATGCGTTAGTGCCACAGAAGCCGCGGCCAATTCCAACTCCCACAGTCACCGTTTTTGTCACTCCCACACCAACACCTAGTAACTAACAATCATGTCAATACGTCTTATCGGTATCTCATCATTAGTTTTTCTATCAATTTATATCGTTCAAGAATCAATAATTGCGCAGTTTCGCCTTCCAGGCGGAGGGTTCTCAATTTTAATTATCTTTGCACTGAGTTGGGCGATTATGAGTGAGCGCGAGATTGCAGCCGTTATGGGATTTTCCGCTGGTCTCTTGATGGATCTTTCACAAAATACTTCAGGACCATTTGGACAATGGACTCTCATAATGTTAATTGCCAGTTATGCCATCTCATATCTTGGCTATGGAGATGACAATTTCTTTGGTGGCGCACTAGGTGTTGTCTTTTCTATTGTCTTGGGTAATTTACTTATTGAGCTCTTGTTTTTAATCTCGGCCCCACTTTTGGGAGTATCGGTTGGATCATTTACTCAGATTTTCTTCACTCTTTTTGGAACCAGCATATGGACGCTATTTTTGACTCCCATCGTGCTTCCAATATTTGCCAAGATGTATAAAACTATTTTTCAAGCAGGCTCACTTGCATGAACAATAAATCTCGCCTTTCTTTACTGGTAGTCCAGATTCTGATTGTCTCTCTCGTTATGGCATTGCTCGGCCGCCTATTTTTCTTGCAGGTGGCATCGGGTGCAAAGTATCAAGATGCAGCGTTGAGCATTCAGAGCCGCGATGTTATTACTCCGGCGATAAGAGGGATTATTGTTGATGGATCAGGCGTACCACTTGCTTCAAATAAAGTTGGCTTAGCAATTACGATCGACCGAATTGTTGTCGATCAGTTAGATGATAAAGGTGTTGCGCTGATGCAGCGTCTGGCTAATCTTTTGCAACTGGAATACGCAGACATTTATCAAAACACACGTCTATGCGGTGAACTTCCTGCAGGTCAAAAGGCTGGATGTTGGCAAGGTTCTAGATATCAACCAATCCCGATTACAAAATCAGCCGATCCAGATACTGCAATTCAGATTGTAGAGCGAGCAGATTTGTTCCCAGGAGTAAGTGCAAAGCCAGTTGCAATCCGCGCCTATCCAAGCTTCTTTGACGTGAATGCGGCTCATTTACTGGGTTATGTGGGTCCATTAACAGAAAGTGATCTGCTTTCCACCAATGATAAGCAATATTTTAGAAGTGAAAGTATAGGAAAAAGTGGTTTAGAGATTCAATATGATTCTTATTTGCGTGGAGTTCCAGGGATTAGAACTGTCATTGTAGATCGCAAAGAATCAATCACAAAAGAAAGCCAAAATACGGCATCGATTGATGGAGATCATTTAGTTACTAGTCTTGATGTGCGCTTGCAAGCAGCAACTGAAAAAGCACTCAAAGATGCAGTTCTTCGTGGTCGAGCGAATGGATATAAATCTGATTCTGGCGCCGCTGTTGTCATGGATGTTAGAACAGGTCGAATTTTAGCCATGGCTTCATACCCAACCTATGATCCAAATTCATGGGAAAAAGGTTTAACTGTGCAACAGGCAAAGGATTTGTTTAGTGAAACGAAATCTGTTCCTGCATTAAATCGAGCGATTCAAGGTTTATTTGCACCTGCATCAACTTTCAAGGTCATCTCAGTTGTTGCTGCCGATAAAGCCGGATATGACCTTAACGCCACCTATAACTGCCCATCACAGGTGGAAGTTGGAACTAGAACATTTAGAAACTTTGATAGTAAAAATCAGGGCAGAATGAACATCAATACGGCAATTGCGGTCTCTTGCGACACGATTTGGTATCAAATTGCATTTGACGAGTGGCTTCGTGATGGTGGACTAAAACCTAAATCAAATCCAAATGACTACTTTTTTAAAGCGGCCGAAGCATTTAAGTTGACCGATCGTGTTGGCATAGATCTTCCCGCAGAGTCTGCCTCGCGTATTGCAGACCGGGAGTATAAGAAGAGTTGGTATGAGCAAAACAAAGATTTCTATTGCAACTATAAAGAAAGAGCTAAAAAGGATCAGCAGAGTGCATTCTTGATCCAACTTGCTTCCGAAAACTGTGTAGATGGTGACAAGGTCCGTGCTGGTGATGCCGTTAACTTTAGTATTGGACAAGGAGACACAGTTTTGACTCCTTTAAAGCTGACACAGTCCTATGCTGCAATTGCAAATGGTGGAACTATTTGGCAAGCATTAGTCGGCAAAGCTGTTGTAAAAACCGATGGCACGGTTGTTGAGAGATTTACTCCACAAAAATTAGGAACGTTGGATGTAAAGCCATCAACAATTAAGTTTTTGCAATCAGGACTGAGACAAGTAGTGGTTCGCGGTACTGCAGCGGGTGTATTTGCAGGTTTCCCAGTAGAGATCAGTGGAAAAACAGGAACAGGTGAAGTATTTGGTCGAAATCCAGATGGTAGTGCTAAAGATGACACTTCCTGGTTTGCCTCATATGCACCAACTAATAATCCTCGTTACGCAGTTACGATGATGATCGGCCAGGGTGGTTTCGGAGCATCAACATCTGGAGTTGGGGTGCGCGCAATTTATTCAACTTTGTTTGGTGTTACAGGCGGTCGTGTTGTGCCCGGTGAGGCGATATTCCCAGAAGGTAAACCCCCAGAGCAATTGCCTAAGATTTCCCTTGTGATTAAAAAGAAGGGAGCGCAGTAGTGAGTCAGATTTCAGCGCGCCAAAATCTTTATCGCAAAGATCGTCGCTCACTTTTCCATGGCTTTGATCCTGTCCTAACGATCGTTGTTGGATTGCTTCTTTTTCTAGGAACGTTACTAGTGTGGGCTGCCACACGAGATTGGTATGCCCGCGGTGGATTAGATCCGCAGTATTACCTCAAGCGTCACATTATCAATATTTTAATTGGCGCAGTACTTGCCTATGGTGTGACGGTAATTGATTATCGATTATTGCGTGCATACACACCAATTTTATGGGGCGCTGCTGTCTTAGGGCTACTCATTGTTTTGATTCCAGGATTAGGAACTGAGAAAAATGGTGCAAAGGCATGGATTGCCTTACCCGGTGGCTTCCAAATTCAACCAGCTGAGTTAGCAAAAGTTGGAATCATTATTGGAATGGCGATGATCTTATCTGAGCGATCTCACGACAGTGACAAACCTTCCAACAAAAACGTTCTGCAATCACTAGCAGTTGCTGCTCTTCCAGTTTTACTTATTATTCTGCAACCCGATATGGGAACTATTCTCATCATCGCAGCATCAGTTGTAACGATGATCGCCGTTTCGGGTACATCGAGTAAATGGGTAGTTGGGCTCTTACTTCTTGCAGTCACTGGTGGATTTATTGCAGTACAAGCTGGAGTAGTGAGCGAGTACCAGGTTAAAAGATTGCAGACATTTGTCGATCCCAATGCAGATACACAAGGCTCTGGCTATCAACTTCGCCAAGCCAGAATTACGGTTGGTTCCGGCGGTCTGCTTGGAACAGGATTGTTTAATGGCCCACAAACAAGTGGCCGATTTGTGCCAGAACAACAGACTGACTTTATTTTTACAGTTGCAGGGGAGCAGTTAGGTTTTGTCGGTAGTGGTGCAATTCTGATTTTGTATTTGATTTTATTGATGCGAGCATTTTCAATTGCGCGAAGAACCAACGACCCCTTTGGGCGATTGGTCTGCACAGGCGTTATTGCATGGTTTGCATTTCAGATGTTTGAAAACATAGGAATGACTCTAGGAATGATGCCTATGACAGGGGTGCCATTGCCCTTCATTTCATACGGTGGGTCATCAATGTTTGCCACCTTGATTGGCTTTGGATTACTGCAGAATGTCCACGCTCGTTTGCGCGGGTAAATTGGTAAATACTGCTGGTTCTGTCATACTTAAGCCACTAGTTCAGCGCGGCGCGCGATCACTCGCGAGAGACGCCTAGCGCGAACAGTACGGAAAACCCACAAGGATTTTTTAAGAATACAAGTAGCGCTTTTTAGCGCATAGAGGATTTGGTGACATGGCTATTGAGCCTAAAACACCGCGCAAGCGTGCGGTTAAAAAAGTAAGTGCAAAAGAAACCTCTGCTGCAGTCGAAAACGACGCCGCAGACACAAAGAAGACGCCTCGTAAAAAATCAGTACCGGTTCCAGTTTTTCAAGCTGCACCAGTGACACCTGCCGCCGCGAGTAAAGCTCGCAAAAAAACGGATGATGGTGAAAGCAAAACTGACGCGCCGAAAAAAGATAGCTCCACAACAAGAGCTGCATCAACTGCTGATGACTCAGAGGATCGTGGAAATAGAAACAAACGTCGCCGTCGCGGTGGACGAGGTCGCCGTAAGCCAGGCTCCACAGATGGCGCAGGTAATGAAAATTCGAATGAAGCGAGTTCTGATGATGTAACTACTGATGAGGGTTCTGAAGGTGGAACTCATCGTCGTCGCCGGCGCCGTCGTGCAACCGGAGATGATGTAGTTGCTGGCGAAACAGTTGAAGAAGATGGTGTTATCACTGTCGTTAAGGTCCGCGAAAAGCGTGAACGTGTAGAGCGTCCAGCCAGACCTGATCGCAATGATCGCAACCGTAATCGTCGTGACCGCAATGATCGATATGACCGTAACGATCGTGGTGGCCGAAGTGAGTATCGCGAGCCATATCGCAAGCGTCCAACAATTATTACCGATGGAGATTTCTTAGCACGCCGCGAGAATGTTGATCGTGAGATGTTAGTTCGCCAAATTGCAGATCGCACACAAATTGCAGTTATTGAAGATGGCGTTATGGTTGAGCATTACGTAAACCGAAATAGCAATGTTTCATACGTTGGAAACGTCTACCTTGGTCGCGTTCAAAACGTCCTTCCATCTATGGAGGCAGCTTTCGTTGATATTGGTAAGGGTAGAAACGCTGTTCTCTATGCAGGTGAAGTTAACTGGGATGCTGCAGGAATATCTGAGTCTGAACCTCGTAAAATTGAAACAGTTTTAAAAACTGGTCAGCCAGTTTTGGTCCAGGTTACAAAAGATCCAATTGGGCAAAAGGGCGCACGCCTTACAAGCCAAATCTCATTACCAGGACGTTATGTTGTTTATGTTCCAGGTGGAGGAATGTCTGGAATTTCAAAACGTTTACCTGAAGAAGAGCGCTCACGATTAAAGTCGATTCTAAAGAATTTAATTCCTGATGAAGCTGGAGTAATTGTTCGTACTGCTGCAGAAGGTGTCAGCGAAGAGGATTTAACCAGCGATGTTGCTCGCCTTAAAGCACAATGGGAAGAGATCAACGCTAAGAGTGCAAATCCAAACTTTCATCCACCTGCCGCTCTTTATCAAGAGCCAGATCTGGCAGTGCGCGTAATTCGCGATATCTTTAATGAAGATTTCCGTAAATTAACTGTTCAGGGTTCAACGGCTTGGGATGAAGTTACAAACTACTTGGGCTTTATTGCACCAGAGCTAACGACAAAGATTGAAAAGTACACAGGAAGTGGAGATCTTTTTGCTGACTTCCGAGTGGAAGAACAGTTAGCAAAAGCATTCGATCGCAAGGTGTATCTACCGTCTGGTGGTTCATTGGTCATTGACCGCACTGAGGCAATGATTGTTATCGATGTAAACACCGGTAAATTCATTGGTAAGGGTGGAAACCTTGAAGAGACTGTTACCAAGAACAACTTGGAAGCGGCAGAGGAAATTGCTCGCCAACTTCGCCTTCGCGACTTAGGTGGAATCGTAGTTATCGACTTCATCGATATGATTTTGGAATCAAACCGTGAAGCAGTACTTCGCCGTCTTGTCGAATGCCTTGGTCGAGATCGCACTAAGCACCAAGTAGCAGAGGTAACATCACTTGGCCTTGTGCAGATGACACGTAAACGAGTCGGTCAAGGACTAATTGAAGCTTTCTCCACCACATGTGATTCATGTAATGGCCGTGGGATTCACATTCACATGGAGCCTGTAAAGATGAAGGCACCTATGCCTCAACTTGATACGCCATCATCACGACATGAAGATGCCGAAGAATCAGATGCAACCGAACATGAGTATCACGAGAATTTGAACTCTTCAGATGAAAATCTTTCTTCGAAGGCAACCGGTGAATCAGATTTGGCAGATTCAAGTGGATCACAGGATAAAGAAGAAGAGAACACTGCCTCCGATGCCGCCCCTAAGGGTCGCAAACGTCGTCGTGCATCCTCTTCTGGGATTATCACCGCATAAATCCAAGCCCGATTTGAGCCCATGCGCTCAAATGGGTACCCTTGGGCTTCATTCAAGAGCACCTCTAACGTTCGGAGAAGTACGCAGTGGCAAATATCAAGTCTCAGATCAAGCGCATTAAGACAAACGAGAAGGCACGCCTTCGTAACAAGTCTGTGAGCTCATCTATTAAGACCGCTGTTCGTAAGTTCCGCGATGCTGTAACTGCTGGTGATGCCAATGCAATCACAACAGAACTTCGCGCCGCATCTAAATCTCTCGATGTTGCTGTTCAAAAGGGTGTTCTTCACAAGAACTCCGCTGCTAACAAAAAGTCTTCAATGGCTAAGGCTGCTGCCAAAGCCGGCGCACGTTAATTCACTTCTCTTTATAAAGCGAGGCTAGGTTCATGCCTGCAATTTCACTTGCTAAGGCTCCGCAACCAGCATCTACAAATCCGGCGCAGATTCGTAATTTCTGCATCATCGCCCATATCGATCACGGTAAATCAACACTTGCCGATCGTATGTTGGGAATTACCGAAGTTGTAGAGGCAAGAAACATGCGCGCCCAATATCTAGATCGTATGGATATCGAACGTGAACGCGGAATTACTATCAAGTCTCAAGCAGTTCGTTTGCCATGGCGTTCATCAATTGATGGCAAGGAATACATTCTAAATATGATCGATACGCCTGGTCACGTTGATTTTACGTACGAAGTTTCACGCTCCCTGGCTGCCTGTGAAGGTGCGGTACTACTTGTCGATTGCGCACAAGGAATTGAAGCACAGACTCTGGCCAATCTTTATCTTGCGATGGAAAATAACTTAACGATTATTCCTGTACTCAATGATTCGAGCACCAATTGC
>Ga0247722_10001632_pt1 | contig 12240 bp, 14 predicted proteins | sample MSEWelMarce3H_FC_FD_189094 | JGI IMG/M metagenome (GOLD analysis project Ga0247722, IMG submission 189094) | Subsurface sediment microbial communities from gas well in West Virginia, United States - MSEEL Well Study Marcellus 3H_FC | ecosystem: Environmental > Terrestrial > Deep subsurface >... | reverse complement strand
ACTCTTTTGGGATGGCATCACGGACAAAGCTCAAAAATGTCCAATAGGAGCTTATATTGTCTATATAGAATTAGTAAACCATCAAGCTAATCGAACTTCCTATTTTAAACTTCCTTTTGCAGTTGGAGGTTAAGTGTTTAATGAGCGATACAATTAAGAACAAACAAAAAAGCTGATAAATTATCAATAAATTGAATAATTTATCAGCCTTAAATTTTGACTTTTTGAAGGACTCGTCCTATCTTTTAGTAAAACATGGATGAAATGTTTACTGTAGGATTTAGTATTAAGATTGGAATATTTGCATCATTAGTCAATAAATATTCTTCTGGTTTAGTAATTAATCCTGGAAGAATACCTCCTTTATTGATGTTCATAATCGCAATTAAATCAGCATTTATTTTTTCAGAATGCTTTAAAACAGATTTTTCGAAATCTTCGTGGTCTATAAAAGAAATGTCATAATTAAGGTTTCTTTCTTCAAAGAATTTCTGTGCGAACTTGATATTTACTTTTAGTTTAGATTTAAAAATTGGATCTTTTTCATCAGGAATCACAACATGAACGTGAGAATTAAAATACGAAGCAATATTTGCAACATATCCAAGTTTTTGTTTTGTCTCAGCATTCAAATCTAATGGAACAACGATGTTGTCGTATCCATTTACACCAATTTTTTTCTCTTGAACCACAACAAAAGGAACATCAGAGTTCACAATTACTTTCATTGCTCTACTACCTGTAATTTGTTGCCATCCAGTCATTCCATGCGTACCCATGAAAATTAATTCAGCGTGATGTTCAGAAGCAAAATCACCGATATCATCAAAGATATTTCCTACTCTTACAGAAGGAATTATTTCGATATCAAGGTTCAATTTTGTAACAATCTCTGTTAATTTAGCTTCTGCAGCTTCTATCTCTTTGTGTTTTGCAACAACATGCAATAAATAAACTCTTGCGTTAACAGGTTTAGCTGTAGCAATTGCATGTTGAAGTGCATTTTCTGAAACAGGTGTAAAATCGTAAGGAACGATAAATACTTTGTGTGTCATAATAATCTTTTTATTATTAATTATTTTGGTGCAAAGTTAAGCATAACTAACTATTCAAATGAATCTTTTTGTTAAAAAATAAAAAAATATAAAACATTTAATAGTTAAATAGTTATGAAAAAATATTACGATAAAGCGTCAGTTAAATCAGAAATTAAATCTTCTACGTCTTCAATTCCAACACTTAAACGAATTAAAGAATCAACAACACCTGTTTTTTCACGCTCTTCTTTTGGAATAGAGGCATGTGTCATGGTTGCTGGATGTCCAATCAATGATTCAACACCTCCTAAAGATTCAGCTAAAGCGAATAATTTTACTTTTTTTACAATAGTGTGTGCATCTTCTAAACCAGATCCAAAAGCGGCACCAAATTTCCCATTTTCAATTGCTGCTATATTTTTTTCCAATGCATGTCTAGTCGGATTCAAAGTACGTGAATACTCGTATCCTTTATGTACACCTATACCATCTTGTACATAAGTGGAAGTTTGATAAATTGGTGTCATTATAGCACCTGTAGCTTCATCTGGATGAATTCCTGCATGAATTGCTTTTGTTGCGAATTTCATAGAAAAAATCGTTTAATAATTAAAAATTAGTCAGGAGAAAAATTTAATTCTCCTTTACTTAACAACATTTTAAAGATAATTAAGAAACCGAATAGTTTCCCAGTTAATTAAACAACTCTGGGTTTATTTAACTTGAAAGCTTGAAATAAATTTTACACTTAACTCTTACTTTATTTATTTAAATCAATTTATACATTTGTAAAAATTGAATTTTTCATTATGATTAAGCTACATTTATTGTTTTTGTTGTCGAGTGTTTTATTAGTAATAAGATGTACTAATGCTTCTTCTCACACAAATGATTCAATAGTAAACGTTAAACGACAAATTGCTGACACAATCCCTACTTCAACTATTGATACTTTCTATAATTCGATTACGCAGTTAATAGGTGGTGTAGATAGTTTAATTGATTACTCTAAGTTTTCTTCTGACACTGCTTTAATTAAAAAATATTGCACTACGGTTGAAACAAAGTACAAAAAAATTAAACAAGATCGTTTGGAACGTATTGGGGTTTGGAATGCTGTAAATATTGAGCGCAACAAAAAAAACGACACAACATTTGCATTTTATCCTTTTTCTGGTGGGGATTTTATTCATCTTAATTGGTTGTATCCAAATGCGAATGAATACTTAATGGTAGCTCGTGAAGATGTTGGGAGTATTCCTAACCTACTAAATTCTCCAAGTTTAGCGAATACCTACCTAAACAATGTTGATTTTGTATTGCGAGACATTTATTTCAAAAGTTATTTTATTACTCGAAATATGATTTACGACATCAATAAACAAGCACGTGTGAATGGTATGTTACCTTTGTTATTATGGGCGTCAGCAAGAACTGGTCATGAAATTTTAAGTGTTAAATTTGGAAGTGTTAGGGCAGATGGTAAATTAGTATACAATCAAAAAAACAATTTTCAAAAATTCGATGCAGTAGAAATATTCTTTAGAAAAAGAGGAACAATAAATCAAAAGAAACTTACCTATCTTTCGTGTGACATCTCTGATAAAGGATTTTTAACCTCACAAACCTATTACAACTATCTTCAATCTAAAGTCCCATCTAACTGTCACTCATTTGTTAAGTCAGCTTCATATATGCTTCATTATAAAGGGTTTTCTAAAATGAGGGAATTGCTTCTTAAAAAGTCTGAATTCTTGGTACAAGATGATACAGGAATTCCTTTTAGATATTTTCAAAATAATGATTGGAACATTGAACTTTTCGGGAAATACGATAAACCTGTTAGCGATTTTAAAATGCAAATTTTACACCAATTGGATTTAGATTCAGCTTATAAATCGTCTGCTTTTTATAAAGGGAAGCTCAATTTTTCACTCGGATATCATTGGGGATCTGACAAGCAAAATGAAATGGTAATGTCAAAAATTAAAAAGAACAACTAATGATTCAAACGAAACTAAGTGTAAACATCAATAAAATTGCCACTATCCGAAACGCGAGAGGTGGTTTGACTCCTAATGTTGTTCAATTTGCAATTGATTGTGAACGATATGGAGCACAAGGAATTACTGTTCATCCACGTCCAGATGAACGTCATATTACAACTAAAGATACTTATGAATTAGCAGAAGTTGTCACGACTGAATTCAATATTGAAGGTTATCCCGATGCACGTTACCGTCAATTAATTCATGAGATAAAACCAGCACAAGCAACACTTGTTCCAGATCCTCCTAATGTATTAACATCTGATGCGGGTTGGGATACTGTTCAACATCTAGACTTTTTGACTGATTTGGTTAGTGAATACAAAGAAATTGGTGTTCGTAGCTCCATTTTTATTGACACCAACTTAAAAAATATAGAATACGCTGCAAAAACTGGTGTAGATCGTATTGAGTTTTATACTGGTCCTTATGCTCATAATTATTCTAATGATCCTAAGAAGGCAATTCACGATTATGTAGAAGCTGCAAAATTGGCGAATGAATTAGGACTTGGGATTAATGCTGGTCATGATTTGAGTTTAGAAAATTTAAATTTTTTCAAACATCATATACCTAATTTAGCGGAAGTATCTATAGGGCATGCACTGATTTCTGATTCACTTTATTTAGGAATTGAAAATACGATTCAGCGTTATTTATACCTTTTAGAAATATAATTTTAAGATAAAAAAAGAGGTGTTTTTTGGACACCTCTTTGAAATTCAATTTCTTAAGTTAATTAAAACCATACTTTCACCCATCCTTCATTTTGATGGTACATTGCACAGAAAACCATGTCCTTTAATAAGGGATTATTACATTCTTTTAATCGGTAAAATTTAGCTTCTATTATCTCTCCGCCTTTAAATTTCTCCAATAATTCGAAATTACACACTTGGTAATCTTTCTCATTCCATCGAACATAAGTACCAGTACAGTCTTTAATAATTTCTAATTTGCACGAAGTTTTAGAAGGATCTACTGTTGAATCATCAATTTTTTGAATGCCATACGCTTTTACAACACCTTTGTTAGGATGGTACAACTTACAAAATACTTTATCGCTATTCTCAACACATTCCTTCAACTGATACATACTTGCAATTACCCATTCACCATCTTTGAAATCATTCAAAGCATCAAAATTACAAACGCGGTAGTCTTCGTTATTGTATTGCAAGTAAAATCCACTGCAATCAATCACTACCTTCATTTTAACATTTTCAACTTTAAAATCAGGATTGGAAGTCGGACGATATAGTAATTTAATGGCAATTACATTCACCCAACCTTCATTGGCATGATACATTTTACAAGTCAATTGAGAAGAGTCAAGAGTAGCACATTCTTTAGAAGCAATAAAAGAAGCCATCACTACATCTCCATTCATGAATTCTTTCGTCTGATCTGAATTACATACATGGTAATCTTTCCCATTTAATCGTAAATAGTCACCTGTACAATCAGTAATAAATTCCATTTTTTGTGCTACTAATGTAGTATCATTTCCAGTCGAAGATCCTCCGTTATCTCCTTTATCAAATATTTCTTTTTGGCAGCTAGAAAAAAGCAAAACCAGTGCAAAAAATAGCGTTCCAAATACACTTAAAATTTTCATACTTTTTAAATTAAAATTCGTTAATAAAGTTACATCATTAAGACGAAAAAATTAACTAATCGTTGCTTCTTTTTTTAATTTTTCTTCCAATACAATGAAAATTATTGCCATTGTCCATATTGGAACAGCTGCTTTATCTGTATCAAGATAATTGTTCAAAATTCCATGGACGAAATAAGTGACTAAAGACAAAACCATCATCAAAATTAACAGACTCATTGAATGGTGGCCTATAGAGTAATTGTTATACAAAGTAATTCCCTTGTAAAAAAGCATTGCTACAACACCTAAAAAAGTCAACAACCCAATCGCTCCTGTTTCAGACAATGGACCTAAATATTCACTGTGCGCATTTCCCATGTCTCCAAAATTGGTAGATATAATGGTTAAATTTTCGGGTTCTTGAAAACGGGCATATTCAAATGCATATGTTCCTGGACCAAATCCAAAAAGCGGTCGTTCCTTAAACATCTCAATAGCGCAAGACCATCGGTTAATTCGTTCCAAATTTGAAGCATCGGAGGTTACATTTGTAGCACTTTGAAGTCGCTCCCCAAAATCTTCTGTTGTATGTTCGTACTTATTTTTCTCCAGTAAAAATTGAATTTCAGTCCAATAAAGTGTTACTATTGAGAGTGCAATCAAAACTGATGCAGCAATAATTTTAAATTTTATTTTGAAATGGATGAGTAGTCCAACAATGACTGCGGCGGCAATACTTAACCATGCTGCGCGTGTGTAAGAAAAATAGATCCCTAAAAGATCAATCACAATGCACAAGATTAGAACCATTTGTACAATCAACGAGTTTTGCTTCTGTAAGTAAAGTCCCACTAACAAGGGTAATATAAGTGCTGTTAACGAGCCATAACTAGTATGGTCTTTAAAAAAAGGCCACATGACCCAATGCCCTTCTTTTTCACCGAATCCATATGTGGCATGATGAATTAATGTGTAACTTATCACCACCAACATACCGATTGAAAAGAGCCAAAAAAATCGAATGATATTTTTAGTATTTAAAAAATACAATGCCCCAAAACCAAAAATTGGTACAATGAACCACAATTTTGACAATATAAATTTAAACGAAACTACTGGATGAGTGCTGCTAAAAGAGGAAATGAAAAGCCAAGTCAGATAAACAAAAATCGAAATCACTAATCCATTTGAAAATAAGTAAGAAGGAATTATTTTAGTTCGAAATTGATACGCTAACAACAATACCATCAAACCAAAAAAAAGCGGCTCAGTGGGTAAAAACAAACCAAAACCTGGAACATACTCTTCAATATTGATACTCAAAGGAGTAAAAAAGAATAACAGTGAAAAAAGTTGCTTCGTAGAATATACTGCAGTATAAATTAATAGAAGGGCAATTGGCAACAAGAAGTAAAACCAATTTTCCTGAAAAATAAAATATTGAGCTACAAGAATAAAGAGTATTCCAAGACCAATACTTTTCCTATTACTGCTTAAAAAATTCAAATCAATTATTTTTGCGCAACTCTGAAAGGCGCTCTTGGATCAATAGAACAAACAGTGAAAATAAAAATGTTGCTAATGTCGCCACAATAACGATGATTGCTTTTTTTGGTTTCGCTTTTTTATCAGCGACAACAGCATTTTCTACCACAAATTTATGGTTAAAATCAGTATAAGCATCCGATTCTGCTTGTTCAAAAGCTGTTTCAAATTCTGCTAATTTTACCATTTTCTCATCGCGTAACATCGCTAAACCATCGAATTCGGCACCGTGTTTTAAGTTGACATCGATTTGTTTTTTGAAAAACTTTTTATCTTCTTTCCCTTTAGCTTCATTGTAAGCCTGAAATAATGTAGCTCTTCCTTCGGAAGTTACAACGCCTAATTCACTCAAACTATCTAATTTTGAAAGGATCACTTTCATATCGGAAAGAATCAAGTCTTTTTTTCGTTTGTTGATTTCAAAGGCAGGTAACGTACGTTCTTTTACCATTTCATTTTTCACAGTATCAATCAAATCCACTATTTTATTCGCGATTTTTGCGGCCAATTTTGCGTCTTTGTCTAACACATCGATTTGTATGGAACCATAACGAGTTCTTGTAAATGTAATGTGTTCGTTATAAGCTAATCCCAATTTATAATATTTATAGGAATCATCTGCTTTGATTTCATAATGATTCATTAAGTCAAATCTTGTCACTACTTTATCCCTAATTTTAGAAGATTGTAGAATTTGAACGAGTTGTTCTGCTTGTTCTTCTTCTCCAAAATCCATGGAAGAAGCTTTTGCATTGCGTTGTTCAGAAAATGAAACCGTACTTGTTGCTGCCGGAAAAACAATTGCCGTCGACAAAAACAAAGGTGTTATAAAAAAGGAAACAATCAATGAAACAATAGCCGCACACAAGGAAAGTGTCACTAATACTTTTCGTTTTGAGTATATAAACTGAAGAATGTTTTGTTTCTTCAAAATCTCATCAAATTGTTGATCTTCCATAAATTATTTAAAAATTCTCCATTTATTTTTCAAACAGGTCATTCTGAAATGATCCAACACTTCATTTATTCCTTTGTCTTTCATTTTCTTCATGAGTTTGTAATTTCCTTTTCCAATTTTATAATCAAACTCATCTTCAAAAATAGGGATAATGCTTAAAAAATTTACATTTTTACCTTGAACCTCGAGTGCATTTTTTAAATCAGTGATGTAAATCGGTTCACTCAATAAGAAATACTTTTGTTGCATTTTTTCAGAAATCTGTTGAATTGGATTGCCATTTGGAAATGTGTGTCCCTCACCATACCATGTTTTCTTACTCACTAGATGTTTGGAGAGCTTTTGTAACCATTCAATCACCCATTGATCAGTAGGCTCATCTAAATCCCAATAAGAAGGCAAACAAAAGAATAATTCAATGAATTTTTGACCGTTTTTAGTCTCGTCAACAGGTTGTTCATACCCTCTCAATCCATCCGTCATAATCAATGTTAACGGTGATCTTAAGTTCAATTCAATCGCAATCAGCGAAAAATCATCTCCATTCGTTTTAGGGATTGTTCGAATCTTTGAACTATTAAAACGAGTAGTTAGTACATTGCTTAATTCACTCATAGGACAAAGTTAATCAAGCAAGGCGGTTTGAAGTGCATTCCAAAAAAATTCTGTGGATTTGACACATCCTTGTTGAACTAACTGATGGACTTCTTCTTCTCTTTCCACTTGATAGTTTTTAGTTTGACTAAAATAACTGATCTGATCCGTATGTTGGGTTAAAGCTAAATGAATACTTTCAGGAGTTGAAAAATCTACAACTGCTTCAGGAGTTTTCTTTTGAAGTGCGATCAATTGAATTTCTGTTTTAGCACATTTAAAGACCAAACAACTGTCCGTACTTCTAAATTCCAAATAAGTTATTTGTTCGTAAACTTTCTGGAGCACGTTATCACTGAATAATTCAATCATTTGTACTGCTTTATCAGGAGCGTTTCTGTTCATTTGCTCCCATTCCTCCGCGTAAACATGATTGATAATTAAAAATTGTTTCAACTCCTCCTCCAAATGAGTCAATTCTTCTTCTGTCAATAATCTGTATTTCATTTGATTGTAAATGTACCGTGAGCAAAGTTACAAAGAATGTTTTGGGTGGTTTATATAGAATTAATTAAGTTTAGTGATATCCTAAATGGAATTCATCAAAATTTAAAAAGAATTAATTTGAATTTTATATTCAACCCTTTATATTTGTTGTATGAACCAAAAAGACCGAGAAATATCATCTAAAATTAAAAACCGGATTTTTCAAAAAAATCCGGAAGCTCAAGTTATTTTATTTGGTTCACACGCAAGAGGTCAAGCAACAATTAATTCAGATTGGGATATTTTGATTTTACTTAATCAACATAACGTAAGTCGAAATGTTGAGCGTGAATATAGAGATGAATTGTTTGATATTCAGTTAGAAATTGGCGAACCAATCTCTACTTTTGTTTTTTCAAAATTTGATTGGGAGAGTAAATTTTCGGTTACTCCCTTATTTCAAAACATTCAAAAAGACGGAATTTATTTATAATGTCTAGTACTAAAGAAGACTATATAAATTATCGTGTTCAAAAATCGCAAGAAATCTTTGATGACGCATTACTTTTATTAAATAATCAACGATGGAATTCGTGTGTGAATAGATTATACTATTCTAGTTTCCATTTAGTTAGTGCTTTATTATATAAAAATGAATTAAAACACGAAACTCATAATGGTGTAAAAACTCAATTTAATTTACATTTTGTTAAAAATCAGTTAGTTTCTATTGAATATGGCAAATTATATTCCAATTTATTTGATTGGCGACAAGAAAGTGACTATGCAGATTTTATTGATTTTGATGATGAAACAGTTGCACCACTGATTCAACAAGTAAAAGAATTTAATAGAATAGTTTTGGCTTTAATTCAAGGATAATTGTTTTGTAAACATACATTATCCACAGACAAATTAGAATTCAAATCTTAATAACTTCTGAATATTCTTTTTTAGTTATAATTCCAATGATCTGAATGCTCAATAAATCACAAAATTCGAGGATAGAATTTAAAGTAATTGATGGTTGATTTGTTAGTTGGAGAATAGAATTAAAATCTGTAATCACAATTGTTCGGATGTCGTAAATCATTTTTAACATCCGAAGTACATCCTCGAAATATCTCAATGATTGAATGGTATTTTGTTCAATAAAATAAGAACAGTTTTTATACTCATTAGCGTAGTTGTTCTTTAGTGTATTCTCAAAACAGTTGTCAATACTTATCTTATACATCGAACTAATTACCAGTAATTTGTCCATTTCTATTTGCTTCAGTATCGAATACAATTCATTGATTGTATTTTCTTGAGAAATTGAATCATCTACCATAAGAAATTTTAAACTTTGAGTTTCCTCTGAAAGTAGGAGTTGTACCAATTTTGAGTTTAGATTTACTTGAGGAATGTCTTCCACTTTTGACCATATTATATGCCTTGCAAATAGAATGGAGTAGTCTTGATTTTTCATGAATTTAAAATCTTCTTGCATTATTTCATAGTCTTTAACGTTTGTTTTTCAAATTAAGCTTTCTATACCGCTATATTTTGTCGGTGAAATAATTTATTTTTGAAAAAAATCAAAATTGAAGAACTAATGGTACTAATCACTACGTTAAATAATATACTTTGTAACCAATAATATAAATGTCTCAATTCAAACAAATTGAACGGATTTCACGGTTGCTTAATTTTTTGAAGTACAAGGCTTATCCTTCAAAAAAAGAGATTATCGACCATTTAGCGGAAAAAGAAATTTATTTAACTGAGCGTTCGTTTGAAAGAGATCTGAAAACAATTCGAGAGTTATTTTTTATAGATGTTGAATACAATCGTTTTAAAAATGGATATTACATAAATACGGAATCATTTTCTGATTTTAGTGAATGGGTTCAAGTTTTTGAATTAGTAAATAATTATCAAGTTCTTAATGAAACGTTGATTCAGCTAACTTCTAACTGTGAATACATCGATTTTGATCGGTCTACTTTAAAGTTGAATCCTGAATTTTTGAAATTGATACTACAAGCGATAATTAATAAACAATACATACAATTTGACTATACAAATTATCAAACAAATGCTGTGAAATCAGTTGTATTACAGTCAGTTTTGTTGAAAGAGTTTCAAAATCGTTGGTATGTATCTGGTTGTGAGGATGATGGTTTATTTAAATGTTACGGAATAGATCGCATCACAAATCTTGTAGTATTAAGTGAATTTTTCACACCTACTTTTAAGAATCCCAAAGAATTATTTGATCAGATAATTGGGTTAACCTTAGAATTAGATCCTTTAGAACAAATCATTCTTTCTTTTCATCCTTTGCAAGGAAAATACATTAAATCTCAACCTCTACATTCTTCACAGCAGATTCTTATAGAAGATGAAATTGAATTTAGAATTGCTATACGAGTGATTCCTAACTATGAACTGGAGGAACAAATATTAAGGCATGGTGAACGTGTGAAAGTGATTGAACCACAATGGTTGCGTGAAGAAATTAAATCAAGACTTCAAAAAGCAATTCACTATTATTAAAAAATGCAGTTTGATTTTTATGGATTTTTGTTTCTAGAAAAAATTATCTTTTTCTTTGTAAAAAATCTCATTCTATGTCTAAAATATTGATTAAAAATATCAAAGGATTAGTTCAATATGGCGAAGATATGCCCATTGCTCGTATCGGTGCTGAAATGCAACACCTACCCATCTTGGAAAATGCATTTTTGGCGATTGAAGATGGCATCATTGTAGCCTATGGTAAAATGGATGAATGGGAAGGAATTACTGATTGGAGAGGGGTAGAAGTAATTGATGCAGAGGGAAAATACGTACTTCCTGCATTTTGTGATTCACACACGCACATTGTTTTTGCGAAAAGCAGAGAAGATGAATTTGTTGACCGTATCAAAGGACTTTCCTATGAGGAGATAGCATTGAAAGGGGGAGGAATACTCAATTCTGCACGTAGATTAGCCGAAAAATCGGAAGATGAATTGTACGAAGAGGCATTGCTACGTGTTCAAAAAGTGATGGCTACGGGTACGGGTGCGATTGAAATCAAATCGGGATATGGATTAACAGTAGAAGCAGAAATCAAAATGCTTCGTGTGATCAAACGTTTGAAAGAAACGTTGCCTATAACTGTGAAAGCAACTTTCTTAGGTGCTCACGCTTTTCCAAAAGAATACAAAGAAAATCACAGAGGATACATTGATTTAATTATCAATCAAATGTTGCCTAAAATTGCCGAGGAAAATTTGGCCGATTACATCGATATTTTCTGTGAGCGCAATTATTTTTCAGTGGAAGAAATGGAAGAGATTTTGACTGCTAGTAAAAAATATGGATTAACACCGAAGGTACACGTCAATCAATTTTCAATTATGGGGGGAATTGCAAAAGCGATTGAATTAGGGGCTTTGTCTGTGGACCATTTAGAGGAAATTTCCGACGAAGATATTGATGCGATCAAGCATTCTGAATGTATGCCTACTTTATTACCAAGTTGTTCGCATTTTATCAGTATTCCTTTTGGAAACGCTCGAAAATTAATGGATGCAGGTTTGCCTGTTGCGCTTGCAAGTGATTATAACCCAGGAACGACACCAACAGGTAATTTACAGGTAGTGATGTCATTAGCGTGTATCAAAATGAAAATGACCCCTGAAGAAGCCATCAATGCACTTACGTTGAATGCTGCTTATGCAATGGGAATTCAAAATACCCACGGAAGTATTACCCTCGGTAAACGAGGAACAGTGATAATCACGAATGAAATTCCATCGTTGGCATATATTCCGTATGCGTTTGGAGAGAACCATGTGGAGAGAGTGATAGCTTAAAGAAAGTTACCGATAAAATAAGGCGTTTCACAGAGAGATAAGGTTTGCTTACCTATTTAAGTTTTTACTTTGCATGCGTTTATAGAGTTTTGCTGTATAAACTTTAAAACTATTATTATGAAAC
>Ga0247722_10001631_pt1 | contig 12250 bp, 13 predicted proteins | sample MSEWelMarce3H_FC_FD_189094 | JGI IMG/M metagenome (GOLD analysis project Ga0247722, IMG submission 189094) | Subsurface sediment microbial communities from gas well in West Virginia, United States - MSEEL Well Study Marcellus 3H_FC | ecosystem: Environmental > Terrestrial > Deep subsurface >... | reverse complement strand
GTGGTGGGTCGATGCGGATTCATTACTTGGTGGGCTCGCGTAAGGATCATCCGATGGATGCGCGCTCACTGAAGGCGTTAGTGCCAACCTTTGCCGATAGCGATATTTATATATGCGGGCCAGAGCCGTTGGTCAGCGCGGTGCGGGCTGCGGCCGAAGATCTTGGTGTGCCAAAGAACCGTTTCCATGATGAGGCTTTCGCTTTCCATAGCGAGTAGTTGTTATCCACAATTTGTGTTATATTTATGGGGTACACAAATAAATAAGTCAGTTGAGCAATTTAAGGTGCAGAAATGCACATTAAGTTCACTCAAGCGGCTCGTAAACATCGCATAGGTAAAGCTCATGCGATGTTTGTAATTGAGAACTATCCATTCTTTGTCATCACAAGCAAAGAAGGAAGAGTCCAGCGAGTATGGCAAGGGCTAGACGATCGCGGAGTTGATTTAGAGGTAATCGCAGTTGTTTTAAAAGAGTATTTATTAGTCATACATGTAATGCCGGCAAATTTTCGAAGGAGGAAGAAAACATGGGGACCAAAGTGAAATCTAAGTATGTAGTTGGTCCAGATGTGGATCTAGATTCTGAAGTAGTTTTGCTGCCAGATGGAACGCGCTTAACAAACAAGTTAGCTGCGAAGATGGCTCGAGACGCTCAAAGGCAGGTACGCGGGCGACCTTCGCTAACAGGGGTTTCAGTGGAGTCCCCACAGTTGAAGGTGCGAATTCCAGTGAAGTTAAAAAAAGCGATTGAAAAAGAGGCCAAGCGTCGAGGTGAGACGACCTCGACTGTTGTGCGTGAAGTTTTGCAGGAGCGGTTTCTTCAGAAGGGTTGATTAGAAAGATTCTGTGGTGGGGCTAGGGGCGTTCCCAGAAATCTTTCAGGTTGATGGGTTTGTATGAGCTCGTTGAACCATTCGAGGGGTTAAACGCTAGAAACAAAGAGCACGAAGTGAGGATATGAGATGAAGCGGGCGCTATTGATCGCAGGAGGCACTGTGGGGGGCCTCGGTGCGGTGTTGGCGATTACTCCGCCTCAGTTGGGGTCAACTAGTGCGATTAACATCGCCGGGGCTCCGATTGCTGGGGCGGATACAACCGCTAGTGCGTCTGCTTCATCATCATCTTCTCCAACTCCGACAGCTGCAGCAACAACTGCGCCGGCAACACCGGCTGCGATTAACGGAACTTTCACCGGGCCATCAGTAAATGTGAACTACGGAAATGTTCAAGTAAAGATTACGGTTGTGAACGGGCGTATTACAGATGCGGTTGCCGTGAAAGCTCCAACTGGAAAAAATGATCGCTACACAAATATGGCGGTTCCGACTTTGAAGGCGCAAACTTTAAAGGCGCAGAGTGCAAATATTCAGGGCGTATCAGGTGCGTCATACACAAGTTATGGCTGGTTTACATCGCTGCAGGGGGCAATTGCTCTAGCTGGTTTGTAAGCGCGGGTAGGGTTCGAGCATGAATCATCTGCGTCGACAGTTTGCGGTGTGGGGAACGATTGTGGATGTGGATTGTTTTTCGCAATCTGTCGGTGGTGCGCGATTAGATCGCGCAATGGAATCAGTGATTGAGTTTTGCGAAAATGTGGATCGAGATTTTTCGACGTATAAGGATGAGTCGTGGGTGACGCGGTTGCGCGCGGGTAAAGTTGCGATTGAGGATTGTCCTGATGATGTGCGGGTTGTGTGGGATTTATGTGCGGCTGCGAAAGATTTAAGCGATGGGGCATTTGATCCGTGGGCAGTTGACGGTGGGTTTGATCCGTCGGGATTAGTAAAGGGTTGGGCTGCCGATAAGTGCGCAGATCTTTTGGTTGCTGCAGGTGTTGGCCATGTGCAAGTAAATGCTGCGGGGGATTTAGCGTTGCGTGGTGGTTGGTTTGATTCTGTGGCAGGTGTTGTAAAGCCGTGGTCAATCGGTGTTGTTAATCCCGATAACCGCGCTGAAATTGTGAAGGTGTATGAAATTACCGATGGTGCAATTGCGACTTCTGGAACATATGAACGCGGTGCACATATTCATGATCCGCTTAACGGATTAATTGCGATCGGTGCAAAGTCAGCAACCGTTGTTGGGGCTGAGGGTTGGCTGTGCGATGCGATGGCAACGGCAGTCATGGTGGGCGGACAGGATTCGGCCAAGTGGTTTGGTCAGGCTGAATTGCAGGGGTATCAGGTCTTCGCCGTGAATCGACATGAGCAAAGTGCATGGAGCATCTAAAGTGGCACATGTGAAAAACGCGATTGGGTTAAAAAAGAAGATAGCTGGCTTTGTTGCCATCCTGATCGGGTCTGTTTCTTTTGGTTTGACTCCTGCTTTCGCTCTGGATGAGCGTGTAATCGATGTTGTTGAAGTTACCTGGGGCGGTGCACCTGCAATACGCGGTGATGCAAAAGTTGTTGCCGAAGTTATTGATAAAGAAGTAAATGCTGACTGGAAAAAGTACACAACTATGGTGGGCGATGATGGCGCTCGCACCGTTTCATTTATAACTGGCAAGGTTTTAACCACGCCAATCACTTTGGTTTCCAAGATGGCGTGTACTGGCTATCCAGCTAGCGAATTCATGAATTCGATTCGTCCAGAGGCATATAGACGCTTAGGAATTAGCGATTATTCAAATAGATATTTAGTTGTTGTATCCCCTCGTGCTGGGTGTGTGTGGTCGGGCAAGGCGCAAATGGGTGGGCCGAAGAGTAAAAGCGGCACCATGATTTTGCATGACAGTGAATCTTCATTTGTTATTGCCCACGAATTAGGTCACACCTTTGGTTTGGGACATTCAAACTTCTTGCGTTGTGATGACAAGGCAAATGATGGACCGTGGGGAACAAACTGCAAGGGCGTCGAATACGGCGGAACCATCGATGTGATGGGCAATGTTGATACAACATCGCCGCTTAGCACCTATCACCAATGGCGTATGGGTTTGCTGGATGATTCACAAGTAAAACAGGTGTGGCAATCAGAGGTTGTAACTCTTGCACCGAGTGATTTTTCAAAAGGTGTAAAGGCAATTTTTATTCGAGATGGAAAAGCTGGTTACTGGATTGAATACCGTCGCAAAACCGATGGTGTTACATACAAGCCAGGGCTTGCGGTGTATCGCTTAGATCCACCACCAGTTTCATCAATTGTTTCGGTTAACCCTGAAGACAGCGCGGCATCTGAATTCCCATCAGTGCTGGGTACTGATTTCTGGATGCTTAACCTTGATAACTACACCTACAGCACATCAACATTCTTAAGCGGATCTATGACAGGGCTGACAGCAAAGTTCTACTCCGGCAACGTTTCATTAAACGCAGTGGCCTCTGAAACTGGCGCAGTTGTAACGATTACAAAGAAGGCTGATACAACGCCTCCTCCGGTTCCTAATGTGCTTCCGGTTGACCAATGGCGCTCACCTAGCATGGTGATCCTTGGTCCAGGCGGAGAAGATGCAGATACCGCCATCGTTGGTTTTGAAGGCCAGATCGATGGCAAAGTTGAAACGCTAAAAGCATCTGATGTTGAAGGTTGGATGCCAACGTATTTGTCTCCTTTTGTTGCTCCAAAGACTTTTTACTTACGCGATCTGCCCGAAGGTAGCTTTAACTTTGCAATGCGTGCAATCGACATCGTTGGAAACAAGAGTGATTGGTCGCCGACACAAAAAGTCATAATCGATCGTGCTTATCCAATTGTGACTAATGATTTTGCGTTGACCGGAGTTGCAGCTGGAGAACTATCGCTGCAGTGGAAGGGTGCAACCGATGCGGGTAGCGGAATTTGCCAAGCAAATATTGTCGATGAAGATGGATTAATTCTGGCAACTAGCTCTGTAAAGAATGCGCCGGTATTAAAGGTTCCGAGTGGTGCAAAACTTGTTGGAACAGCACAAGTTTTTGATTGCATCGGTAACGGACAAGCTGGCGATATCAGCATTTCAAGTACCTTGGTTTCAGGCGATAAGAGTTCAAAGACAGGTAAATGGAGCGCAGCCGGTGCTGCATATGGCGCAGGTGCGATTAAGTGCGTTGGTAAGTGCACCGCTTCGCTAACTGTTTCTGGCAAGAACGATGTTTTGGTGGGAACCGGTGCTGCAACTGTGGCGGTTGGAAATAAGACCGTTGCAACTATCGCCGATAGCAAGTCTGCAAAGCTTCGAATTGGTGCAACCGTTGATGTTGGCGCAAGCAAAAAGGTTGTGCGTGTCAGCGGATCAAACTTTGTTTTGATTGGGCTTTCTTCAGTAAGCACAACTTTGGGTGCATTAGAAAAGATTGATCGCGCTCCTGCGATCTCTGATCCATCACTGGTTGATTCAAAGCAGGTTGCATTAGCCAAGCTAGGTTTCCGCGCCGATGATTTCAGTCAAGAGTGGACCGTTTTGCCAATGGCAAATGGAACAACTTTGCTGGATCCATCACTTGATCTGTGCAGCGGAACATATGCCTCTGAAAAAGATCGCGTAGAACGTCGCCAGGTAATGGCAACAAAGGTTGGCTCAACATTTTCATTCTTATCAACAGAGGTTGTGAAGTATTCATCTGCGGCTGCGGCAAGTGCTGCGCAAAAAGAATTGGTAAAGGTTTTGGCTCAGTGCCAAATCGATAAGGGTTACAAGGATTCAACCGGAACTTTGGTTCCTTATGATTTCAAGAAGTTACCTGCAGTTCCAACAGGCGTTGTCTCTGACGGCAATCGCGTATTTGTTCACGCAGTAATTGATACCGATCTACGCGCTCGTACCTTGCTTGGTTTCTACCAATTCAACGGTGACACCTTTACCGGGCTTTATGTGATGAACGCTGATGGCTTTAGCGATGCGCAGGTGGCTAAGTGGATGAAGGTCGCAGCAACAATGGGCCAACGCCTACAAGGTAAAGCCGCTTAACTCTTCTTGTTTCTCTTGACGTCACGGTAGAAGTTTTCGTGATGACCTATCGCGTGCCAAGTGATTATCTTTTTGCTTGTATGCAATGTGTAACCAAGTAACCAATCTTCGCTTCCAAGTTTGTACTTGAAAACATAAAGATCAGATAAGTCTCCGACTTTTTGTTGCCCAGATTGTGGGTTCTTGATAATTAGGTCCATTGCATCGTGTAGAGCAACTAGTTGACGTTTTCCTAGCTTTTTGTAAAGTCGCGAGAAGCGCGAGGTTTGATTCTCTGAATAAGCCACTTAGATCTCGCGGCGCGTGAAAGGTGTCTTGTCTTTTTCAGTTACATCAAGTGAGGCAAGAGAATCAATAACAAAAGCGACGGGCAGATCTGGGTTATCAATACATGCTCGACCAACTTGGGCCCAGAATTCAATCTGACCTGCAATCGTGCGATGTTCTATCGCAGCTTCTTTCTTGGCGCGCTTATATAGATCGGGCTCGATACGTACTGGCATGCTCATGAGGGTAGTTTACTACAAATGTAGTAAATTGCGCGACGCTCAAATGAGTGGATAAAAGAAGGTCTGGTCAGGCCTGAGTGCTGATCTTCAAAAACAGCAGTATTGCGAGGATGCTTTTCCTATGAAGCGGGCCCACAAATTCACTCTTGGGTTGTGCCTGGCCGTGTTTATTTCTAGTGTCCAACCAATTGCTTTAGCTGCGGTAAAAAGCGGACAGAGTTGCAGCAAGTTAGGTACGACATCGACAACTAAAGGCGTGAAGTACACCTGCATTAAATCTGGAAAGAAGCTTGTATGGAACAAGGGTGTAAAGGTTGTTCCGGTTGTGAAGCCAACACCAACACCGTCGCCAACACCAGACGTAATTCCAACACCGTCGGCTTCTCCAACGCCAACAGCAACACCTATTGCGCCGATAGTTACGGTTCAAGGAACCGCATTAAGTGAAATAAAGAAGTCCCTCTCTCCAATTTCAGGACCAGAATTTTACAAATTTCATTACTCACCACGCGCAAACAAAACATTTATCGAATTTCTTGAAAAGGATCTGCGCAGGTCAATTGATTATTGGAGAAGCTACTTAAAGCCAACAGCTCTGTTTAATGTCTTTTATGGAACGCAAGAGGATCTCGATTGGATTATTGATGCCTGGAAGCCTTACGGGCACAATCCTGGATTTGCAAATGACCTTAGGGGTCGAATTGCCCGAGAAGGAGACCGATTAAATGCCGGTGCAGTTCCAAGTGAAAACGGCTCAAGTCATTTATCAATTTTACGACATTCATCATTGGACATTAATTTTGGAGATTATTCATTCATCACACACGAGTCGATTCACATTGTGCAACAAAGTGTGTCAGGTTCTAATACACAAAAATTCCCTTGTTGGCTTCGCGAGGGAAGTGCAAACCTTTATGGAGCATTTCTTGCCCAAGAGTTTCACGCAGCTGATTACCAAAGAATGAAGCGCGATCAAATGTATTCCTATATGTGGGGCACAAGTGGCGTCGATGTTAAAAGTTTCACAGCGGCTGAATGGCTTAAGCACCTAAAAAATCTAGAGGGAAATTTCAGTGACGGATGTGACTATGTGTACAGATTTGCTTACGGGCCTGGCTTAATACTTTCAGAATTGTTAGTTGCTGAATACGGAACCGAATCAATGGTTAATTTCTGGAGCTCATTTAATAACAAAAACTTAAGAGAAAGCTTCACCGCTGTTTACAAGACCGACTTGGATAAGTGGTACGAAGAAAAAGCGATTCCGTACTTGATCGCAGAATATGCTCGAATAAGGTTGAACTAAGCGCTGACTGCGTTGAGTTTTTCAACCTCTGCTGGCGTTAGCTCGATAACCTGAACGATTTCTTCTAATTGCGGCACGGTGCGTGCTGATGCAATTGGAACACTGACAGACGGTTGGGCTCGCAGCCAAGCAAGTGCGATTGCAGATAACGGAGCTTCGTTGTGGGCCGCGCTGACTTCATCCAATGCAGTTAGAACTGCGTAACCCTTATCGGTTGCATATTCGCGAGCACCTGCTGCACGCTTTGAATCTACTTCGGTTACTCCTGGGCGATATTTTCCGGATAAGAATCCGCGAGCGATTCCGTAAAAAGGAATATTTGAAATTCCCAGTGATTCAACTGCCGGAGCTAAATCTGTTTCGTAAGTTTTTCTGTCCACCAAGTTATATAAATCCTGAACTGCGATGTATGCAGGAATATTGTTGTTCTCGCTATAGGCGATTGATTCGCGCAGGCGAGATGCCGTGAAGTTTGATGCCGCGATGTAGCGCACCTTTCCTTCAGCGATTAATTGTGCGTAGGCCCCGAGGGTTTCTTCGAGTGAAACGGTTTCATCATCTGCGTGGCTGTAATACAAATCGATGTAATCAGTCTGTAAACGGTTAAGGGATTCTTCGCACGCCGCGAAAATGTTCTTCGCTGACAATCCTGGGCGACGATCCATCTTTGAAACCTTGGTTGCGATCACCATGTCTGCGCGATTTCCGCGCGATTTCATCCAACTTCCGATCACTGTTTCGGATTCTCCGCCAACATGGCCTTCGACCCACTGGTTATACATATCTGCGGTGTCGATGAAGTTGCCGCCATGGCTTTTGTAGGCATCCATCACTAGGTGGCTTTCGGCCTCAGTGGCATTTCCGCCAAAGATATTGCTGCCTAGGCAAAGCTCGTGAACAACAAGGTCGGATTCAGGGATAGTGATCATGGTGTCAGATTAAGGCACAATTAACGCCATGGCGACTACAACTGGTGGATTTTCCAGCGAGGGTCTGGCGTTAGAGGCCAAGACATTGCAGTTGGAATCCTTGTCGCAAAAAGAGGCGATTGAAATCGGCGAGATCGCGTTGGATATGGGTTTTGCTCGCGGGTTAACGATTGCAGTTGAGGTTCGCTTGAAAGAGTGGACTGTTTTTCACGCATCACTGCCTGGATCAACGCCGGACAATGATTCGTGGATTGCGCGAAAAGCTCGAGTTGTTTTAGCAACCGGAAATTCAACGATGTATGAACGCGTATTGGCAGAAGAACAAGGTATCGATTGGTATGCGATCAAAGGTTTGCCTGAAGAAACTCATGCGATTCATGGTGGCGGGTTGCCACTAAATGTTAAGGGCATGGGTTGTGTTGGAATTTTGTTGATTAGCGGTTTGCCACAAGTGCAGGATCATTTGTTAGGTGTTGAAGTGTTGACCGAATTCTTGGCGCGCAAGGGCGAGCTGCTATGAGCATCTGGGTGTGCGGAGAAGTTCTGATTGATATTTTGCCAACCGGTCCTGTTGTTGGCGGAGGTCCTGCAAATACCGCTAAAGCTTTAGCACGTTTGGGATATGAAGTTGATTTTATTGATGGAATTTCTAGCGATGCTTACGGTGTTGCTGCGCGCAAAGAGTTAGAACGTGATGGTGTTGGACTTTCATTAGCGCCAAGCAGTGACAAGCCAACATGTACAGCAACAGTTACTTTGGATTCGGCAGGTTCTGCTTCATACGAATTCTTAATCGATGGCACCGCGACCTTTGATTTCAATGCTTCGTGGTTGCCTGACCCAGAACGGCTAAAACCAAGTGTTTTACACATCGGAACGCTAGTAACGATTGTTGAACCAGCATCCACGGTTTTGTATGACTGGGCGGTTAAATGTGCCGAACATGCACCCGTTGTCTTTGATCCCAATGTGCGTCCATCTGTTGTTGGCGATCGCAATAAGTACGTTGCGGCAGTTGAAAAATGGGTTGGAATTTCAAGTGTTGTAAAGCTGTCAGATGATGATATTTCTTGGTTGTATCCAGGTGAAGCAATGGATGAAGTTGCAAAGCGCTGGATTGCTGGCGGAACTTCGCTAGTAGTTGTTACTCGCGGCGCACAAGGAATCATCGGTTACACAGGAGGTGGTTTTGAAGAAGTCGCTGGAGCAAAGGTAACCGTGGTCGACACCGTGGGTGCAGGCGACACAGTCGGTGCGATTCTGGTCGAGGCCATCATTAAGCATTCTGTTATTGGTTTGCAAGGACAAGTTCTAAACGCCGTTCTACATCGCGCAGCGATTGCTGCAGGAATTACCGTTTCACGTGCTGGTGCTCAACCTCCACGACTGCACGAACTAGTAGATGCGTTGGATGCCTAATGCAATTTATTGATGATGCCGAATTTCAGATCGCAATCGATGATGACAACGGAGCGCGAATCACTTCGCTTAAGTGGCGAGAAAATGAATTTGCTGTTCCCTTTCGTGGACAGGTTCACACCTCGGGTTGGTACTCAATGGCTCCGTGGGCAGGCCGCATTAAAGAAGGTTTGATTACAAATAGCGCTGGGCAACAGATTCAATTGCCAGCAACTATTGATCCCCCACATGCGCTGCATGGTTTTGGTTTGATCTCCTCATGGCAGGAAATCGGCCCAGGACGCTCACTTTTGCACCTGCCGTCGCCATATGGTGATGCAACTGTCGAACAAAAGATTGAAGTTTTAGATGATGCGATTCGTTGGTCTCTGGAATACGAACCTAATGGTTGCGATCTGCCTGCTTGGCTCGGTTTTCATCCCTGGTTTGCCCGCGACTTAGAACGCGGAGGAAGCGCCGAAATTGAATTTGATGCCACAGAAATGTTGATCCGCGGAAGCGATGGAATTCCAACAGGAAAGCGCAGTGCACCAACTCCGCCGCCTTGGGATGACGCGTTCACTGGGATCAAAGGCACCCCTGCAGTTGTTTGGGAAGATGTTGCTCGTATTTCAATCGAATGCGATGCGCCGTGGTGGGTTGTTTATAGTGAAGATTCAGATGGCGTATGTATCGAGCCACAAACCGCGCCACCTGATGCACAGAACTTAGGCATTAGTGGCGAGAACTACATCGAAGCGTTGTTTGTTTTCGAATCTCTCGAATAATTCCTGCGCAAAAAAGATAGGATCCTCGCATGATTAATCGCGACCGTTTAGCTACATTACGAAAAATCGAAGATGAACGTTTCTTAGCTCTGCATCCAAAGAGCGGTGAAATGTTTAAGGCCGGACAAAAGAACATGCCCGGCGGAGTTCCAATGTCATGGATGGCTAAATGGCCTGGGGCTTATCCAGTTTTCGTAGAAAATGCTAAGGGTGCGCGCTTTACCGATGTTGATGGCAATACCTATATCGATTTTTGTTTAGGTGACACCGGCTCGATGACAGGCCATTCACCTGATGCAACTGTGGCTGCGATTCGCGAGCAAGCAGGTAAGGGAATTACGGCGATGTTGCCGACGGCAGATGCGGCCATTGTGTCGGCAGAATTAGCGGCCCGCTTTGGTTTGCCGCTGTGGCAGTTCACAGTCTCTGCAACAGATGCTAACCGTCACGTTATTCGCTACAGCAGAATGATCACAGGCCGTTCAAAGATTGTCGTAATTGATCGTTGCTACCACGGTTCTGTTGATGAAACCTTTGCAACCCTTAACGCACTTGGAAACACAGTGGCCCGCGAAGGAAATATCGGTGCACCTGTTGCTCTTGATCAAACAACCCGCGTTGTGGAATTTAACGATATCGCCGGCATGGAAAAAGCGTTGGCACACGGTGATGTTGCAGCGATCTTGATGGAACCTGCAATGACAAATGTTGGAATTGTTTTGCCACAAGCTGGTTACCTAGAAGCGGTGGCTGAATTAGCAAAGAAGCACGGCGTTATTTTGATCATTGATGAGACCCACACAATTTCTGTTGGTCCTGGCGGAATGACAGCTGATCGCGGACTAAAGCCAGATTTCCTAACAATCGGAAAAGCAATCGGTGGTGGAATTCCAACCGGAACTTTTGGAATGACTCTAGCGATCGCAGACAAGATTAAGTCAATGGTTGAACTTGAAATCATTGATACCGGTGGAGTCGGTGGAACCTTGGCGGGAAATGCACTGTCATTAGCTGCGATGCGTGCGACCTTGACGCAGGTTCTGACTCAAGAAAACTTTGATCGCATGATTGATTTAGGAACCCGTTGGTCAGATGGCGTAGATGATGCGATTACCGAATTTGATTTGCCATGGACCTGTAATCGTCTGGGAGCTCGCGGTGAATACATGTTCGGCAAGGTCGCACCCGTAACTGGGGCCGATGCCAACAACGCCGGGGACTTCGAATTAGAGCAGTACATCCATTTGCGTATGTTGAATGATGGCTTCTTGATCACGCCATTTCACAACATGGCGTTGATGTGCCCAGATACAACTGCGGCTGATGTGGATGCCCATACCAAGGCGTTTCACACAATGTGCGCGGAGTTAGTACATCCCTGACCACCGAGAGACTATAAGTTAAAGCGTTCCTGCTTTAACCTTTTCACATGAAGAAATGGTTCGGCTCATTTATTGCTGTGACGCTGATCCTTGCACCCGTTAATGCCATCGCTGCAGTTAAAGCTGGTGATGTTTGTAAGAAAGCTGGAAGTACAGCAACTGCAAATGGCAAGAAATTTACTTGCGTTAAGACTGGAAAGAAACTTGTATGGAACAAGGGCGTTGCGGTTGTTAAGCCAACACCAACCCCAACCCCAACACCAACCCCAACACCAACACCGACTCCAACCCCAACACCGACTCCAACCCCAACACCCACTCCAACCCCAACACCCACTCCAACTGTTAAAGCCCCGAATCAATTGTTCTGGAAATTCAAAGTTGTAAATGGAGTTTTATATAGAAACATTGAAGCAACGGGCGAGTGGGTGACTACAGACTCAAGAAGTGAAGCCGAATTTGATCCGGTTCGCGTTAAGGCATGGAAACAAATCATCTCCAGCGTCCCAGCAACGGTCACACAAAATTCAGTTACTTACATGGTTGGACCAAATGTGAATCCGGAAGTCGAAGCTGCCTATAGGTACCTAATAGACCGCTCACTCAAGTATTTCAAGCCCTGGATCCCATCAGAGGTTCCCTTTTACATTCACATTTACACCGAAAAGGATCGTGATTTTTTCAGAGAGTCAATGCAAATTTATGTCAACGGCGAACAAGATTACACTCGCCTAGAAGTCGATCTTAAACTTTATGATGGAATAGGTTCGGTTTGGAGTCCAAGTGGTGGTGTCACTATTGGTGCACTAAAAACAGATAGATCTAATTGGGTGAATTTCGGAACATTTGCAATGGATTCTGAGTTAAAACCAGAAGATCTCTTGATGTACATGATTCCTCACGAAGTTTCTCACCACTGGCAGTTTTCCGTGATGCAACCACTAATGCGACGCCAAGGATCTGACAGATCTTCATGTAATTACTTTGAAGGAACAGCAGTCTTGTTAGGTAGTTCAATCGGTGTGAATCATTTGGGTTGGTTGGGGTT